>Ga0172375_10009704_pt1 | contig 12627 bp, 13 predicted proteins | sample LakKiv1m_FD_114537 | JGI IMG/M metagenome (GOLD analysis project Ga0172375, IMG submission 114537) | Freshwater microbial communities from Kabuno Bay, South-Kivu, Congo - kab_092012_11.1m | ecosystem: Environmental > Aquatic > Freshwater > Lake | place: Democratic Republic of the Congo... | reverse complement strand
TTTCAAATCCCGGATGAAAAAACATTTTTCAGTTGGTTTCGTGCCTGGAAAGATGTGAAAGTGGTTGATGCAAAAGTACTCGCGAAAAACAAAACGATTGATAGAATTTCGTTCAAGCCAAACAGCTTGATCAAATTCGCGGGTGAATCAACCATTTACATTTATCAACCAAAAAATGATCTGAATTTTCAATATGGAAAAGATGTAACCATCACCAAAGAAGGTAAAGATGGGTGGGAAATCAAACAAGGAAAAAATAAAACATCGGAAAAGGTTGCTAAACGAAAAGAGGTATTAAGACCGGTTGAGTCTGTTCAAGATTTGATTGATTTGTACGGACCAAATTGGCAGAAGCGATTGATCGAGCTTGAGACAAACAAAAAATCAACATTCACGATTCAGGAAAAAACATTTGATGCAAAAACAGAGGTGGTGACGGAATAAAAAATCGGCTCAGAGTTGAACCGATGCGTAGGAGGTGAGGAAGAAATAGGCGCAAATGAGCCCAATGGCCATAACAGACAAACCGATGAGGATCATAATGACCATGAATGATCTGTCCGAGATGGGGCGAGAAAATTGATCTGATTTCAAAAACGACAGGAACGAAAAGCGGCTGTAGAAATGCTCGGATGGACGGCGCCAATATCGTTGGCTCGCCTCTGTCCAGTAATTGCGATCCGGCTGGTTGTTATTTTGAAGAGTGGCTTTGTCTCTTTGAAGAGCCTTGCGATCTAGCTTTAGTCCACCTCGATCACGCCATGCCCAAAATCGCCTCATGTCTCGGTTTATCTTGTCTTGATTTGCCATTTGTTCCTCCGCACCATGTTGTATCACAACCCCACCTAATCGTCTATCAAAAGAAAAATCCGGTGAAAACCGGATTTTATTCTTCATCATCTTCATCATCGCCGAACCCATCCATTTCTTCATCAGATGATTCGCTGTCAAATTCATCGCCATCATTGCGAGCGCAAAGCTCACACAACTCATCTTGGTTAAGGGACATTTCTTCCCCACCGCAAGCGGCGCATGTTCCTGTGTCTGACATAAAAGAACGTTAAGAGTAAGTGTTACAATCGTAATCGATGATAAAAAAAGATGCAAATAAAAAAACATCCGGGTTGAATCGGATGTACGTCGTTTACAAAATTTTAGAACAGAAGGGGCAACGCTGTGCTCCACTCTTTCCTGCGAGTCGGAAGTGAAGATCCTCATGTTGCTGCTGGAATCGTTCATCCGCACTTTGCTTGCTGCTCCGGATGGTTCCGCCACCTGTTGAGATGGCACCGGGGCGATGGGGGCTGCTCGTGCTCGAACTTTTCTTTCGACCACCAAAGATCAGCCAAATGATGAATGCTATGAGCAAAATCATTCCAAGACCATCCATGTTGCCTCCTTGTGCACAGGATTGATGTGCACTGCCCTCATTCTTATCACGAACACCTCTCCTCGTCTCCCGTGGAAATTAGGAGCGAAAAAGCTACCCAATCCCAAGTAGTGCCAAAGTCTTGGCAAACTCAGGATCCATGTCCGCTGCTTTGGTTGACTCCGGCACATCCGTTATCAACGTCTCGGTTGGAAGACCGCTTATGTCGAGTGCCTCGTATGCTTTACGTGTAAGCTCATCACCATCCAGCTTGCGCTGCAGATGAGTCTCGCTATCGAAATCTGTCATGGACTCGATCAGGGCGCCTTTGTGTCGACGCTCGAAATCAAAATCAACAGACACAAATCGAAGACGAACATCGCCGATTCGATGCGAACGCCCGATCCATGTCTCAGATTCAGTCACCTGCTCCCGATGTGTCTCAAAGTCGACGGCACACGGAGCAGTCTTGGTGTCACGATGAGCCCTAATCCACAACTCGGCACGAATCCGGGCCATTTTGTGCCGAATACAAAGGGGGTCTTCTGAGACCCCCCTTGACTTTCTTCCTCCTTTTGGTAGTGTTTCATCGTCCCGTCCTTGCCGAACTTCGACGCTGACGGGGGCCGATGCCTGGGTTTCGAGCCGTCTTGCTTCCGATGACGCATGAGTCACCAGCACGGTTGCGAGCCGCCTTCAACCCAGGTTCCGAGCCCGCGAGGACTCGGTCACACAGGCTGGTGCTGCGCGCACCGCTTCAGAGGCCGCGAATGCCGTGGGCCGGCCTTCGCGACCTGTGTTCGGCCCGCTACCTCACTCACACCGTATGAGTGAGGTTTTTATTTAAGATCAAAAAAATCCGACAGTTAATCGGATCGAGAGTGTTGAGTCCTATTGGCTTCTGAGAAGCTTTTGTTATCTGTTAAGATCCAACTTTCGCTTCGGGTGACAGTAGCCATCTTTGCAACTGTTTTTTTCAAGATCATCGATACAATTGCTGAGCATGCGTACATCGTGTGCCAAAGCACTATATTGAATAACAAACCATGCGAATGACGCAACAATGATGATGGGCAAATAGGTAAGTATCAATGCAGCAACCCGCGCCAATTTCGATCCTTTTGAAACAGAATCTGAAAGAGATCCTGCTGTGGCACATTTCAACAGAAGCGACACGGAAAGTTGCCCAATAAGAGCTCCTAGTATGCTTGCAAGAAAAGCGAAGATCATTGCTTCTGTTGAAGAAGCGAACAATACAGTACCCATCGCCTTCCTCCGAAGTAGGTGACCGATTCCTTTTGCAGAGTGACTGCTCCTAGGTGGCTATTGTTGAGTAGAGATAGACGGCAACGATCCCAAGCCCGTAGGGATGCGGTAGTCCATGTGACGCTTCGAACTCTCGAACTGTTCGGAGCAACTCTACCAACCCAACTTTCTCAGGGTTAGCTTCAACACAGGTCCGGAACTCGTTGATAAATCTGACGATGTCGTTCTGTTTGAACCACAACTCCAACGTGTGTACAAGATTCTTAACATCTTCGTGGTCAACCGCATCCCGAAGGGAAGCTCTCACATAGCCTGGGTTCACAAAGGTGTGCGAATCACGTTCGAGAATGCCGTGCAAGAATCCAAACTGGATCACATTGTAGCCAAAGTCTGTTTGGCAAACCGAGTGCCGCTGTCCAGGCCGCGGATGCTCGCGGTCGAGATCTACACAAAGATCCACGCTGTATTCAGACTCTTGATCTGGCATGGTTGTTCTCCTTGTTGGATTGTTTGTGGCAGCATGCCGTCTCACAACATCTTGAACGCAGGACCGATTTTGGTCAAGAGTCAAGAAAAACAAAAACACCCGACCGGAAGGTCAGATGTTTTTGGTGCGCCGGGAGGGTCTCGAACCCTCGACCTTGGGCTTAAAAGGCCCCTGCTCTACCCCTGAGCTACCAGCGCATAAACTTCCGAAATTGTCGGCTTACTTGTGTTTCGGACAAAAATCGTTCGACGTAGTTTTGGCTACGTCTCACGATCTTTTGTCCTGCAACACTGCGTAATCCATCCAATTTCTGAAGTTTATGCACACAACGCGGCTTGTTTTTGATATGTGTTTGATCCCTGCCTACCGGCAGGCAGGCGCACCGATATTCCATCAAATTTGAAAAATTTTATACTATACTATTTTTTGTCAAAAATCGTTCGGTGTAGATTTGGCTACACCTCACGATCTTTTTGCCTCCCTGCCAGAGACAGGCAAGCAGGACTTCGCCATCCATCAATTCTAAAAGTTTATGCACACAACGCAGCCATGCACTCACTCTCAACGCGCGGAAATATACCAAATTCAGAAACAGATTGCAAGAGTCCTTTTTTTGACGTACTGTAAAGACATAATTTCCTTCCTAAACACGTTATATGGATACAGGCACCTGTGCCATTTGCGGGTGTGAAGATGTCAACATAAACGAGGATGAAGTTTGTGATGACTGCGTGAAAGATTTAACAGAAGAAATCGCTTGATGGCAGACAATCCCTATGTGGGATTGTTTTTTATCATGGTTTGAATCCGATCAATCAGTGTTTCCGCAACATCGGTTGGTAACAAGTGCGAAAGCTGTTCTCCAAACACTCGCCGACGATCTGCATCTTGTAAAAGCCATTCGATTTCTTCTTGCACCTGTTTGGCGGTTGTTTCATTTTGAGACAAAACAATCGTCGCACTTTGCACCGCTTGCGCGTTTCGCTGCTGAGCTGATTGCGGAATAGGAATCAAGATGGCTGCTTTTTTTAAGGCTGCCAATTCTGTGATAGTCCCAAGTCCGGCGCGACACACCACCACATCCGCAACCGCAAAGGCATCGGCCATTTCTTTGCCAATGGATTCGGCCACAAAATATCCTGGCTCAGATTTCCATCCGTTTTGTTTTCCCTTTCCGGTCAAATGAATGACATTTGCTTTTTTCATCAAATCATTTTTGATGTGCTTCACACACTCATTGATCCATTGTGCGCCTGTGCCGCCCCCAAAAATAAACACGGTTGGTTTGTTTGGATCCAAGCCAAACAAGGTTGTGGCACGCTCTTTTGATCCTTCAAACAAAAATATGCGCACCGGATTTCCCACCCATTGTGTTTTTGCCTTTGGAAACGCCAAAACGGTTTCTTTCCACGCAACGGTTATAAGCGAAACAAATGGCGCCACCAATCGATTGGTGAGCACAGGAGAAATATCTTGTTGATGAGCCCAAGATGGAATGCGCAAAAGCCACGCAACCCAAATCAATGGAACCGCGGTATATCCACCGGCTGATAAAATCACATCCGGTTTTTCTTTAAGCAAAATGCGTGTAGCCAAAATCAAGGTCCAGCCCATCACAAACGGCAAAAAGAGCCATTCGAAACTAAACCATCGCACCAGCCGTGTTGCCGGCAGGGTATAAAAAGCGATTCCCTCTTTTTCCACAAATGGCCTTTCCGGCCCAACCGTTGTTCCAACCCAAACAAACGATGTGTGTGAATCTTGTTTTTTCCAAGCATCCACCACAGCCAAAAGCGGCGTTACTGGCCCGAGCGTTCCTCCTCCGGCAAGCAAAATCTTCATACTATTTAACGTGTTTTGAAATATTGAGCACGACCCCAATGGCACACATGGTAATGGCAAAGGAAGTTCCACCGTAGCTGATAAACGGAAGCGGAACACCGGTCATGGGCATCACAGAGACCATGGAGGCGATGTTTTCAAATGCTTGTATCACAATCCAGGCACAAATGCCAATCACCACATACTTGGAAAACTTATCCGGAGCATGTTTGGCGATTTCAAGCATCCGCCACATAAACACCAAAAACAGGCCGATGGTAAAGACGGCAAAAACAAATCCAAGTTCCTCGCCTATGATGGCAAAGATGGAATCACCGGCAACCTCAGGAAGATATTGAAATTTTTGCCGCGAGTGACCATATCCCAAGCCAAAAAATCCCCCCGAACCCAACGCCAACAAAGCCTGGTTGATGTGATAACCAATGTTAAGCGGATCCAACTCAGGATGAAGAAAAATCATGATGCGTTTTGCGCGATACCCGGCAGAGGCAATCAACAACCCAAGCGTTCCTATTCCGGCTCCGATAAGACCGAGCAAATACAACACAGGGGCTCCGGCCACAAAGTAGACAACAAGCGACATGGCAACAATGATCGAAAGGGTTCCAAGATCCGGCTGCAGAATAATCAAAAAACTGATAATACTAAGCACAATCAAAAACGGAACAAATCCGGCACGAACATCTTTAACACTGTGCTCATCACGTCCGGCAAGCCAAGCGGACAAATAAAACAAAAATGTGAGTTTAACGATTTCAGACGGTTGAACCGAAAACAATCCAAACACCGAAACCCAACTTTTTGCTGAGCCAATGCCGGCCGAGACGCCGGGAATAAACACAAAAATCAAAAGTCCGATTGAGATGAGCAATAGCTCCCAAGCATATTTTTTCCACACCTGATACGGAAACGAAGAAAAAAATAACAACCCAGCAATGCCCGGGATCAATCCAAAAATGAGTTGGTGTTTGACGTAATAATAACTGTCGCCGAATTGTGCATATCCGTTTGGAGATGAAGCCGACAACAGCATAATGAGCCCAAACAACACGATTGCGCCCACAATCGATAAAAGAACAAAATCCATTCGGTTGTGTTCTGATTTTTCCATGTGGATTAAATCAAGGCGTCAAGCAAAACAACCGCGATTCCCAAAGCCGCGCAAATCATGGACACAACCCAAATACGCATGACAATTTGCGGTTCAGGCCATCCGATGGCTTCCAAATGATGATGAAACGGAGCGGATCGAAAAACTTTTCGCTTGAACACTTTTTTTGAAAAAATTTGGATGATCACAGACAAGGATTCAAACACAAACACAGCGCCAATGATGGGCAACACAAACGGTGTGTTTGTGAGCATGGCCACAACTCCAAGGGTAATCCCAAGCGACATGGCACCGGTATCGCCCATGAAAAAGACGGCCGGATGGATGTTAAACCAAAGAAATGCCAAAAGCGCTCCCAAAATCACAGCACAGAAAACCGCAAGATCATATCGCCCTTGCGAAAACGCAATGAGCACATACGCCCCAAACGATGTCATGAGTGTTCCGCCGGCCAAACCATCCAATCCATCGGTTTCGTTTACGGAAAAAGCCGTGGCCACAATCACAAACAAGAAAAACCACAAATACCAAAATCCCATTTGGATTTCGCCAACAAATGGAACATGCACAGAATCCCATCCCAGCTTTGACTGAAACCACCAAGACCCAAACAAGGCAATGGCCGTGTAAATGAAAATGCGATGCCGCATGCGCAGGCCGCCGCCTTTTGGACCGATTTTTTTCACGTTCAAATAATCATCCACAAAACCGACCAAGGATGTGGCAACAAGCACCCCAAGCGGCAAAAGCGTTTCAGATCGTGTTAAAAAGTTGAGTGTGGAAAAAAGACTATTTTGCGGAAATAGCATGGCAAAATAATACAAACCCAGAGCTAAAATAAGAACCGTTCCCCAGATCAAAATTCCTCCCATGGTTGGCGTTCCTGATTTTTTTGCATGCATTTGGGCAAAGACCGGTGCGTCTTTTGCCGAACGAATGGATTTGCCCATATTGGTGGCGCGAAGCAATCGAACCAATCCGGGCGCCCACACAAACGCCATTAAAAAACTAACAGAACTCAAAAGAAGAACACGAATGATTTGAAATGACTCAAGCTGCATACGAAAGAATCAACAAAAGAATTAGCCCAACCGCGCAGAGCAAAATCAATTCAAGAAAAACGGTTGAGATCGCAAAAAAGAATGAGAGAACGCGTTCACGCTTAAAGGAGATGGATTGCAAAAAAAGATTAAACAACAAAATTAAAAACGCAATCACCGGAATCAAAAACAATTCTTTCCAAGAACCAAATCGATCAATCCCAAGATAAATGTTGTAATGAAGGGGCATGAACGGACGATCAGCGCTCATGGGCACAACACGCCAGCTGAGCAGCCCAAGGTTCAGCAAACACAAAACAAACGAAACAATGGCACACCCTGCCAAAGTGGGTGTTTTGATCATGGTGAAAAAATCACCGAATCCTTGTTTAACCAACTTAACTGTTTTCATGTGAGGAAACGGAAACAACGCGAGTCACTTCCGGAATAGATTCTTTAAGCACGGCTTCCACACCCATTTTCAAGGTGATTTCTGACATGGGACATCCAACACAAGCTCCTTGCATTTTGACATGCACTTCTCCGGTCTCTTCCGAATAATCAACAAACTCAATACCTCCCCCATCCATGTGCAAGGCTGGGCGGATTTGGGACAACACCTGTTCAATCTTGTCGATAATCTCTTTGTTCATAATACAAAATGATAACAAAAAAAACGCCTGATTGCAAAAAAATAACACGTACGTGTTATTTTTTCTCTTCCATGTGGACGAATTTACGCGTGGTAAGCATCCCATGAAAGTTTTTCATTTTCTTTTTGGTGAATTTAACGATCCCATCCATAGCTGCGTAAAGGGTATCGTCTTTTCCTTTTCTAATGTGAACTCCTGGGTGAATTTTGGTTCCGCGTTGTCGAACAACCACTTGTCCGGCCTTTGCCAATGATCCATCTGAGATTTTGACGCCGAGGCGTTTCGATTGGGAGTCACGGCCCAGCGAGGTAGACCCACCGGCTTTTTTATGTGCCATATGAAAACATTCTAAATAAGCGCCAAATTGATTTGGCCTTGCGCTCCGCGTTCAATGTAGGTTCATCTACATCTCACTTGCGGTGCTCGGCCTGCATCAATTTTGCATCTTATTGAGAATGTTTTCACACACTCCTTGTTCTAAGATGCGCGCCATTGATTATTATTCTTGTCCTGAACCATTCAGGATTCGAGCGAAAGTATACAAAATACCCGAAAATATGTCAAATGTAGGAAGCAAAGAAAAAAACCGCTGTCTTTGACAAACGGTTCGCTAGGGACACCCAAGATCCTTCTTGAGCGAGTAGGACAGATCGCTTTTGCAAGGATCGTCCGAGTTTCCACCTGACCTCGTGCCAGTTTGACGACGATGCTGGTTGGTTGTCGGTGCTGGCCTCACCAATTGCTGTTGCGATGGCGGGCTTGAAGGCACGACTTGCGTGAGCACTCCATACCAGGCCGTAGCCATGATGAGCAGGACAGCAGAACCGGCCAGAGCCCAATGCCACCAGGCCGTGAAATGCGGTCGGAAGTAGTCCACAACCATGACAACCCCAAAGGTTGCTGCCAGGGCCTTGACCACGCCGTAGTCTTGCAAACCCGCATGACCACCACCATTGAACAGGTCATTGGCGATGAAGAACGAAAAGGCGGCAAGAAAGAACAAAGCCGCGGCCTTGTACCCAACAGACCATCCTCGACGGAAGATCAAAGCCACGCCGGCAATAAGACCAACGATCGCAAACAAGGAAACGAGCTTGTCCAAGACCACCATGTGACCTCCTGTTGTTGAATTGGACGCGTCAATATATCACAAAAAGAACCATCTGTAAAGAGATGGCCTTTTGGTCTAATTATTTTTTTGCGGCTTTGATAAAAGCCTTAAATAATGGGTGTGGTCTAAGCGGTCGAGACTGAAATTCAGGATGAAATTGAACTCCAACAAAAAACGGATGATTTTTGAGCTCAACAATTTCCACCAAGTCCTGATCCGGGTTTACACCGGAAATAACAAGTCCTGCTTTTTCAAGTTCTTTGCGATGCTCGTTGTTAAACTCATATCGATGGCGATGGCGCTCTTCCACCTTGGCTGATCCATACGCTTTGCGCGCAACCGTGCCGGACGCAAGCGCACAAGCGTATGCTCCCAAACGCAACGTGCCGCCAAAATGTCCTTCTTTCAAATTCCCTTCTTGTCCGGCAAGCAAATGAATGACCGGATGCCTTGTGTCCGGATTAATTTCTGTGGTTTGTGCATCTTTCCATTTCAAGATATTTCTGGCGTATTCAATCACGGCACATTGCATGCCATAGCAAAGTCCCAAATACGGAATCTTGTTTTCTCGACAAAACTGAATGGCTTTAATTTTTCCCTCAATCCCGCGCGAACCAAATCCACCCGGAATCACCACCCCATCCAATCCCTTTAACTCTTTTATTTTTGCCGGATGTTTTTCATACGCTTCTGAATTAAGCCAATGCAACACAGGCTTGCATCCATTTGCCCAGGAAGCATGTTTGATGGCCTCGATCACAGAAAGATAGGCGTCCGACAAGGTAAAATCGCCTGTGGAAAAATATTTTCCAATCACACCGATGTTCACCTCTTTTTTGGCTGTGTCAATGGTTTTGAGCATGCGTCGCCATTGAACCAATTTCTTTTTTGGCTCAGGCGACAACTCAAATGAACTCAACACTTTTTCTCCAAATTGTTGTTCTTCAAAAATGAGTGGAATTTGGTAAATGGATGAAACATCCGGCGAGCCAATTACCTGACCTTCACGCACATTTGAAAACATGGCCAATTTGCGACGACGAGGTTCATCAATTTGCTTGGTGGAGCGCGCGATCACAAAATCCGGATACAATCCGGCGCCCATCATGGTACGAACCGCCTGTTGCGTTGGTTTGGTTTTCATTTCGCCAATCGAACCCGGAACCGGCATATAACTCACCAAAATATTGCGCACATGATCCGGATATTTCATGCGCATAAGCCGAGCCGCTTCTAAAAACAAAATGTTTTCATACTCCCCAACCGTTCCGCCAATTTCAATCAACGTAAAATCCGACTTGGCAAGCTCTGTGGCTTTTTCAATGCGGGCAATAACCTCATTTGGCACATCCGGCACAACCTGAACCGTACGTCCGCCATATTCCAAATTTCGCTCGCGCGCAATCACGGTTTGATACACCCGACCCGTGGTCATGTAATTGACCGACAAAATATCAATGTTCAAATAGCGTTCGTAATTTCCAACATCTTGATCGGTTTCATCTCCATCTTTGGTCACAAACACTTCTCCGTGTTCAACCGGATTCATAGTGCCGGCGTCCACGTTAATGTATGGATCGATCTTGATAGCTGTGACCGTGTATCCTTTTTCTTGCAGAACGCGACCAAGCGAAGCGGTTGCGGCCCCTTTTCCAACTCCGGACATAACGCCTCCAACCACAAAAATATAACGATGTTGCATAAATGAAAATGTTTACATGAAATGTCTCATCGTTTCGGCAAACAGAACATTGGTGTGACCCTTCAATGTGGCTGTAAGCAAACGCATGAGACACCTCATGTAAACAGATTACTCTGCTTCAACGACAAGGTGCACATCGGATTCAAATCCGTGTGAAAACTCAACTTTGAATGTGTACTCTCCTGGTTCCTTGATGGGATTATTGAGAACGATCATTTCTTCTTCCACATCGAATCCGTCTTTTCGCAAAACTTTGGCCAGAACTTTTTTGGTGACGGCCGCATACAACACACCGGCATCATTCACTTTTTCTTCAAGCATAATCTCATGTCCATCCAGCTTGTTCGCGGTTTCTCCTATGTTTGCGATTTTTTTGTTGGTCTGCTTTTTTTCCATACGCTCTCGTTCTGCCTTTTTCTGAATCAATTCAGTGGTGGCAGCAATGGCCAGATTCTGCGGAAACAAAAAATTGCGGGCGTGACCATCGGAAACCTCGATCACATCGCCTTCTTTTCCAAGTGTTTTGACGTCGGCAAGCAAAATGACTTTCATATCGCCCATAGTATAGCAAAGAGTTGGACGCACGATAAGCCGCTCGTCAAGGGGCAAAAAAAGAAAAACGATCCGTTTCCCGAATCGTTTTTGTCCTAGCAGGCTGCCAATTTAATCAAAAAATTTCTAAATTTTGCACTTCCCGCACTTTTTGCAAAAGAATGTTGATATTGCGGAGAGTCCAACCAGGATATACACCAAGTTGACCAGCCATGGCCAAGCGCCAAACAGCCACTCAACCAAATTCCACTGAAAGAGGCCGACTAGTCCCCAATTTAATCCGCCGATGACCAAAAGCCACCAGCCAATACAATGAACACCACACATTCCTTGTTTCATAAAAAGACGTTAGGTGAGTAAGATTAGTTCCAGTTTACCAAGGTTTCAAGCGGCTGTCATTAAGTTTTCCACAGGAGGGCCCGACTTTGTTTGACAGGTTTTTTGTTGCAAGGGGATGGTGTTTTTTCGATTTGCGGATTTGATGTATGATAAAAGGCGATCACGAACCTATTTTATGAAATTTTCTTTTCAACCGGATGCACGTGTTGCATCCACCGCCGTCCACAAAATCATGAACACCTGTTTGGGGTATCGAGAAAGCCTACAAACCATGGTGAAAAAAAAAGATTGGTCGGCAAAGGAGGCATCGCTGTTGTTGCCGCTTGATAAAAAAACGCAAACAGAGGTGGCAAAACTTGTGTCGCGCTTCAACATCAAACGATTAAAAAAAGTGGTGGTGATTGGCATTGGTGGTTCAAATTTGGGAGCACAAGCCGTGTACGAGGCCATGAAACCACACACAACAAAACCGTTGGCCGACCTGTTGTTTTTAGACACCGTCTCCCCTCCTCGATTAAAAGAGGTTGAAAACCAGCTCAGAGCCTGCACATCATCTGAACAATTTGTGCTGGTGGCGATCAGCAAATCCGGAAGCACAACCGAAACCATGGTCAATCTGGAGGTTCTATTGCACGGTCTGCAAAAAAAGTTTAAGGACGTAAACAAACGCCTAGTTGTCATTTCTGATGAAGGGTCAAAATTTTGGAACGCGGCAAAAGAAAAACAGATTCACACACTGGCAATCCCAGCGTCCGTCGGCGGACGATTTTCCGTTTTTTCCGCGGTTGGATTATTTCCGCTTGCCTTGGTTGGCATTGATGTTTCTGCGCTCGTGCGCGGAGCAAAACAATCGCTTGAAGAAAACCTTGGGTCAAGCCCGAACCAAACCGCGCTTGTGTCCGCGGCGCTTATGTATCGCCACAAACAAGAAAAACGATTGATCCACAACAGTTTTTTCTTTGCCCCGGAATTGGAATCGCTCGGAAAGTGGTATCGACAGCTTATGGGTGAAAGTTTGGGTAAAGAAAAGGATGTGTCCGGAAAAAAGGTGAACACCGGCATCACACCGATGGTTTCGATTGGATCAACAGATTTGCATTCCATGGCACAGTTATATTTGGGTGGGCCGGATGATAAGTTCACGTCGTTTGTGAC
>Ga0172375_10009703_pt1 | contig 12628 bp, 10 predicted proteins | sample LakKiv1m_FD_114537 | JGI IMG/M metagenome (GOLD analysis project Ga0172375, IMG submission 114537) | Freshwater microbial communities from Kabuno Bay, South-Kivu, Congo - kab_092012_11.1m | ecosystem: Environmental > Aquatic > Freshwater > Lake | place: Democratic Republic of the Congo... | reverse complement strand
TATTCCGCAATCCCGGGGTTGAACAACGGCTCGGCGAGACGCCTCGCCCTACCCGTGAACAAGGTAGGGCGAAGCCTCTGGCTGAGCCGCTGTCCTTCAGGCAGCCGGAACAGAGAATGGTTATTGCTCAGGCAGCCAGCGCCCGGCAGGGGGTCTGTCCCTCGGCGATTCCAACCGAATCGTCGCATCGGCTCGCCCGGCTTCGTCCCTTCGGGGCTTCGCCGTGGCAAGCGCGGAAGGTCCGTCGCTTTCCCCAGCCGACAGCAAGTCAGAAAGCGCAGCAAGCAGGCTGCCTGCTCAACGCCAAATCCTGCCCGGCCGCCGGGACGAAAGAGTTACGCGGATGCGGCAATGAGGGCGCCAAGCGTGACCTTGCCGTCATAGATGGCCTTGCCGACGATGACGCCCTTGAGGTTGGGCATGTTCAGGGCGCGAAGAGCCTGGACATCGGCAACCGACGAGACGCCGCCGGAAGCGATGATATCGCATCCGGCAACCATGCACATTTCCCTGACCGCGGTCAGGTTCACCCCGCCCAGCATGCCGTCGGTAGAAGTGTCTGTATAAATGATGGTCTTCACTCCGGCGTCAACCGCGCGGCGGGCAAGGTCCACGGCTTTTACCGCGGTGGTCTCCACCCAGCCTTTTGTCTGCGTCATGCCGTTGCGCGCATCAATGCCGACCGCAAGCCGGTCGCCGAATCGCTTTGCCAGCCCCGCAAGCTCAGCCTGCCGTTCGCACGCGCGCGTGCCGATAATCGCGCGGGCAACACCGGTCTTCAAAATCGCGGCTATGTCTTCTTCCGTACGCAGGCCGCCGCCGACTTCCACAGGAATACTGATCGCTGCCGCGATGTCGGCAATCTGTTTCGCGTGAACCGGCCTTCCCTGGAAAGCGCCGTCAAGATCAACCACATGCAGGAATGCCGCGCCTTCCGCAAGCCAGCGTCTTGCGGTTGACACCGGATCGTCCGAATAAACGGTTTCATCACCCGCCCTGCCCTGGCGAAGCCGGACACACCGGCCCCCCTTGAGGTCAATGGCGGGAATAACGGTGCAAACCTGTTTCTTCGACACGGACTCGTCCGCGGAAATCATATCCGGCCCTTGCTTGAAGGCACACCCCGAACGCGCGGGTCGCGTTCGCACGCAATCCGCAGGACACGCGCAACGGCCTTGAATACCGACTCGCACGCATGATGCGCTTCCTTGCCGTAAAGTTGCGCCACGTGCAGGTTCATCCGGCCTTTCACGGTGAATGCCCTGAAAAATTCGGGGACCAGGTCCAGGTCGAACTCACCGGCTTTCCTCCGGGTGGTTGCCATGTCGAGCACGAGGTACGGCCGGCCGCCTAGATCAATGACCGCCCTGCTCAAACATTCATCCATGGGCACACAGCAACTGCCGTAGCGCACTATACCCCTCCGGTCGCCCAATGCCTTGTCAATCGCCTCGCCCAGGCAGAGCCCGACATCCTCCACCGTGTGATGAGCATCAACCTCCAGATCGCCGCGGGCCTTTATGGTAATGTCCGCCAGGGAATGCCTGGCCAGCAAGGACAACATGTGATCGAAAAAAGGCAGCCCGGTACTGATGCCGGACTTGCCGGTTCCGTCGAGATTAACCTCGACGACAATATCGGTTTCAGAGGTTTTACGGCTAACTTTTCCGGTCCGTTTTTTTGATTTCATACCCTGATATTGCCTGAAAAACCCGGTCAGTTCAACCTGGAAAACGACACCCCGTCAGAACGTTATCGCGGCCGGACCGGCGATCACGCGGGAAACACCCGGCAGTACAATTTCGGCCGTGACTCCGGCAGGAATGCTCAGTTCCGCCCGGATGGCGCCGGAATGCCTCCGCCATGAGACTACGATCAGGCCATTCGGCGAGGGAATTGTCGCGCGCGCGTTGTCTATCCCCTCCACAAATTGAGGGGCAAAACGGATCCTGGTCCAGCCGGCCGCGATCTGCGTAACGCCCGCAAGTATGTTGACAAAATGCGACGACGGATGCGCCGTCCATGCGTGACATGCAGACGAACCCGCAGTCTCATCCCAGTCAAACCCCTCCCAGCAGGTTCCGGTGGCAAGCATCGGCGACCACTTGCGCCTGATAAAATCGATTACTTCCTTTCCATACCCGCGCGCAGCCATGACATCGAATACGTATGTGCACCAGAACGACGACGCCTTTGCCCCCTTTATTTCCCCGTCTTTCAGGTATGGCAGCAGCACCTTCTCAATCATGGCGGAATGGGCATCGGGCGCCAGATTCAGCAATAACGCCAGTGTCTGATCGTGGACCGATGGTTCGCCATCAAGCTTTCCTTCGGAGTTGATACACGGCCGGAACACTTGAGCTGCCCGGTCGAAGAGGTGCTGCACAACCAATGAGGAATGGCGATCGGCCGCCTTTGACATCCGATCCGCATCATTCTTTTTCCCGGCAAGCCCGGCAAGCCCCGCGATGCTCCGCAGCGCCACGATATACCAGAGATTGAGGAACGTCGGCAGCCGCTGCTTTGGCAGATCGGCCCAGTCCTCGAACAACCAGAACCGCTTGTCATACTTGAGCAGGCCGGAAGCGTCCCGTGCCTCATCCCGGTCGAAATACGCCAGCACTTTCTTGATACGCGGAAACTGCTCCCTGAACAGATCAGTTCGGCCTGTTTGCCACCAATAGTCCCACACAGTCAGGCACCAGGTGAGACTGAAGTCCGGAAGAATGCACCCGCCGGAGCTGGTCGGTGCATGACCGTATGTGAGACCCTGCGGCGCTTCCTGCCCGGCAATTGACCTTATTCCGCGCGCCAGAAGGCGGACATCGCCATCCATGTAAAATGTATTCCGGGCCTGCACCCGCGCATCGCCCCACCACTGCGCCTGTTCACGCCACGGTGTATCCACATACGCATCCATCGCGCACAACCGCTGGGTGCGGCGGCAAATGGCATATATGTCGCAAAGAACCTTGTCGCTGCATGAAAAATCGCCCTTCATGGCGAAGGAATAGCCGGCAATGCGCATGCGCAGCCGAACTACAACCTTCCGGGTGAAATCGCGCGCGATGAGCGTCACGTGGCGTCCGCCGATAAGGTGGAAGTACTCATGCGAGCATTTTCCCGCAGGAAGGATCATCCTGTTGGCCATGGCGATAAGACACCCGCCGCCGGGTTGTATGAATTTCGGCAGGCCGTTGCGCAGGCACTGGTCGTGCTGAAAATCCAGGATTTCCCCGCCGACCGCCCCGTCGGTTTCGACCACCATATTGCAAAGGGAATATTCGCCCAGATCAACTGTAATTGACCTGAAGTTCCCCTGCCCGGTCGGTGCAATTTCGATTTCCATCCATCCGTCCACCTGTCGTGATACAACCGTGTCTGGACCCTGCCAGTTCGCGATGTTCCGTCCTTCCCGGCCCCAGCCCCATGATACATTTTTCCATGAACGGTAACCTTCGCCGCATTTTCCCTGCCCGTGAGCAGTGACAGCGGCAGGACAGGCGATTCTCTCCTCCAGCAAGGGTATGCCGCGAAGTTCAAGCGTATCATACGGCGGCTGGCCGAAAGGCGAAGAAAGAGTATTATGGCCGTTCTCCGGAAAAATCTCAGCCCGCCATCCGGCAGGCGGAACGCGGCTGGTGATCCAGGCGTGGTCATCCAGCCGCCCGTCGAAATGTTCCTGGAAGTCTGTCTGGATGGACAGCCGTGCTGTTTGCGTAGAGTGGGCCGGTGAGCGCCGCATCTGCCACTTGCCGGCGCGGGAGAGTGTGAACTCGCCCCATTGCGCCTCGCAAAGCATACCGGCTCGCGCCTGATGCAGATACTGAAACGTGCTGATACCCGGATTATAAGCCTCGACTGCGATCCAGTTATGGCCGGCCTGCAGGACGCCGGCCACATCCACTTCATCCAGGGGCCAGTGCGACTGGTAACCACGGGCCGGGCCGCGACAGACATATTTACCGTTGATATAGAGCTTGTACGCCTTATCCGCTGTTATGAAAAGCGGGGCCCGTGCGGGCGGCCGGGCCAGATCGAAATCCAACCTGAACTGGGCAAAGTGATTATAGAGATACAAGTATGTTTCGGGCCAAATCCAGTCCGCCTGCCTGATAACATGTTTTGCCGGCAACTTTATTCCAGGGGTTTTCATGATTCCTCCACGTTGTCCAATCACGGCGGATACGGATATCATTGCCGGCACACAAACTCCAGCACAATACGGCTACAAGCGCAGTCTGGCACTGTCAAGGGCGCACACGGACAACGTGTTGCCCGAATCGCAAGTTTGCCCTTCGCGAGATGGCCTCGACAAGCTCGGCATGACAATTCCAGTTGAATTATGCAGGATTTGCCGTCTGGCGCAAGGCCTCGTAAAGAACCAGGGACGCGCAATTGGCAAGGTTAAGCGAACGAACGGACGGCTCTTTCATGGGTATCGTATATACATTGTCCTTGAATCGCATCCGCAAGTCCTCCGGCAGACCGCGGCTTTCGCTGCCGAAAACAAGGGCGGTTCCCGGCCGGTACCCGGCGTCGAAATACGATCTGTATCCGCGAACACTGAACAGGCACAGCCCGACCGGTTTGACCTCCTCGATGAAATCATCGAAACACTTGTGCCTGAACAATGTGACCGAGTCCCAGTAATCCAAACCTGCCCTTTTCACCGCCTTGTCGGAAACGCGGAACCCCAGCGGCCCCACCAGGTGAAGAAACGAGCCGGTTGCAGCGCACAGCCGCGCAATATTGCCGGTATTCTGCGGTATTTCCGGCTCCACCAGGACGATATGAAATGGCCGCTCCGGCCAGTTGAAGGGAACAGACGCTGCACAATGCCGCTCATCGCGGTTTTCCGATTTGCCCACTGCGCCTGCCTCTGATTCCATTTCCACACTATTACATATCCCGGGGCACTGCTCAAGGGGGTTCAGGAAACATGCCACACAAAACAGGAGTTGCGGAATGGGTTATTTTCCGTACAATGCGGGCTTTATTCGGTCGGAACATGGTCAGGAGATAATGAGCGCAACACCGGAAAAGAAGGAGTTCAGGCCGCGGTGGAACTGGTGGAACCGGCCGGAACCCCAGCCCGCAGACGCGGCAAAGAAAGAGCGTGCAAGCTCGCTTAGGGAATCGGCGGTTATGCTGACCGCCGGGCTGATCATGTTTTTCGCGCTGCATTGGCGGCAAATGGGCACTATTGCAATGTGCCTTGCAGCAGTCGTGTTCACAACCGGCCATTTTATTCCCCCAGCATACCGGGCAATCAATAATTTCGTGCGCTTGTCCGCCCGCGCCGTCGGAATCTGCACAACATGGCTGACCCTGGTGCCTTTCTTCTATTTATGTTTCCTGCCCGGACGCCTGATCCTGCTGCTGCGCGGCAAAGATCCGATGTGCAGGAAATTCCCGGGCGCCGAACCGTCTTACTGGGTCGCCAGGCCTCCGCAAAAACCTGATCATTTCAGGAGACAGTTCTGACGTGAATATTCTCGGCATAAGCGCTTTTTACCACGACTCGGCCGCAACCCTCGTTCGAGACGGCGATATCATCGCCGCAGCCCAGGAGGAACGGTTCACCAGGAAGAAACACGACCAGGCGTTCCCGATCAATGCGATCCGTTACTGCCTCGCCCAGGGCGGCGTGGCGCCCGACGGACTGGACGCAGTGGCGTTCTACGACAAACCTATCAACAAGTTCGCCCGCATTCTGGAAACATATTTCAGCACCGCTCCGCGCGGCCTCCGCCAATTCATGGTATTCGGACCATCATGGGCCAAACAAAAACTCTGGATTCCGCTTGAAATAGAGAACACCCTGGTCGAGAACGGCATCAAAATGCCCAAGGATATCTTCTTCCCCGAACATCACGAGTCCCATGCCGGCAGCGCGTTCTACCCCTCGCCCTACGACAGCGCGGCCATTCTCACCATGGACGGGGTCGGCGAATGGGCCACGAGCACGATCAGCCGCGGCCAGGGCAACAGGATAGAGATACTGAAGGAAATCCGCTTCCCACACTCGCTCGGCCTGCTCTACTCTGCGTTCACTTATTTCACGGGTTTCAGGGTCAATTCCGGCGAGTACAAACTGATGGGACTCGCTCCGTACGGCGAGCCGAAATACACGAAACTCATTTTCGACAACATCGTGGATGTGCGCCCGGACGGTTCGCTGCGGATGAACATGGATTATTTCTCCTACATGGACGGCGAAACCATGACCAACGACAGGTTTGCGGCCCTGTTCGGCGGACCGCCGCGCAAGGCAGAATCGGAAATATCCGCACGTGAAACAGATATCGCGGCCTCGATCCAGCAGGTGACCGAGGAAATCGTGTTACGCATGGCGCGCCACGCCCATGAAATCACGGGCGAACAGAACGTATGCCTCGCCGGCGGCGTGGCGTTGAATTGCGTGGCAAACGGCAGGCTGCTGCGCGAGGGCCCTTTCAAGAATATATGGATACAACCGGCAGCAGGCGATGCCGGCGGTTCGCTTGGCGCGGCACTGCTTGTCTGGTACGGGGAAATGAAGAAGCCGCGCAAGGCCGATGGCGTTAACGACTCCATGAAGGGCAGCTACCTCGGCCCGGAATTCGACGACGACAAGGTGGCGGAATATCTCACGGCCATGAAATACCCGGCGCGGAAGCTGGCCCCGAACGAATGGGCGCCGGTGCTGGCGGACCTGATCGCTAACGAAAAAGTGATCGGACTGTGCCAGGGCAGGATGGAGTTCGGCCCGCGGGCACTGGGCGCAAGATCCATCATAGGTGACGCGCGTTCGCCGAAAATGCAGTCCATAATGAACCTGAAAATCAAGTACCGGGAATCCTTCCGCCCGTTCGCGCCTTCCTGCCTGGTCGAGCGCGCAAGCGATTATTTCGAACTGGACAAACCGTCCCCTTACATGCTGCTCGTGGCGCAGGTCAGGGCTGACAGGTGCAGGAAAACCATAGACGGCCATACGCCGACAATCCGGGAACGCATCAACCAGGAGCGCTCCGACGTTCCGGCCATAACCCATGTGGATTATTCAGCGCGTGTCCAGACGGTGGACCCAAAAATCAGCCCGCGTTTTTATTCGTTGATAAAAGCTTTTGAAGCAAAGACCGGTTACGGTATTATCATAAACACTTCTTTCAACGTGCGGGGGGAACCGATTGTATGCACCCCCGAGGATGCATACAGGTGCTTCATGCGGACGGAGATGGATTGCCTGGTGCTCGGGTCGTTCCTGCTTATGAAAGAGAACCAGCCCGAATGGACGGACAAGGCGGACTGGCGCAAGGATTACGTGCTGGATTAGCAGAACAGCGGCTGTACAGGAGAAAACCATGCGATTTCTGAAATATCTTGGACGTATGCTGAAAGAATTCTTCGCTTTCGCCTGGCAGAACAAGGCGTGGTGGATCATTCCAGTGGTCATTGTCCTCCTCCTGCTGGCAGCCCTGGTGGTCTTCACAACAGGAGCGCTGCCCTTCATTTACACGATTGTCTGAGGCGCATGATGCCGGCACCCCTTGATATTTCACAGGGAACAATACTTGTAGCCGCGCCCCATAGTGACGATGAAATCATAGGTTGCGGCGGACTGATCGCCAAAACCGCCCGGACCGGAAGGGTGTTCGTTGTCATAGCCACGGACAGCGCCCGGCTGCCGGGCATGATCCCTCTGCCGGCTGGTGAAGCCGATAATTTCCGCAAGGAACGAGCCGGGGAATCCCTCGCCGCGCTTCGCGTCCTCGGCGTGCCGGAATCGAACGTATTCTTCCTGGATATGCCCTGCGGCGAACTCGCGGACGCGGGATACGAACTCGAAAAACTGCTGGAAGGCGTAATCGCTAAAACCGCCCCCGATCGCATATTGACCCCTTTCCGCCGGGATTCCCATCCTGACCACTGCGCGCTTAACGCCGCCTGCCGGTCGTTGCGCAACCGCGGGATCGGGCCATCGGATATCCTCGAATACTTCGTGTACTACCGCAGGCGCCTGCTGCGCATGAAAGATATCCGCCGTTACGTGCGGGACGAGTTCCGGGTACAGGTAGATATGGGGTCCGACGCGGCGCTGAAAAGAAAGGCCCTGGATTGTTTCAAGACACAGACGACACTGCGCCATCCGTTCCAGACACGCCCGGTGCTCACCGCCGAACTGCTTGACGAATATGCCGCAGGCCCGGAAATCTTCATGCGCTGTCCGGAAGACGCGGGCATGAGCCGCATTTTCCCGTCCGCAGCAACATGGATACGCATTGCTGATTCGGTGGAACCGGCCTTGAAGCGCGTCAAGGATTGCTTCAATATGCGCCTGAAAAAGAAGTGCTGCTGAAAACGGCCGGCGGTATTAGGGAATACAGAAAAATGGAAACCGGTAAGATTTCGATTTCGCTTCGCAAGAAAATAGCGCTATGCGCTGTGTCCATAGTGTTCATGTACGCCACAGGCGAGATCGCGGTGCGCTGCCTGCGCCTGCCGGAGCGACTCCCCGCCTCCCCCCCGAAAGCAGGCCCGCAATTCGCCTGGGCAACATACAATCCGGCCGTCGGCTGGATCAATACCCCGGGCTTCTCGGGCCGGCATGTCAGAACCAACATGTTCGACGTATCAGTGAAGATCAACTCCGGCGGCTTGCGAAATGACCGGGAATACGGATACGAACGTAAACCCGGCGTATTCCGAGCCGTTGTACTCGGCGATTCGTTCACGTTCGGCCACGGCGTGGACAACGACAAAACCTATGCGGCTGACCTGGAATCCATGATCCCGGAAAGCGAAGTGCTCAACGCCGGGGTACAGGGCTGGGGCCATGACCAGCAACTCCTGTGGCTGAAGGAAGAGGGCCTCAAATACAGGCCGGACCTGATCATCTGGGGATTCAGTTCGGCGGATATCCCTCGGAATGTCAATATCTTCAGGCGGCTCAGCGATCTTACAACCGGGCTCGATTACGCCAAGCCGAGATATATCGTCAAAGACGGCAAGCTGGAACTCACGAATTTCCCCGCCCCGCCACCTGGCGATATGGACAGGTTGATCGCAAATTACCTCGGAACCGAACGGGCAAAACGAAGCCTGTTCAACAGGATCATGCGGCATTCCAGGTTTTTTACAGCCATTGACGACGCCATAGACACGCTGGCCGAAAAGAAAGAGCAAGTGGTTCTTGCTGAAGCCATTGTCCGCGAATTCGCTTTGACTGCGAAAAAAGCGGGTATCCCGCTGGTAATTGTACATCTCCCGGTACGGAAATGGCTTGAAAGCATGAGCCCCATCGTAACCGCAAAAAGAAAAACCACCGAAGGCCTCCTCGTCAGGGTATCTGCGGAAACAGGCGCCCCGGTTCTGGATCTGCGGACGGCTTTCCTCGCAAAAGGCAGGAATGAGATCGGCAGTTATTTTATCAAGGACGGCCATTACAGCGAAGCGGGCAACAAACTGGTAGCGGAAGAACTGCACAATTATATCAAGCGAACGCTCCCGGCCGCAATCACCCCGCCGGAGCCGAAGTAAAACGAAAGGTGAGGCAGTTGACCAACTGAATTCGGAAGGGATGAACAGGATTTCCAATATTTTTATCCTGTAATCCTGTCCCCTCCGATAAGTAGCATAGTAATCGGGGCAAAATTAAGAGAACCCTCTACGGAAGTGACATGCGCCAATGACGACAATACCGCGCCTTGGAATTGGAAAGAAATTGCTGATATCGCTGTTACTCACAGCGGCGGTATGGATTGTTTTTGCGTGGCCGGTGCCGCGTTTCCTCTCGCACGGCATACCTTGTTCAGCCGTAAACACCGAGAATTTCAACAACCGCAGTATGGTTTCCGGCGACCATTTGCAATTGCTTTACAACTACTGGCTGTTCGGGGACATGCTGGCCGGGAAGACTCCCTGGTTCAGCAATATTTACGAATTCAACACCGGCGATGACAATGCCCGCTACAACCCCGGCTCTTACAACATGCCATTCTCCCTGGTTTATGCTGCGGGAGAGGCGATTGGAGGACGGGCTTTCGGCTGGAACCTGACGCAGTTCATCGTCCTGTGGCTTACGTTCTGGCTCTCGTGGCTGCTGGCAGCGCGTATTGCAGCGAACGAGCTTATTGCAGCGCTGGCGGCACTGGCCGGGCTTACTGTGCCTTATAGATGGGTAACGCTCCTTGGCGGCAGTCCCACCGGCTTCGCCATAATCTGGATTCCCCTCCTGTTCCTTGGAATCGACAAGATGATGCGCGACAGTTCGATTTCCGGCGGACTAATGGCCGGTATTGCAGTCAACCTTGCCAACTGGAATGACAAGCACGTGTTCCTGTTTGGATGCGGCATGATCCCGGTCTGGATTCTGTTCTCACTGGTACTTCCCGCGCGTGAAGCCATCAAGCCCTGGCGCAGGCTCACAGCCGTCGCCGTATTCCTTCTCCTTTCCGGACTGGCGGTATTGGCCGGACTTTCAACGGGCGAAAAACTGGCCGGCACGACAATGGGCAGCGGAAGAGCAATGGACGTGGTACGCCTGTTTTCGGCCCATGCCGGCGATTTCCTGCTCTGGCGCGGCGAAGACCGCGCCACGCATGTGTTCATAGGCTATATCCTTACCGCTTTGCTTGCGGTCGGCGGCGGATTCGCTCTCTGCCGTGCATTTGTCTGGCCGGACTCACACTGGAAGACCTTTGTCGCTTCAGCGATCCTGTTCACCGCGCTGGGCGGCGTGTTGATTCTCTCGCTGGGACCGAACGGCCCGTTCGACGGGCTGTTTTACGTGCTGTGCAGGAAATTTATATCGCCGTTCAGAATGATAAGACAGCCGGACAAGATTTTCTGCGTCATGCCTGCCCTTATCCCCGCCATTCTTGCCCTGACACTACCGGGACTGTTCGGAATCCTGCGGCGCCGCACAGCGTCAATCGCGGCCGCATGTCTTATTGCAATCTGCCTCGTGGCCGAGAACGCCCCGCAGATACGGCCGCAGGTGTGCCTGCTTCAGGACAGCCAGGACGCTTACAAGGCCGTAGCTGACGATGCCGCTGCCAGCGGGTATAAACCATTCGCAGCGGTTTTCCCGCTCTGGCCGGGCGACTCGCACTGGGCGTCTCTGTATGAGCATTACTCCTCGCTCTACCGCATCCGCATGATAAACGGTTACCGGCCCGCGATTAACACGAATTACGTGGAGAACGTGTTCCGGACCTTCACCAGCGGAAACCTCGGCGAACTGAACAACGACCAGCTTGACCGGTTGCTCATCATGGGCGTCAATCATATCCTGTTCCATGAGGATGCATACCCGGAAAAGGTGGGCCCGTTCGCATCGAATTTCGCGCTGAAACGCCTGCTGAATCATCCGCGGCTCGATCTGCTTAAAGATTCGCGCGGTATATGGGCCTTCCGGATTCTCGAAACACCGGCAACGCAGAACCGGCCGGAAGCCGGGGCAACCTGGAGAACTTTCTTCCCCGCCCGGCGCTGGGAAGCCGAAGACACAAGTAGATGCAAGACCTCAGGTGCGGCCGCAACTGCAGACTCCGCATGCACCGGCGGCGGGTACATGGCCATGACCGGAACCGAAGCGCGCATTTGTTTCCCGTCCAATACGCTCGTTTATACAGAAGGACTCGGCTGGCTGGTCCGGTTACGCGGCAAGGGAACCCTGCGCGCAAGCTGCCAGGCCGGCGCATCAAACAGGACCGACATGCTTACCGTGGATTCCGCGGAATGGAAATGGTTCAGGTTCGAGCCGGGGCAGTACGAAGAAAGGCAGACGATCTCCCTGTCCATGGAGTTGGCGGACGGCGGCGTGGACATTGATTCCGCGATACTTGTCGCAGGCCCCTGGAATGTTGAACCGCAGCCGGGTGAACGTGTTGTGTTGCCGGCGCCCTGCTTCTTCCATGCCGGGTCCATTGACCTCAAGGCGGACAGTGTGATTTTCAGGAAAGACGAAGAACCATCCGGTCCTGACTTCTACGGTCCCGGCCTGCCGTTGGCCGCCGGGACATACAAGGTTGATGTTGATTATTCCTGCTCGAACGCGGATTTAACAGCCGGCAGTTTCTATGTCACATCGGGCACTAATCGCAGCGCTTCAGTAAAGATGGCCGGCACCGGGCAATCCGCTTCAGGAATATTCACCAACACTGCCAACCTGCCAGTTAAATTTGTCTTTGTGTATTCACGACAAACCGACATGTCAATCCGCAGCGTTTCATTCACACGCCTCGATGCGAGATGATGCAACCCGCCCAGGGCCACACATCTCCTGTGCACTCGAACAGAACTTATATCCCTTTTCGGTCGTTTTCGGTCGATATCTCTCATGCGGCTCGACGTGATAAGCGCTTAATCCCGCAGTCCGGCGGGGTATACTTGCCGCAAGTAGGATAAAATGATATTTGTCGGATGCGAAATGAAATTGAACAATTCGCGGTGACTGGTGGCTGCGAGGGGTCAGGCCTTTAATAGTGAACAGGCTCACATTTTCCTCTCCAGCCGGCCAAAAATGCGACTGAGTTTCCGGCTATCGACAAGCCTGCGTTCCGCAAGCTTCAGCATGTTGCGACGTAACATGATAGATCGCACCATCATACTCCAACCTCAAATGCCGGGCCATTTTCTCTCC
>Ga0172375_10009700_pt1 | contig 12630 bp, 10 predicted proteins | sample LakKiv1m_FD_114537 | JGI IMG/M metagenome (GOLD analysis project Ga0172375, IMG submission 114537) | Freshwater microbial communities from Kabuno Bay, South-Kivu, Congo - kab_092012_11.1m | ecosystem: Environmental > Aquatic > Freshwater > Lake | place: Democratic Republic of the Congo... | reverse complement strand
TTTGTAAAAGGTCAAGTAACAGAAATAGTATCCTATATCAATAAACTTAACACTAATCATGAACTACTCATTGAATATAAAAAAAATGCACGCAAAGCTTCATTGGATTTCACGCCTGCAAACGCAAAAATAATATTTAATACTATTGCTAAACAAAATTAAATTAAAAGATGCTTCGTAAAATATATTTGTCAAAACTTGGGTATGTTGTTTCAATTATTTTGCATGTGATTGCATTAGGTCACAAGCCATTTATGGTGTATGGATTTTATAATAAGAAACAAAAATGTTTTAAAAAACATACTAGAATTAGCTCGTCCGCAAAACTTATTAATAAAAAAAAACTGGATATTGGCAATCATGTTTGGATTGGACATTATTCGGTAATTGATTGCATTGGTGGTGTTACTATTGGCGAAGGAGTAAATATTTCTTCTCATTGTGTTATTTATTCGCACAGTAGTCATGATGCTATTCGATTACTCGGAAAAAAATTTATTACTATCCCTGCCGAAAAACGCGATGGTTATGTACTAAAACCTGTATCAATAGGAAGTTTTACATTTATTGGTACCTCTAGTATTATACTTCCGGGCGCGCGTATTGGAACCGGCTGTATTATTGGAGCAGGTAGTTTAATCAATAAAGAAATACCCGATTTTGCTATTGCGATAGGAAATCCGGCAAAAATTGTTGGCGATACAAGAAAACGCGATAAAGAAAATTTTGCTGATTTAATCAATCATGATTGTTATTATACCCATTATAATAGCTAATGAGTTTCAATTTATGCTCCTAAAAATCAAAATAAGGCAATGAAACTTTGGTCAAAAAAAACTGAATTATTTTTTTCTAAAATAAACTTTTATAGTTTTTTATTGCTCGTTTTTTCCATGCCATTTGATAAAAGAATAATTCCTCCTTTAATTGTTCTATGGGTAATCACATGGATTTTAGAGGGAAATTTCAAAAGTCGTTTTAAAAACCTTACATTTACAAAACTTCCATTTATATTTATAATTACTTTTTATTTATGGCATGTTATAAGCTTATCATACTCAGCAAATATAAATGAAGGGCTATTTGACATCGAAGTCAAATTCTCTATTCTGCTATTCCCACTGTTATTTACAGGTGCAAATAGCCGGTATAAAGAGAATTCCATACACGTTTTAAAAGCATATATTTTAGGTAACTTTTTATGTTCTCTTATCTGCATAGTTTCATCTTTTTATAAAACTTATTATTTAAAAACGATTATCGCTGACGTTACTCAAAATGAATTTCTTTATACTCATTTGTCAATTTTTCAACACCCAAGCTACTTTGCAATGCAAATCTTGTTATCGATTTCAATCATTTGTTTTTTATTTTTTAAAGATTTAATTCAAGAAAAAATCCAAAAATTTTTTTACTTATTCTTATTTATTTTTTTAGTTGTATTTATATTTCTCTTGTCATCTAGAGCAGGTCTAATTTCGCTATTTGTTGTCGGATCAACTATTCTGGCTTTTTTGTTTTTAAAACAAAAAACAAGACTTCACAAAATCATTCTAGTTGTCCCTTTATTATTGATTGTTTGCTTAACTGTTACCAATAAAAGATTTACACATTTTTATAACAATACCATTACGCACAGCTCACAAACAGATAACAGTACCAATGTGCGTTTACAAATTTGGAGATCGGCACTTAATATATCTCAACACAACCTAATATTTGGTGTAGGGGCCGGAGATATAAAGTCAGAATTAAAAAAAGAGTATATGATTAGTGGTAATGAGTTTGCCGAAAAAAACAATTTGAATGTACACAATCAGTTTATTGAAACCTTACTTGGACAAGGTTTAATTGGATTGCTAATTCTGATAGGATTACTTGTAAATGCATTCGTGGAATCAATACGTAAAAAAAATTATTTATTATTTATTTTTCTTATAATATTAGTGATTAATTTTTTGTTTGAGACCCTTTTAAATACACAGACAGGTGTTATATTCTTTAGCTTTTTTTACTGTTTCCTTATGTTGAATGCCAATAAATTTAACGCTAAAAGTGGATAGTTATTTTGTTCTTTTGTTAATTATTTTTATAAATTCAATAATAAAAATCAAAACAACGAACAATAAAACAGATGCTAAAGAATAAGTAAAAAGAACTTTAGTAAGACTATTTCCATGTATCGTTTTGTTGATACAACTAATTTCAGTAAGTATTCCATCTTTTTTAATAACAGATGCTGATTCTTCCAAACTATGTTTTAACTTAAAAATATCAAAGTTATCTTTGTAAGCTATAGGATTACAATAACCGTCATGGCTCTTTTTATTACTTTGTAGATAATTTTCCTGAGTACTATCCGGTCTTACATACATATTGGTTATCTCGGATAACATAGAATAAATAGAATTCAGGTTTTTATCAATGGTACTTTTAAACAGTGTGTTTAGGTATAAACCAAAATCTTTTTTTGCTGCACTAATATCAGATAAATTAGCGGAAGAATATTTGATAACAACATTCTGATCTTTTAAAGTATCTATTTGAACCGATGCTATAGTTGATAATGAATTTGGGTTTTTAATACTATTTAATAAATCTTGTGTGTCTCCACTGGCAATTTTTTCTTTTAAATCGGAAACAACTCTAATCAATGTAACACGACTTATCACTCTTGTTTCACAAATAGTAGTTTGCTCGATTAGTTGATGAGTGTTGTAGGATTTATAAAAACCATAACAAAGGCCTATTACCAAGAATAATAAAATAAAATATTTGTTTTTCTTTAATAGCTTTAAAATAAAAACCAAAATTTCAATTAAATCTATCTCTTGTTTTTCGTAATTTTCTTTCATAAAAAAATGCGTGATTGAATTTTATAATTGAATATATAATCAATCAAAATTAATAATAAACTTCAAAGTTTTGTATTTTAAATTTAATTCTTAATAAATGTGTCTAAATTAAGCAAATATTTAATGATAAAATCCTTTTGGAATCCTACTGAAAATTATGTGCGCAGCCAAATTTGTACTGAAATTATTGCATATTCTTTGGTTGCAATTGTTGGACATGACCTTAAAATTAACCGTTCAATATACGAAATATTGCAGGTTTTTGGAATATCTTTGCTTGATAAAACTCTAGTAAAAGAGTTGTTTACAAAAACAGATTACAAAGAAGTTAAAGAACAATTTAATCAACTGCTTTCAATCAACTTGCTTTAAGTGGACAGCAATGACAATCAGTATCGATTAGAATATAATTTTAATCATTATGAATTATTAACTAATTCACAAACTAAAATTTAATCAAAACTGAAAGTAAATAAACTGTTGCTTTGTGCCGGCAAAATAAATAATGGTAAGGATAACAATATTGTATAATGCCCACCTGACTATCCTTGGCCATTTCAATCCTAAAGTTGAAATTGCAAATTGTTGCTCTCTTCCAATCCATTCAACAATTAAAAACAAGAACGTAAGTATGATAATGGGAGGCGATTTTTCTATTCCTGGAAAATTTGGAATTGTAAATAGTGTATTAGAAAATATTTTGGAAATATAACCAATAGCATGCTTAACATTATTTGCACGAAAGAATATCCATGCAAAAACAGTTAAACCGAATGTAAGGGCAATAGATAATATTTCCATTAAAGTCGGAAATAATTTTCCTTTAGCAACCATATCCAGATTGTTTCGATTTGTATTAAAAATTATTGAAGGCATAATGTAAACTGCATTAAGCAAACCCCAAATAATAAACGTCCAATTCGCTCCATGCCAAAATCCACTTAATAAAAAAATGATAAAAGTATTTCTTATTTTCAACCACACTCCTACTCTACTTCCTCCCAAAGGAATATATAAATAGTCTCTAAACCAAGATGAAAGTGAGATATGCCATCGTCTCCAGAATTCAGCAATATCACGCGAAAAGTATGGAAAGGCAAAGTTACGGAGCAAGTCTATACCAAAAAGTTTAGCTGTACCTATAGCTATATCAGAGTATCCGGAAAAGTCACAATATATTTGAAAGGCAAAAAACAGAGCGCCTAAAACAAGTGTGCTACCCGAATAATCTGCTGAGTTATTAAAAATTGTATTTGCATATTCAGCACAATTATCAGCTATTACAATCTTCTTTAAAAAGCCCCATAGTATTTGCCTTAAACCATCAACAGCTTTAGAATAATCAAATTTTCTTTTTTTAATAATTTGGGGTAGTAAATGGGTCGCTCTTTCGATAGGTCCCGCAACAAGTAAAGGGAAAAAACTTACAAAAACAGAATAATTAATAAAATTTCTCTCAGGTTTAATTCTGTTTTTATAAATATCAATCACATAAGATAAACCATGAAATGTATAAAAGGAAATACCCACTGGTAAGACCACTTGAATTGTTACAAAATCGGCTTTAATGCCAAAATTTAATAATCCCTCAGCAAATGATTCTGCAAAGAAATTATAGTATTTAAAAACGCCAAGAAATCCTAAATTAACACAGATACTTAACCACAACCAAAATGTTCTTTTTTTGTACTTTTCAGTTTCATTAATTTTAATACCAGTAAAGTAATCCAACAAGGTCGAGAAAATAAGTAGAAACAAAAACCGATAGTCCCAACAGGAATAAAAGTAGTAGCTTGAAACTAGTAGCAAAATATTCTGAAGTTTTAAATTACCACGAGTTGCAAACCAATAGAGAATAAAAACTATGGGTAAAAATAGTGCAAAGCCAATGGAATTAAAAAGCATATTTTTTTATTTAATATGACTCAAATATTTTTTTGTAAAAAAATCGACTCCGTTATTGTTTAAATGATCATGATTGTAATAATATGCTGGATTTTTAATAGTCTCTGAAAAATCAAAATAACTTATGCTATCATCTTTCTTTATATTTTTCAGAAACAATTTCAATTCTTTCATTCCAGGTAAAAACCCAAGCAGTGTTGGTGGGATAATAAAAGTTATTTTTAACTCTTTTGCATTTGCAAACATTATTAATTGCTTAAACACGCTAGAGTATTTATCAAAAACCTCTTCACTCAAACCACTTGGATACACTGAGATTGCTCTTTTTTGAACAGCAGTAGAATCAATCTTTGTTAATTTTGATTCTGTTTCAGGCAATATAGATGCGTTAAAATCAATCCATTCAGTTGAAAATTTTGATTTAATATAATTATATTTAACCTCTGAAGTTAAATTTGAAAACAAAATCTGGAAGAAAAAATCAAATCGAAAAGGTTCATCAGTAAGAAAATATAACTCTTCATTCCATTTCGAAGAATAAAAAATAAATGGATCAATAAAATACCAGATTTCAGATGCTTTGTTACCATTTTTATAAAAATATTTTAAGAACTCAAATTCTGGAACAATACCGGCAGCTGATTTTGAAATATTTACAATTTTTTTATTTAGTATTTTTTCAACATTTAAATGATTTTTACCCCTAGTAAACATCCTTCCATGCGATGATCCCATAATTATCAAGTCGAATGTTTTGCTTTCGGGTATAGAATAAATTACAGATTCTGTTTCAAATTGCTTATAATTATTTTTATTATCTCTTTTGTTAATGTAAAATAAAATAGCCAATATTATTGCTACATTAATAAACAAAAAGTAAAAAATATTTTTTGCAAATCTTCTAATCATCTATAGAATAAAATATATAACTTAATAATTTGCAAACCTTACGAATTTGTTATTAAAATTCAAAAAATGGAATTGAAACCACTACTGTACTAGTTGCAATAATGATAAAACGAATTATTTCAATCCAAGTTTCTTTGCCATTTCGAGTGGAACGGCATTTTTATGAGTAAGAATGGCAATAGTTTTATAGCGGACAAATTGCTCGGACAAATTTATATAGCCACCAAAATCATTACCTTTTTCGCCCCAAGAATTTTTTGTAATATAATATTTTGTTCCATTCTGATCCTTTGTAATACCTGTTATGTGCATCAAATGGTCATCAGTTGTGGAATAATTATCAAAAGCTGTTTGACGCATAGCTTCTGTTACCGGAGTTTCGCTTACTTCAACACCTTTGCCCGAGGTAGGCATTTTTGCATATCCAAGATCATTAGAAAAGGTCTTTTCGCTCACGTCTCCATCCCATGCAATTGTATATCCATTGTTAATTGCATTATCCATTATTAAAATCAAATCATCTAATGTAACATTATAATAACTATCAAACGACCAGTTATCAGGAACTTCAAGTTTAAATTGTTTATAATATGGGTGATGAGTAAATGAAGTAATTTCAATATAATCTTCTGCATTCAGATTATTTTCTTTAGCAAAAGATAGTGGACTATAATTCTTGCCTTTGTAATCAAAGCTAGTAGGGAGTTTGCCAAAGTATGAATCTAAAATTCCCTCTACTGCAGACCTCCACACAGTTGAAATATTATCCTGTTTTGCAAGAGGAGTGAGGATTCCCTTAAGCATCAATTCTACTTCTGTATGATCGTGTTTTATTTCTCCAGGTTTTAAGCCAACATATACAGATTCCGGCACCAACCCATAAGCTAACAAAACATTCGTAACATCGTGCGCTTGTCCACCTTGTCCAAAATTACACAGGCCATGAAGCCGAACATAATTAATGGCTTTCTGCATGTATGCCATCCTCACAAAATACATTTCAGAAATATCAAATTCCCCTTTGCCTAAACGAATCAGTTCAGATTCAAGAAAAGAAGTAGTAGCAAATGCCCAGCAAGTGCCAGAATTGGCTTGATTTTTTACGGGTGTGGCTTGAATTTGCTTTACTGTTTTAAATATTGGAGCATCGCCTTTTTGTGAAAACCCCTGAACTAAACCAATAAAAATGGTTAAGAAAACCGTGCAAAATAGCTTTAATCGTAACATAGAAATAGTTTTATTTTTAACAAAATTAACATTTATTTTAAAGTTTCACCTATAATTTCTAAATCAACAAAACAATAATGAATTTACATAAAAATAAAACGGGCACTTCCCGCTTGCGAAATTCTGTTTTTTTTCTTATTATAATGGTAATACGCTTTTGGTCTTTTAGTTAAAGTATCATATAAATATTTGTTCATCATATAATCATAAAAATATGAGGCATGCAATCTTCCAATCTTTTCAGCCAAAGAGTATATATCCTGAATGCCTATGTCCTTTCTTGTATAAACATATTTCACTTCATTCCAAAATAATGTTTTGTTGAAATTGCCTTTTAATTTATCTTGAATTGATTGCTCGTCATACAATACTATTTTAATATTATTTTCAGAATTAATTTCATATACTTCATTCCATATATTCATATTAATAGCATTTAAGTCGAAGTGCTGAGAATATTCATCTTCACCAAAAACTGCATACTCATCAAACGGAATTTCATATTCTTCAATTTGCAACTGGGTTAAGTTAATCACAAATGCTAAATGAGATGTTAAAAAAAAGGAATCGATACGCTCAGAATTATAAACTTGAAAATTCAAATTTTTAAGCTCAGTCATTAAGGTTTCCGAATAGAGTTTGAGTATTTCAGTATCATTCACAAACTGAATAAAATTACTTTCAGCAAACAAAAGGGAATCCTGTATTTTGCTAGTTAAAGAATCAAAATTATTTATCCGATAGGATTTATCATTAGTTTTGAAAAGATGATCTGGTGTAAGTATTAGAACTGAAATTTTTTTATTAGCACTAATATAATTCTGTAAAATTTTCTTTTCTGGATTACACGAATAAAAAAACAAAATTGAGCCAAGCGTATAAACTGAGTATAAAGTGTATAAAAATATTTTTAGCAATTGGAAAATTGATTAAACGATTTCGTTTTTATGCTTATGCTTGATTTTCTAATAAACGTTTTCCGAAGTTCAAACCAAACTCTATGGCTTTGGTTTTTTTATCGCCATGCGGTGTAAACTTAATTGCAAAGCTTCCAACAAAACTTAGTTTAAGATTCGTCAAAACAGCTTCAATGATATTAGTTGCCTCTCCGCTCCAACCATATGATCCAAATGCTGCTGCAAGTTTCCCGCGATCCCGTAAAGGGTTGATAGCAGCAAACAAGCTATAAATAGGCATAAACGTATTTTGATTTATTGTAGGTGAGCCAATAATAATTGCAGAACACTGTGAAATTTTTTGATCTAAGACATCAAAACTTGTTTTTTCAATATCATAAATTTCTGTATCAATATTACCTGCTTGATGGATGCCTTGTTCAATAAATTTTGCAAGCTCTTCGCTATTTCCATAAGCGGATACATAAGGGATAAAAACGCTGTTTTTGGTTTGTGTTTTACTGGCTTGTAGGGCTAATTTTTCGGATCGATCAATATATTTCCAACAATCTGTTCTCAAAATAGGCCCGTGTCCAGTACAAATAGTCTTGATTGCCAATGGTCGAATCTTCTCAATAGCTTTAAGCATAAACTTGCTGTAAGGTCTTAAGATTGCATCAAAGTAATATTGAAACGGTTCATCAAAATTACCTACTTCATCATTATACATTTTATCATTGCAGTAATGCGATCCAAAAGAATCACATGAAAAAAGTATTTGCTCATCTTGTAAATAGGTATAATAGGTATCAGGCCAATGAAGGTTAGGTGCGCTAATAAATTGAAGTGTTTTATTTCCTAAATCAAGTGTATCGTTATTTTTGATTACCAACTTTTTAAAGTCATGGCCAATTAATTCCATCAAATAATTGATTGCATTCCCGCTACCGACAACTGTTGCATTTGATGCCAATTCGAGCAGATTTGCAATACTCCCTGAATGATCCGGCTCCGTATGATTAACAATGATGTATTCAATTTCTAAAGGGTTGCAAAGCGTTTCAATCTTTTTGAGATAGGTTTTCCAAAATTTTGCTTTTACTGTCTCAATAATTGTTTTTTTATCAGCATTGATAAAATACGAATTATAGGTTGTTCCAAATTTAGTTTCTAAAACGATATCAAACGTCTGAATATCCTCATCTAAAACGCCTATCCATTTTACATCCGGTGAAATACTCAAAATTTTATCATCCCTCATAATAACACGTATTAAAAGTCCAACAACATTTGCGGGTCATGACCGCCTTTTTTACTAATTTTTTTTACAGACTTTTTTTTAATCTGTAAATCATTTTTTTTCGGTCTCACTTTCTTAACAGGATCTTCTTCAATTTCAATTAAAGGAATTAATTCTTTAGCACCTTGATTTATTTTTTTATTTTGAATTTTTTCAGCAGGCATAGGATGTTGCGTAATTTCATCAGGTAGTTTGGCCTTTTCAATCCATTTAACATCCTCTATTTTATAGGGCGAAAGTTTTTTCCCTTTTGCTTTAATGCCAAGTACTCCGCAGAGTTCATCAACATTAACAATTTCACTTTTCCGGGTATTGTTTTTATCCTTTTTAAAACTAATTTCAAGTTTTGCAGATTCATCAACAGTTACAGATAGTAATTTCGAATCAGGATGTTCGCCTATAAATGATACTTTTTTGTCAGTTACTTCTATAAGAAACCGTTTCAAGAAAATGGATCCGGATTCAGCATTGAAATAGACAGCTGATACAATATCTTTTGAATTAAATTTTTTAATTAAAATTTGATCATCGTCAAAATGATTACTCAAATCAAAATTATACAAACGATAATTTCCTGATTGGTTAATACTAAGAATACGATCATCTTCCATAAACGAACCCAGAAATTCCCCATGCTTTTCAACTGTCAATCGTTTAATAGAATCATCGTACCAAATATCTCGAGCACCAAGCGTAGACACACCTTCGTCTTTCAACACTATCTTTTTTACTCCATGACGTGAAAGAATATTACCCAATGAATTTCTTCCTTTTATTGCCAGTTCTCTGAAGTTAAAATCAAATACCAGTTTTTTTAATTTTGGCTTTGGACGCAAGGTTACAGAAATTGTTTCTGCTTCACCATTTGGATTTGCAGTAAAATACAGGACTTTGCCTCCATTGGTTAAATTGTATTCTTTATCACGATTCACGCCTATAACAGCAAAGCGTTTAACCATGATGAAACCTTTCTTTTTATCCTGATAGATCAGATTATAAATAGTACGTTCATCGTTCTTTTTGAAAACATTTGCATAAATAATATTTTTTCCTACAAACGTTTTATCCGATACTTTTGATATAGTACAAACTCCATCTTCTCTAAAAGTAATCACATCATCTATATCGGAGCAGTCACAAACAAATTCATCTTTCTTTAGCCCAAATCCTATAAATCCTTCTTCGCGATTTACAAATAATTTTTGATTTGCTGCTGCAACCTTTGCTGCTTCGATGTTTTCGAAATTACGAATCTCAGCTTTTCGCTCACGTCCTTTGCCATATTTATCCTTGATATTTTTAAAATAAGCAATAGCATAACTATTTAGTGTTTCTAAATTATGAATAACTTGCTTAATTTCAGATTCAATCCGCTTGATATGCTCATCTGCTTTGAATGAGTCAAACTTTGAAATTCGCTTAATTTTTATCTCAGTCAATCGCGTAATATCATCTGTAGTAATCTTGCGATAGAAGTTTTTTTTGTATGGCTGTAATCCCTTATCTATCGTTTTAATAACTTCATCCCATGTTTCACATTCTTCAATTTTACGATAAATACGTTTCTCAATAAATATTTTTTCGAGTGAGGCAAAAAGCAGTTGTTCCATCAATTCGCTCCTGCGTATTTCTAATTCTCTTTTTAAAAGTGCGACAGTATTATTAGTAGAAATTTTCAGGATTTCGCTGACTCCAACAAATCTTGGTTTGTCATTTTCAATGATGCAACTATTGGGCGAAATAGAAATTTCACATTCGGTAAAAGCATAAAGCGCATCAATGATTGTGTCAGGTGAAGTGCCTGGCAATAGATGTACAAGAATCTCAACATCGCGTGCAGTGTTATCTTCTATTTTGCGAATTTTAATTTTTCCTTTATCATTCGCATTGATAATGGACTCAATTAACGAAGAAGTGTTTGAGCCATAAGGAATTTCAGTTATTACTAAGGTTTTCTTATCAAGCTGGCTTATTTTTGCTCTAATGCGAATCTTACCTCCTCGTAAACCATCATTATATTTTGAAACATCTACCATTCCGCCTGTTAAAAAGTCTGGGAGAATTTCAAAATCTTTTCCTTTTAAAATACTGATGGATGCATCAATCAGTTCAATAAAATTATGAGGTAATATTTTCGATGCAAGCCCAACAGCAATACCTTCAACACCCTGCAATAACAGCAATGGGAACTTTATTGGTAACACAAGCGGTTCTTGATTTCGCCCGTCATACGATGCTTTCCAGATAGTAGTCTTAGAGTTAAAAACTACTTCAAGTGCAAATTTTGATAATCTTGCTTCAATATATCTAGGTGCTGCGGCACTATCTCCGGTATGTATGTTTCCCCAATTTCCTTGAGTGTCTATCAAAAAATCTTTTTGACCCAACTGCACTAATGCATCACCAATAGAGGCATCTCCATGTGGGTGATATTTCATGGCATGACCAATAATATTCGCAACTTTATTATATCTACCGTCGTCCAATTCTTTCATTGCGTGTAGAATTCTGCGTTGCACTGGCTTAAGCCCATCGTTTAAATCAGGGACAGCTCTTTCTAGTATTACATACGAAGCATACTCAAGAAACCAATTCTCGTACATACCTGACAACTGTACTGTTTTTTGAAAACTGCTTAGTTCTTTTGCGTCTTCTTCAATCTCTTCCGTTGGATTCTTTTTTTTGCTTTTGTTAATCATATTTTGTAATGTCGATGTTCTTCTTTAAGTAATGCAAAGATGCTAATATTTTAAATGATAGATTTAAGTTTTATTTTAAAAATTTTAATAAAAAAACTTCTACTGCTAAAAATAATAAAGCAAGTAACACAAAGAGTTTCCATAAATGTATTCCTTGAGTCAGCTCACTTATCATATCCGAGAGCGGTTTGCTTTTGATGTCTAAAACGGAGTAATTTTTTAATTTGTTTGTCTCTAGTTGTTTTTCAATTTCATCAGATTTCAAAAACTTCATATCTGACTCAGTTCTGTTATAATTAAACGATATTCCTCTAATCACATTGCCTGAAGCTGTTAAATCATAATTTCCAGCTTCTTTTATTTGATTATGTACAAATAAAAAGTTTTTCAAATCAATAGACCTTTGCTCAGGGATCACTTCGAAATGCGTTTTTTTATTTATTATTTTATAAACATCATCCTGAGCTAACCCCTTATTACCAACATCTATCATATCATCTTGACCAATAAAATAAAATAATTCAGGAGCGCTTGCACTATATAGCGCCACATTATAAAGGGTTGGAACAAATAGTGCATGCTTTGCAAAATTGCTAAATGATACATTTAATGGGACAGATGATAGGTATAATTTACCTTTCCCAAATGTTTTACTGATTAAAAAATTTTGCCCATTTTGCATTTTTAACAAATATTCTGCATCAGAATAAGATGATTCTTGAATGATATAGTGAGTGTAAACCTTAGGTAAATCAATATTTTCAGGCATCCTCTCAAAAACATTTTTATAAATAAGACTATTTAGATTTATGGAGGAAACAAATGTGTTTGACGTGTCA
>Ga0172375_10009699_pt1 | contig 12631 bp, 15 predicted proteins | sample LakKiv1m_FD_114537 | JGI IMG/M metagenome (GOLD analysis project Ga0172375, IMG submission 114537) | Freshwater microbial communities from Kabuno Bay, South-Kivu, Congo - kab_092012_11.1m | ecosystem: Environmental > Aquatic > Freshwater > Lake | place: Democratic Republic of the Congo... | reverse complement strand
TGCCTCTTCAAAATCATAACCATGATACATATCCGTAGAGGCGATAAGCAATACATCCTTGCGCGAACCAATTGCAGCATTAAGCAATGCGGCGATTTTCTTACAAGTATCAAAGGTGCAATCACCGATAACTATCGGAACAATTTTGAAATTCGTCAGTACTTTTTGCAAAAATGGCAGCTGTACCTCAAGTGAATGCTCTCCGTTAAAAGCGGAAATATCAGCAAAAACATCCGGATCCTTGCCCAACAAAGTTTTAGCGAATGCGTCATCTATTGGCAATATGCCAAGGCTGGTTGCGAATGCCCCTTCAGAATAAACTGCTGCTCCGTTAAACGGCTTATGATGGCTGGTTCCCAGGATAATTACGGTACGAAAAGGCTTATCCTTGATTAATTTATAACCGTAGGCAGCAGTTTGGCCCGAATACCCATAACCCGCATGAGGGCTAATCAAAGCGAAAACCTCCGCCGCGGGCTGGTTAAGAGGAACCTTAGCCAATAAGCCATCCAGCATCGTTGATAATTCTTCCGAGGATGCCGGATAAAACTGCCCGCCGAACTCCGCTTGCTTAACCGGCTCGGCATAACTTTGTCCGTACGAAATAAATAGCGCACCTATAAATAAATGGAAAAATAATATGAGATTTATCACCATGGGTTGATCGGAAAGGAAAATTTTGGTGGAGCTGAAGAGATTCGAACTCTCGACCCCCTCGTTGCGAACGAGGTGCTCTCCCAACTGAGCCACAGCCCCAAAGATATATAATTATATTTGTGATATATTTTATCACAAATTTTTATTGCATACAAATAAAGCCGGGGAATAAATCTTTAGATATAACGCTTGACAAACTCGAGCAGCTCCTCAAACTCAAAAGGCTTCATAATATAATCGGTTGCCCCGTCTCCTTCTGCTTCAAAGATCGAATCCGTCCAACGCTTGGTGGTAATCATAATCACCGGGATCTTACGCGTGGATTCTTCCGCCCTTAACTTTTTTAACACGGTCATGCCGTCTGCCCCAGGCATCACGATATCCAAAAGTATCAAATCCGGTTTTTGCTCGCAGGCATATTTGAATCCCTGTAAACCATCCCCGGCAGTAATAACCTGGTAGCCCCTGCGCTCTAAATACTTTTTAAGAAGCTCCACCACTTCCAGCTCATCATCAACTACCAAAATTTTCTGCCGCGTATTGATTAATCCCAAAGGCTCTTTCCTTTCCGGATCCAACCTAAAAATATCTCTTTTGAAGACCCTCCTTAATCGCTTATGGCGAACTCCACGTTAACTACGGCATTCACCTTTTTTTCCAAGGAAGTCGTATCATTCATGCCCCAATCGGAAATATCATATGAATTAACCGGGGTAATCTGAAAAACCCCCATGCGGGCCGAGCGGATACGGCCTATTTTATCACCCGATGCCCGGGCAATTGATTCTGCGCGCTGCTTGGCGTTCTCTGAAGCCTCGGAAAGCATCGCAAGTTTAAGTTCGGCAAGCTTACTATAAAAATATTCCGGAGCCTGGGAAATAATCTCAACTCCTCTTTCGATGAGCTCTGTGGCCTGCCGGGAAACCTCGGTAATTTTCATCACATCATGCGAACGTACTTCGACCTCCTGGCTTAAGAGGTAGCCTTCGATAATATTAGTATCTTTGCCCTCATCACTTTTTTTATAAAGGATAGCGGTATTTACCGGGGCAACGATGATTTCATTTTCCTTTACGCCTTTATCCAGCAAATGACCCTTTACAGTATGCAAATCTTCCTTAAGCAGATTAAACGCCGAAATCATTCTCGCGTCTCGACGGGAAAAATACAATTTCCAGGCGACAGTATCGGAAATGATATTTTTTTCCGCAGAACCGGTTACCTTAATTACCTGCTCCGAATACTTTTTTAACCGCAAAATCCCGTTAGAAAGAATTACTGTAGAGGTAATCGTGGCTACTATAAAACAAACACCCAGGATTATAATCTGGGTACTTCTTAACAGCTTAATACTGTCCATCTCTTATTGCCTTTATATAATTTTAGTTAATAAAAAACCTCCGCTATAAACCAGGTAAAAATAGCAAAGGTTTAATTCTAATTCGTGGAGACCTCGGGCATGGCTACCGTACATTGCATGCTTACTTCCGGATTATCCGAGGCAACAACCATAAGTGGATTAGAACGGGCAGTCAGGCTAATTTCCAAGTAATTGCTCGCGCCCATTAAAGAAGTAAAGCCATTAGCAATTATCGTGCCGTTAGCTAGAATATCCGGGCTTCCCGCGCAAGAGGGAGTTGCGCCGCCACCGCAATTAGCATAATAATTCAAAGAGTTGCCGGATTGCTGATAACGGATCCAAGTGTCCCTTATTCCGACACCTCCTCCGCTATCATCCGTATCAATGAAAACATCTAGAATACCGGTTCCAGTATTCTCAAAACCGCCTACAGTAGTATTGCCAATCGCCCGGCCAGCATTTTTTGTAATATGTTCAAGGCAGCGCGCCACATCATTTTGCAGCTTGGCCAGACGGTCCGCAGAAGCATGATGGTAAGTGCTGAAAGCAATGATATTATGGATACCTAAAATAAGCACCCCTAATAAAGATGTGCAGATCAATAATTCGATTAAGGTAATTGCTTTGGGAAGGAAAATACTAATAGTTTTGCGCTTCATTCCAGGAAATAGTTACGACTGCTCTTTTAAGACCTGTTGAACCAACATCACTAAAAACTATCGTCGGTGTATAGGTTACACCCCGAAAAGTATAGGCTGCAGGAAGAGTGGCGCTACCAAAAGGAGAAGCCCATTGGTCTTGTCTTACGTATTGCCAAAGTGGATCCAGGCATCTCTTCGCGTATTCCGCGGCAGTCACCCGGCAACGGCTATGTTCGATATATCTTTTACCGACAATAAAAACATGGACCAAGCCGGTAATTACCAGAGATAAAATAACCACGGAAATAATAACCTCTAATAATGTCAGGGCTTTTTTTTGCATATTAACAACCGGAAGGAACAGGCTCCCCGTCTAATCCGTTTTGGTCAATTGAATATGAACAACCGGGAAGAAGGGAATTGCTATCAGCGCCAATCGCCAAAGTGGTAGAACCAGGATTCGCGGTTGCGTCAACAGAATAATTCCAGTTTGTAGTATTGAGCATGAGCGATAACATAGAGTTACATCCGGCACCGTTACATGGCGCGTAGAATTCATTTTCAATCCGGTAGATTCTTTCCGCAGCAGCAATCAACTTCATAGAAGATATCGCCTCTTTCTTCATTGCTACTTTTTTGGATTTGCTGAAATTGGGGAAAATAATCAGCGCCAGAGTAATTACCACCATACATATCAGGATAGCTTCGATCAAGGTAAAACCAGAAGAAAAATTATCAGATTTACTGGCGTGTTTATGCATTTTTAACACGGTAACTTATTTTTAAGGACAATCTACTCCTGATTCTGAACTATATCCTGTTGTCGTACTTCTAAAATCCGCGCTTTCTAAAGTATAAGTACAAGTTATTGCAGAAGAATCACCCTCAATAGTCGCCGTTCCTGCGCCCCCATTACCAGGAGCGTCTACTTTATAAGACCAATTTGCCCCATTCAGCATTAATTTAAGCTTGGTATTACATTCACTATTATTATCGCAATCGACATATCCGTTATTCTCCATTTTCATGATATTCTCGGCTGCGGCAATCAGCTTCATATTCGCAATACCTTCATTGGCAATAGCTTTTTTGCGGGACTTATTGAAACTAGGGATAGCAATCAAGGCGACAACGATAAGAACTGCGATTACCATCAATAGTTCGACAAGCGTAAAAGCATGAAAGTTTATTTTGTTTTGCTTAACCATTTAAGGGCAGCTGGGCTGGGTTGACTGATGTAATCCATTTGCCCAGCACATATAATAGTCGTTAGATCCTTTTGTGGAAGTAGCCTTTCCGAATCCATTGGCAATATCCAGAGAATAGCTAAAATTATCGCTTGACGGCTGTCCTTCAAACCGGTCAAGATCCGTCCAGTTAGAGGTATAGGTACTTTTTTCCAAAAGATACGCAGTTTCCGATGCAGCGATATCCGCCAGGACCGAATAAGCTTCAGCGGCGCGGGCCTTTTCCACGACATTCTGGTAAAGGACAAGCCCCACGGAAGCAAGGATACAAATAATACACACAACAATAATCAGCTCGACAATGGTAAACCCTGGCCTTCTTCTGTCCATTTTCCCTTCCCGTGAATCTTAAGGCGAAACCGCGCCTGTCGCGATATTCATAGTATAAGCCACTTGTCCGCTAAGGGTAGTAGCAATGCAATTATTTGCGTCATAGCTATAGGTGAAATTCGCGGTCACCGGACGCTCTATATTCAACACCGTATTATTATCCACAGTTATATTTATCGGGAAAGAATTAGGTTCAAGGCGTAAATCTCTTAAAGCCTGATAACCCACGATTGCTTCTCTGATTAATTTCAAGGTTACCAATGCTTCTGCCCTGCGGGCTTTTTGGATCTGGCTTAGATACATCGGAACAGGGATGGCCGCCAATACCCCGATGACACCGACTACAATCATAAGCTCAATTAAGGTATATCCTATTTTACTATTCCTGATCTCTCTGTACTCTCCAGGTAACCATGCCTATTTCGCCCTTATGGCGAAATCTGTCCTGAATTTACGTTCATAGTATAGTCACTATCACCCGTACCTTCTATCCTAGTAGCCGTGATCGTAGTGCTATCAAAGGTATATACAAAACCCGTAGATTCAGGCTGCTCCATTGAAATTATCGTATCACCTTCAAGAATGGCTTCAATAGGAAAGTCATCAGGGAAGTATCCGTGTAGAGTATGATAGCACATCATGGCGTCTCTTATTGAACTCAAAGTAGAAACCGCCTCTGCCCTACGCGCTTTTTGGATATTCGCATAATATCGCGGCAAGGCAACCATTGCCAAAATAGCCACAATAACTATAACAATAATCAGTTCAATTAAGGTAAACCCCTTCTTGATCTCCATTATTTTAGTATCAAATTTCTCATAATTAAAAAGTAATCTTTATATTTATCTTTCCCGATAGGCCCCCTTAATAAATAAAAATTATCTTTTTAAATTATCCTGTTTCTAATTTCTACTAAAGTTCGGAAAAAAAGAACCCTCTTCTTACGCAATAGCCAAAAAACTTACAACTAGGGATCAGGTCGTAGGAGAAATACCGCCAGTTGAAAGAGTTAATGTATAGCTCGTATCAGATGCAGCTGCACTTGTAGTTGCCATAACAGCGGTTGCGCCATAAGTATAAGAAAAGTTAGCAGAAGCAGGCCTGTCCATGACCAAGACAGTCTCACCATCAACAGTTACTGTAACCGGGAAAGTATCTGCAGCAGGATAACTATTCCACACCGCATGATACCCCATCAATGCCTCCCGTATTGACCTTAAAGTAGAATAAGCCTCAGCTCTTCTAGCTTTATGCACGTTAGCAAAATACCGCGGGATCGCCACCATTGCCAGAATACCCACAATGACAATGACAATGATCAGTTCGATTAAGGTAAAACCCCTGCCGCTTCTTTTCATTATCTCCTCCTTTTTAGGTTGTTTATTTTATCTTAATGTAATTCCAAAAAATTGCAAGTAATTTTTTATTTCCCGCCGATTTGAGAAATTTCAAATATCGGTAGAAACATCCCGATAACCATAATACCGATAGACACCCCCATCACAACCAGCATTATCGGCTCAAACATAGCGGTTACGCGGACCAGAAAGGTATTTAAATACTCCTGGTAAAAAGTGTTCAACCGCTTGAACATGCTGGATAGCTCGCCGATCTCTTCACCGATATTAATCATCGAAACCGCCATGGGATCAAAAAAATTACTTTTTTCCAAAGACTGCCCTAACGGCTTGCCGTCGCGCACATCATCCTTGATCTTGCGGATAATGCTTCCCAATACGGCGCTGCCTACGCTGCGCTCGCTAATCTCCAGGGAATAAAGTATGGGCACTCCGCTTTCAACCAAGGTAGACATTTCGGAGGTAAAACGCTCGATAATAAATGTCCGAAAAAACTCTCCGAATATCGGCATCTCCAAAATAATTTCTTCATATTTCCTTTTACCTTGTTTTGTGGAAATAAACTTTTTTAAAAACCAAAACAAAGCAACAATAGCGCCGACTAAAATTAAGGAATAATTGCGGATAAACAAACTCACCCCGAGTAAAAGCTTGGTCAGAAAAGGAAGCTCAATATTAAAACCTTTAAAAATTTCCGCAAAGGTAGGGATAACCTTGATCGTCATAAACAAAAGCGCGATTAACCCGGCGCAAAAAAGAATCGCCGGATAAATCAGGGCGGAGATAATCTTCTTCTTAAACTCGGCGTTACGCTCAAGATTAGTCGCTAAACGCGCCAGGATAACCGCCAGGTTTCCGCTGGCCTCCCCGCTTTCGACTAGATTTACCCATAGTTCAGAAAAAACCTTCGGATGCCGGCTTAAGGCCTCATGAAAACTTAATCCCGCTTCCAGGTTTTTGTTCAAATCCATAAGCACGATATAGAGTTTCTTGCTGGTAACCTGCTTGGAAATAATATCGATACTCCGTAAAATAGTAATGCCTGCGCCCAAAAGCGTAGATAGCTGACGGCAAAAAAGAGTAAGGTCATCACCGGTAATATTGGTATGTTTAACGCGGGTTTTTTTCTTTACTGCTCCGTCTTCCGGACCCTTGAGCACCGGCTCAAGATTTTCCTGGATCACACTGACCACAATAAGACCTGATGCCTGCAGCTTATTGACTGCCTCATCCTGATTAAGCGCTTCTTCTACCCCGGATTTCTTGTCTCCGTTTTTATCCCGGCAGATATAATAAAACTTTGGCATTAATCTACCCCCAATGTAACAGAAAGGGCTTCTTCCAAAGAAGTTACGCCCGATTCTACTTTTTTCATTCCCGACTCATAAAGCGTCAGCATGCCGGCGGCCCGGGCCACCTGGCGGATCTTTTGAAAAGGAACCCTCTGGTTAATCAAGTCTTGAATTGCTTCATCTACCACCATTACCTCGCCGATGCAGGTCCTACCTTTATAACCGGAATTATTACATTTAACGCAACCCTTTGCGCGGTAAATAAGTTCGGCTTTTATATTCGCGCTTTTAAGCTGTTCCGGAGTTGCCTCATAAGCCTCCTTGCATTCCGGACAAAGCTTGCGGATCAATCGCTGGCTGACTACTGCTAATAAGGATGGCGCCAACATATAAGGCTCAATACCAATATCCATCAAACGGTTTACAGCTGAAGGGGCATCATTGGTATGCAAGGTGCTTAAAACTAAATGCCCGGTCAGCGCCGAACGAATGCAAATTTGCGCGGTTTCCAGGTCTCTGACCTCTCCAACCAGCATGATATCCGGGTCCTGGCGCAAAAAACTGCGTAATGCCGTGGCAAAAGTAAGGCCGACCTCGGGTTTAATTTGTACCTGATTAATTCCGTCAAGCTTATACTCTACCGGATCCTCTACTGTAACAATATTTTTAGTAGGATCCTTTAATTCGGACAAGATCGCATAAAGGGTAGTAGTTTTCCCGCTTCCCGTAGGGCCGGTGATAAAAACTAACCCATAAGGAGATTTAATTGACTTACGTAATTGCGTAATCTGCTTAGAATCAAAACCCATCGAATTCAGATCCAGAGACATCCCTCCCCGGTCAAGAATTCTTAAAACTACCTTTTCCCCGTAAATCGTAGGGATTACGGAAACACGGATATCGATCGAGCGCTCATTAATACGCACTAAAATTGCCCCATCCTGGGGCAATCTCTTTTCCGCAATATCCAATTTCGCTAAAATTTTTATACGCGACACAATAGGCAGATGCAGATGTTTAGAGGGTGGAGGAATTTCAAAAAGCTTTCCATCAATACGATACCTTAAAGAAATCTTATCCTTAAATGGTTCAAGATGGATATCCGAAGCGCGCTCTTCAATTGCCTGGCGGATAATTAAGTCCACCAGCTTAACTACTGGGGCCTCTTCTGCCCTGGCAATTAATTTATCCAGGCTTAGCTCCTGGCCCAAATCATCTTCTACTTCCGAAACAGTAGAGGAGATATCGTAGGTAGACTCTACCGCGTCGCGCAGCATCGCGGATTTACCGTAAAATTCATCGATCGCCTTCATGATATCACCATGAGAGGCAATCACCGGATTAATATCACAGCCGGTAAGCTTCTTTAAATTATCGATGAGGATCAAATCTAAAGGATCAGACATTGCCAGGGTCAGACTGCGCAATGTCCGGGAAAGCGGCAGGACGGAATTCTTAAAAGCGAACTCCTGCGAGATTAAATGGTCCAATCCTTGGTCAACTACCGGCCGCAGCATTCCCGTGCCTAGCGAAAAATAAGGCACGTTAAGCTGCTTGCCCAATACCGCCACCATCTGATCTTCCTTAACCATGCCCAGTTTGATCAGCACTTCGCCCAGACGGCCGCCTTCCTGCCTCTGCACGCTAATCGCTTTTTCAAGCTGGCTAGCGGTAATCAGGCCTTCTCTAATCAGAAGTTCACCTAACCTTAGGTATTTCTCTTTCGGCATTAGCGTTTTTTATCGAAATTATTTAAACTGGCGTTGACTAAATAATCGCGGTTGCCGGGAGTAACGGCATTCTGCTCCCGGAGCGGAAGCTCAAAATTCTTGATCTGTGCCAGTTGTTTGGTTTCCGGCATATCCCGCACAATACGCGGGGTAATAAAAACAATCAATTCACGTTCGATAGCTTTAGTTTGATCTTTATGCCTGAATAAAGCCCCCACCACGGGAAGATCTCCAAAAAACGGCATGCTCTTTATGTCCACGGCTTTATCCTGGTGAATCAGGCCGCCCAAAACCACCGTTTCGCCATCTTTAACTTTCACAATAGACTTAGTACTCCTTACCTCGATATCTGCCTGCGGATTATCCGCAGTGCTTAGGGCGCTGGTACTGGATATGCTTGACTTAGGGTTTACCACCATCGTGATTTCGCCAGTATCCAGGTTGATTTGCGGGGTTACCTTAAGATAAATCCCCGTGCCTTCCTTGGTAAGCGATAAATCCGTGGAACGGGTATAGTTAACCGTTGGAGCAGATGTTTGAGTACCAGGAGTTTCCTCTTTTCCTACGATCTCATCCTTAGTAATAAATATTTCTGCGGTTTCGTTATTTAATGTCAGGAGTTTCGGACGGGCCAGATATTTCGTATCCTTGTCTGTACGCATAAAATCTAGCTGCATCTGATAAGAATTATCAATGACATCAGTAACATTATTTATGGCAATCGATCCCTTGCCCGGGTTAAAAATTTTGCTCCAGCTGGCAAACGGAAAACCCGTGCTAGCCGTAGAACCGGAAATAATCGCCGTAAAAGGGGTATCCCCAAACTCAAAACCGATTTTATCTATGGCATTCTTGCTTACATCCAGCATCTCTACCTCAAGCAGTACCTGCGGCACAACAATATCCAAAGAAGAGATGACCTGGCCAATCACCTTAATTTTCATCGGGGTATCGGTAACAATCAAGCTGTTGGTGCGGTAATCCTCGATAACCGTACCTTCTTTAGAAAGTAATTTTTTCACGGCGTTAGTAATACCGCTTTCCCCTTCCTCTTTCCACTTGCTCCCTGCACTAGTAGAACCGGAGACTGCGCTAGCGGCTACCGAACTCTTAGACATTTCGCTTTTTAAGGAAGAGCTGGAAACTGTGGCGTATTTTAAATAAAATATTTTTGTCACCATCTCTGTTTCCATCTTACCCCATTCCTTAACCACGAATATATTAGCCTGGCGGTCAAGGTCGTAAGAAAGGTTGTTGGCGCTAAAAATCTTATCCATCGCCTGGCTTAAAGGCACCTTGTCCAGGTAAAGGGTGATTTTCCTGTCCTGTACCGCTTCGGAGGCGATAAAGTTTAATCCGGATTGCATGGAAAATACCTTAAGCACATCCTTTAGGCCAACATCCTGGAAATCCAGGGAGATCAAGGGCTCGCCGGAAGCAGGGGCAGCCCCAGATTCAGCGGCTAGACGCGGAGAAAAAAAACTTAATAAAAAATAGAGAATAAAAACTGATCTAACTATTGCTCTCTTCATGGGATCCTCCTTTTAACGTCTCTTCTTTTTTAACGGCCTTGCTAGGCGCAGAAAGTTTCAATTCCTGTCCGGCATAACTTAAAGTTACCCCATCCTTGGTAATCGAGGCGACACGCGCGCCGCCGATATTATCCCCTACTTTATAGACCTTGTTGTCGATAATCGCCTGGGGGAAGCTCCCTCCCCAGATTAATCCCTGAACATCCCTTTCTACCAGTATCTCCGGGGGCAAAGCTGGCTTTGTCACCGTAGATTCTTTTTTCGTCTTGGATTCCTTTTTTTGAGGTATATCCGGTTTAAAAGGATCACGTAAAGAAGCGGCATTATACGTTATCTTCGGCCGGGTAAAAATGCTCTCCTCCTTATCCTCTTTCTTATCTTCAGAGTAGCAGAACAAAAATATCCCCTGCCAGAATATTGCCGTACCTATAATTAACCAGTAGAATTTTTTCATTTTATAAATACGAAACCGTGCTCACCTTGATCTTAACGGTTATCGGCCGATCCATAAAATCCGAGGCATTGCCTTCAAAATTGCCAGAATTGATCAATACATCCTCTACCAAATAGAAATCTTTATAATTCTCTAATTTATTAACAAATTCCCCTAAGGCATGGTAGTTTGCAACCTTAACCGAAACCTCAAAAGGTATCTTCAAGTACCCTGAATGCTTTGACTCTGCTCCGGCAGACTTGACGGAAAGTACTTGCACTCCTGGAGAATCCTTACTGATAATAGAAAGAAGCTCAACCATTTCCCCAAGCTCTTTTTTAGAAAAAAACTTTTTATAGGCCTCTGTTTTCTTCTCTACCTGGCTAATGCTTTCCAGCACTTTATTTTTTTTAATTTCTTTGGCTTCCTCCTCCGCTACAGTCTTCAGTTCTTTATTCTGCATATCATATATTTTATATGCCAAGAATATCGCCAAGATGATTACGCCGACATTCAGAATCTTATTTTTATATTTACCAAAAGCCTCCGCAGCCTGCATCTTCATTATCTCCGGTTAGTTTTTACAGATGATCCCGAAAACCGCGACAGAAGTATCCAAGAATAGCCTACGGTCCACAAAAAGCATATTAATCTCTTTAAAATATTGGGAAAAAACCTTATCATTCCTCAAATTGGAGAGAAACGTACTTACCGCCTCAAACTCCTTGTCGCTATTCCCCAAATAAACCAAACCTTCCAGGATAAGCTGCGGTTTGTTGTTTTCAGCCATCGTAAGCGCAAAATTAGTTAACCAGGCGCCTCTCGGTAATGCCCGCGGCACGATATCCAAAGGATAAGTAGCATAAAACTGCTCCTTCACCAGTTTATCTAGGTTATTTATCTTATTTCTAAAGTTTTTATCTATGGAAGACAGATTTTCAAAGCTATCATCGGCAGAAGCGGAAGTAACTTTCGGCCTCTTGGAAATAATACCATCCAGCTCCTGGCGCGCCTTCTGCATCTGCATCATGCCATAGCCAAAAGTCGCTCCGCAGATCAAGACCCCCAGGAAGATGGTCATAAAATTAACCCGGAAACCTTCAAAAAGCGCGTTAACCGTAATCGCGCTGACGGACTTATCCGCTTTCGCGCGGACACCTAAAACATTAACCCTGATTTTAAGCGGGACATCCCGGTAGAGCGTAGCGCCAAAACCCTTGACAACAATAGAAGAATAAGGAACCCCTTTTCCCAGGATTTTATTCATATCCACGAATCTGGCCGCGATCTGAGAGTCGGATAGAAAACCTTGCAGATCCTCACGCATCCCCTGCTCGGAGATCACATAAAGCGACTTGATTTTTTTATCCGGGAATTTACGGCGGTAATAATCCTGAGAAATACGGATTTCGTTCTTTAGTTTGTCGAGCTTTTCTGCCTGCAGATCGCCACCCCCTGCCATACCTAACTCCGAGGCTCCGGAGGTAAGAATAATATCGCGGGTAAACAGAGGGAAATCATTTTCGAAGACCATGAAATTAACTTCATCTTCGTTATTCAAATCAAAACACAACCCGGCAGTAATCCCTTCCCCGCGCGCCCCGGACATCTTTAATAAGCGCAGCAGGCTAAAGGCCGAATATTCAAAGGCATCTACCTTCAAATTTAATTGCTTAGCAATAGAAATATAGGCGTTTAGGACCTCTTTTTTAACCCCGACAAAAAGCACCATGTTCGTCTTGGTCCTTCTGTTAGGTTCAATCTGGAAGTCATAAATCAATTCTTCCAATTTAAAAGGAATATATTTCTTGATCTCAAAATTGATGGCATTGCGCATTTCAACGCGCGGCAGGGAAGGAATCTCAAAGGTACGGATAATCAGGTCCTGGCCGGAAATGCCGATAGTCACCGAACTGGCATTGATCCGATACGTACGAAAAGCATCCTTAAGCAAGGCGATTATTTTTATATCTGCCGGTACCTTCTCCTCAAAATCACCACCGGAGATATTGGCCTGCGGGATAATCACGTTATTGATTACCCGCTTATTT
>Ga0172375_10009698_pt1 | contig 12631 bp, 12 predicted proteins | sample LakKiv1m_FD_114537 | JGI IMG/M metagenome (GOLD analysis project Ga0172375, IMG submission 114537) | Freshwater microbial communities from Kabuno Bay, South-Kivu, Congo - kab_092012_11.1m | ecosystem: Environmental > Aquatic > Freshwater > Lake | place: Democratic Republic of the Congo... | reverse complement strand
TCATGGCCTCCGGGACAAAATCCATCCTGCCGATCGCCCCAGCGGACCGCTGCCGAAACGCTTCGACCTTCTCGCCGGCAAGGTCCGCATCCAGATCAGCCAGCGGAAACAAAGAAAGGGCCGCTTCGCCTTTCCCGCTGCCGATCTGGATGATGAAAAACTCCCCTGCGTCAAAGAACTGCAGATCGAAACCTTTTCCGGCCACGGGACCGCTCTGCATCGTGGTGCAGAAACAGGTCTCGTTCTGCGGGCCGGGGCAGGCCATGACCACGGTTGTGGCCGCGTCGCGCTTCGCATCGTAATAGGCGTCCCGCCGGTCCCGGGTCATGAAACTCGCAGACTGGAGGAGCCCCATCATGTCGCAGGAACGAATCCCGAACAGCAGGGTCTTCTTGGCGGTGATGACCTCCCGGTATTCGCCTTTTCCCACCGCGAAGATCACCTCGTTCTGGGGAAAGAGCGCGGACTTGGGAAGAAACGGGGTCTTTCGGTAATCGAGAGTGAAGGAATCCTCGTCAAAGGTATCCAGCAGGCAGTCTCCATTGGTGCCCAGGGTCGGCGCAAGGACGCGGTATTCCCCGGCCCAGTGTTTCAGGAGATCCTTGAGTTCGCTCTTGGCCAGTTTTTTCATGCGCATCTCCTCACTTTTACGGCGCACCCCTTGTATTCGGGGATCTTCGCCGAAGGATCCAATGCCGGATTGGTCAGGACATTGATCGGGGATTCGTGGAAGTGGAACGTGGAAAAGACGACTTTTTTCGGCACACATTTCGTCACCTCCGCCCTGGCCTTTACGGAACCCCGCCGCGACGTGATTTCGACCATATCATTGTTCCGGATGCCCAGACGTTTCGCATCCTCGGGATGGATTTCGACCAGCGCGGCAGGCGCCTCCCTGCTGAGCAGGCTGATCCGACGGGTCATGGTGCCGGTGTGGTAATGGAAATAGATGCGCCCGGTCGTCAACAGAAAATTATACTCCTCATCGGGCGGTTCGGCGAGCGGCCGGAAGTCGCAGGGGAGAAACGTCCCCTTGCCCTTGGAAAATCGATCCCGGTGCAGGTAGGCCGTGCCCGGGTGCTCTTCGTTGGGGCAGGGCCATTGCAGGCCGTGGGAGGTTTCGAGCCGGGGATAGGTGATCCCCGCGTAAGAAGGTGTCAACAGATTGATCTCCTTCATGATATCGGCCGTCGAGCTGTAATCCATGGGGTAGCCGGAAAGCCGGCTCACCTCGCAGATGATCTTCCAGTCCGGCCAGGCCAGACCGGGGGGGAACACGGCCTTCCGCGAGAGCTGGACCCGCCTCTCCGTGTTGGTGTACGTGCCGTCCCGCTCGGCAAACGACGCCGCCGGAAGGATGACATCCGCTTTCGCCGCCGTTTCGGACAGAAAGATGTCTTGGACCACCAGAAAGTCCAGACTGGAAAGCGCCTGTTCGATATGCGCGGTGTCGGGATCGCTCATCATCGGGTTTTCTCCCATAACATAGAGGGCCTTCACATCCCCCTTAAGCGCCGCGGTCATCATATCCCCAATCGTCAGGCCGGGCTTGTCGTCGAGCCCCGGAACCCCCCAGGCCTCTTCAAACTTTTTCCTCACGGCCGCATCCGCCACAGGCTGATAGCCGGAAAAGACGTTGGGAAGGGCGCCCATGTCGCAGGCGCCCTGGACGTTGTTCTGCCCCCGCAGCGGGTTAACCCCCGTGGAAGGCCTTCCGACATGGCCCGTCATCATAGCGAGGTTGGCGCAAGATTTGACGTTGTCCGTGCCCGTCGTGTGCTGGGTGATGCCCATGGCGTAGACGATCATCGCCTTGTCGGACGCGGCGTACATCCGGGCCGCCTTCTCCAGATCATGGCGGTCGATCCCGGAAATCTTTTCCACGACCCGGGGGCTGTAACGGCTGACGAGGGCCTGGAGCTGCTCGAATCCCTCTGTCCGGTTTTCAACGTACTCCCGATTAAAGAGGCCCTCTTCGATGATGATGTTCATCATCCCGTTCAGAACCGCGACATCCGTGCCGATATTCTGTCTCAGGTGCAGATCCGCGAACCGGGCCAACTGGATTTCCCGCGGATCGATGAGAAGCAGCTTCGCACCCCTCTGTACGGCATTGATCATCCGCGATCCGATGAGGGGGTGTTGCGCCGTGGTGTTGGAACCGGTCACCAGGAACAGATCCGCGTCCTCAAATTCCCCGATGGAATTGGTCATCGCTCCCGAACCGAATGCGGCGGCCAGACCGACCACCGTTGCGCTGTGTCAGAGCCGGGCGCAGTGATCGACATTGTTGGTGCCGAACGCCGCCCGGGCCATCTTCATGAACAGATAGTTTTCTTCATTGGTCACCTTCGCGGAACTGAGAAACGCCAGCGCGCGGGAACCGGATCTCGCCCGGATGTCGTTCAACCGGGTGGAAACGATCTTCAACGCCTCATCCCAAGTGCTCTCAACCAGGGCCCCCTGGCTCCGCACGAGGGGAACGGTGAGTCGGTCGGGCGAGTTGATGAATTCATAGGCGTTCCAACCTTTTACGCAGAGCATTCCCCGGCTCACGGGGTTTTGGGGACTGGGCTCGACCCCCGTCACCCGGTCGCCTTCGGATACCAGATAGAAACCGCAGCCGCAGCCGCAGAAGGGACATACCGTCCGTGTTCGGGTCATGGTCAGATCGCCTCCTTTATATTTTCAATCTCCGTGAAGGGAAAAACAGGACCGTCGATGCAGCAGTACTTGTCGCCGAGGGTGCAATGACCGCACTTCCCGACGCCGCACTTCATCATCCTTTCCAGGGACATGTAGATGTGGTCCTTGGCAAACCCCAGACTCAGGAGTTTCTGGAGGACGAAGCGGTACATGATCGGCGGGCCGCACAGAACGGCAACCGTATCCTCCGGGGTCAGGGGGGTCCGGTCGAAAAGGCCCGTCACCACGCCGACATACTGCTTCCAGATCCCCTCGTCGTCCCGGTCCACGCTGTAAAAATACTGGATATCATTCCGGTCGAAAAATCCGACCAGCTCATATTTGAACAGGACATTGTCGGGATTGTTCGTCCCGTACATCAGGATGATTTCATCGAAGTCATCCCTTTTGTCGAGCGCATACAGGAGCAGGGATCGCAGGGGGGCGAGACCCAAACCTCCGGCGATCAGCAAAAGCTTGCGTCCCTTGAGGCGCTCCAGCGGAAATCCGCGGCCGTAGGGACCCCGGATGTGGAAGGTCGACCCTTTTCCCATCCCGAAAAGGGCGTTCGTCACGGCGCCTGCGCGGCGCACGCACAATTCGAGGGTATCGGGCCTCGTCGGCGGCGAGGAGATGCTGATGGGCGCCTCACCCTTCCCGAAAATGGACACCTCGACAAACTGCCCCGGCTGATGGCCGAACTGTTCCCAGGCCGTGCCGTCTTCGAGCTTCAGCTGAAAAAGGCGATGGTCCTTGATCTGTGGCAGGGCGCGGATGATAGAGACCGGCCGGAGCCCATAGATGTTGCCGGAATGATCCCCCATGATGGTACCTCCTTATGCCCAAGCTTGAAATCAATGATCGTCCTGAACAAAGCAATTTCGGTACCAATGAATTAACTTATTGATATTGTATTATATTCTCATCTTGCATATCTCGGGGATGACGGATCGCGGGGCGGATTGCCCCGAACCGGGGGAGATATTACCCCCGCCTCCGTTGCATCAAAAAAAAGGTTCATCCGGTTGATGCGTACTGAAGGCGATAGGGAGCATCAAAGATAAGACATACGAGACAGCAAATACAAAGAAGGTGGAGGGTGGATTGGTCGGAGCAACCGGCTGAATACAAAATGAAATGTGGAAATACTGGACGGTTTTTATTGCGTTCGTGTATGATCCGCCCGCTCCTTTGTAGTCAGTAATCGTCAACCTCAATGAAATTACTGAATTTCAACCCGTTATCAATGATGTCATTCCCTCGATAATTGTGATATAGAGAACATGTCATGTAGATGTTTTTCGGCCAACGTATACATGAATGACACATTGTGGCGCCGTCCGACGGGAAACCAGGCGGTAAACGGAGAAAACAAACCTCACACTGCGATATCTGGAAAAAGCATAGCCCATAAGTCTTTTATCGAACAACAAAAGGAGCTTTCTATGAAAGATGTTGATTACATGAATGTTGCCGAAGATAGCATCAACAAGATTAAAGAGGGCGCGCTCTTAACCGTTAAATCCGGAAATGCGCTTAACACCATGACCATCGGTTGGGCTACCTTCGGAGTTGTCTGGAGCAAACCGGTTATGATGGTGGCAGTGCGGTCTAGTCGGCACACCTTTGGGATCATCGAGGCGGCCAAGGATTTTACCGTTACAGTCCCGGCGGGAGACATGCATAAAGAGACTGCCTATTGCGGCTCGAAATCCGGCCGGAACGTGGACAAGTTTAAGATGTGTAACCTGGAAACGACCGATAGCCGCCAGGTCGCTTCACCGATTATTAAAGCCCGAGGGCGCCATTACGAGTGTAAAATCATCTACAAGTCTGCCATGAACCCGGCCCATCTTGACAAGGGTTATGATTCATCCCTTTATCCCAAAAAAGATTATCATACCCTTTATTTTGGTGAAATACTGGCTTGTTATGAAACGGACTGATATTCAAACGGTTTGAATCTGTTCATGCAGGCCGGTCAGTACATTCGCCGTTGATCCTATGACATTGCAGCTTCCGGCCAGTGCGTCGTCTATCCTGTTATGCATATATTGTTGGCAGTAATATGAGAAAGAAATCGGCAGGCCTGTGTTGACCACCCTACTCACTATTTTTGCTTCATCCTTTATTGTCGCGCTATCTGGGGCCTTGATGCCGGGGCCGCTGCTGACCGCTACAATCAGTGAAAGCTCGCAACGCGGTTTCATCGCGGGGCCACTTCTGATTACCGGTCACGCCATTCTGGAATTGGGACTCGTTATCGCCTTTCTGCTGGGACTGGCACCGTTTTTTCAGAAGCCGACTGTTTTTGTAGTAACCGCTATGATCGGCTCCATAATTCTCTTCTGGATGGCCTTCGGGATGTTCCGTTCCTTGCCTGACTTGCGTCTTTCATGGGAGGGAGACCATAAGCGGAGGATTCATCCAATGATCAGCGGCATATTGATGAGTGTGGCCAATCCATATTGGATCATCTGGTGGGCGACGATCGGCCTGGGTTATATTCTTTATTCCTGGCGGTTTGGTTTCTGGGGAATAGCTTTTTTCTTTGTCGGACATATTCTGGCTGACCTGGCCTGGTATTCACTTATTGCGGATGCTGTGGCAGGGGGCAGACATTTTCTAACCAATCGCCTTTACCGCGGTCTTATTGCTGTCTGCGCGGTCTTTCTAATTGTGTTTGCGGGGTATTTTGCCTATGCGGGTTTCGAAAAGCTGAATTCCATTATCTTATAGAGGGCGTTTACATAGGTATTCGAAAGCAATGTATGAAATTTTGGAGTCGCCACACGTTCAGAGGTACTATGCTATAGTTCTCACCACTGCAAATACAAGTCTTGAGTAGCAAGCATCATCTCGGTTTATTGAATTGCCGTTGAAATGAGGAAAAACTGGATGGCATTGTTACGTTCGGGTAGAATCAAACAGTTCGAATTAGCGTCATTCTGCAACTTCGCTACAGGATGACACTTATTCGAAACACGCAAGGCTGAATTATTTTCCCGCTCAGGGGGGCATGAGAGGTTAAATGAAAATATTCAACAAGAAAAGAGTCGTTCTTGGCCTTATTGTCATTCTTGTTATCGCTGCTTTTTTTGGATACCAGAACAAAGAATACATTCAACAACTCCAGATCGGTTGTGCCTTCAAGAGTAAAGCTTTGTGTGCGGCTGTCTTCGTTTCGGGTCGTGACCCGGTGACTACCGAGCGGGAAGATATGGGCTTCAACCCACTCTTTAAATTATTCAAGGCTAAAATTGACCGGGCCGAAAAAAGCGTTACCTGCTCGCTCCTGGGGATCGGTCTATTCGAGAAGAAAGCGGTATATGTTGACCAAATGGGTTCCGTGCTTCTTTCCGGTGTCGGCGAAGAGACTATCCGTGCTTGGAAGCCGGGGATTCCTCGTCCTGAACCCGCCAATCCTGAAACCATTCCCTGGCCCATGGGCGACCGCATACCCGACAGCCCACCGCCCCAAAATATCGATATGGCGAAGATTAACTCAGCTGTCGGCAAACTCTTCCTCGAATCAAATTCTGATAAAAAACTCTATACCCGGTCTCTGCTCATTGTCCACAACGGGCGCCTCATCGCCGAGAGCTACGGCCCGGGGATCACGAAAGACACTCCTCTCCTCAGCTGGTCTATGGCCAAGAGTGTCACTAATGCCATCGTCGGGATCCTGGCGATGAAAGGAAAGATCTATCTTAAGGGACCGGCACCCGTACCCGAATGGCAGAAGACCAATGACCCGAGGCAGGCCATCACTTTGGACCAGCTCCTACGGATGAGTTCGGGCCTGGAGTGGGTTGAGGCTTATGCGGAGCGCCCTGTTTCGGACGTCAACATCATGTTGCTTTTGAAACCCGACATGGCGGCATATGTGGCCTCCAAACCTCTAGCCGCAAAACCTGACACGGTCTGGCGCTACTCATCAGGGACAACCAACCTTATCCAACGGCTCATCCGTGACGCCATCGGAAACCGGGAGGTCTATTGGGAATTCCCTCGGCGTGAACTGTTTAATAAAATTGGTATGCGCAGTGCCATATGGGAAATGGACGCCTCGGGAACATTTATCGGGTCTTCTTACCTTTATGCAACCGCCCGCGACTATGCCCGCTTCGGCCTGCTATACCTGAATGATGGTGTCTGGGAGGGAGAACGGATCCTGCCTGAAGGTTGGGTTGCCTATAGCACCACCCCGACACCTGCCGCCCCAAAAGGCCAGTATGGCGCACATTTTTGGCTGAATGGGAGCAGGGATCCGAATCCCGAAAGCCGCCTGTATCCCCAGCTACCTGGCGACACATTCTTTGCCCGGGGCTATCAGGGTCAAACAATCGCCATCATCCCCTCCCGAAAACTCGTTGTGGTCCGGTTGGGCATGACCTACGATGAGAATTGGGGAATGGAGCTGTTCATTAAAAACGTCCTCGATGCAATCCGTTGATACGTCTTCACTACAGGCCGGGGCTTTTCGTCCTCGACCTGTTGATGGACTTTTTACGAGCCCAATTTAATTAGGCGGCATCAAGGTCTGTCGGATGTCATATTTTCATTAGCCGCGCTCAACTCATCCAAATACAAGTCAGCACCGCAGTCCGTCGGTCAAGCTCATTGAATGCGGGTTGAAAGATGTACGGCTCGGACCGCAATTTTGCTTTCATGCAGATTGCCCACAACTTCCTCTTCTAAGGAAGAAGTCAGTAAAAACCCCGCCCTTTATGAAAATGCATGACTTTAACTCGTAATCATTGATGTTGTTTTTTCAGTAATCATGATATTAATGAGCTGTTTTGAGGTGGTCTGGGGAGACCTTTCGAATAATCGTTTAACTGATTCAGCCAATGAAAGAAAGGAGGAACTGTTATGTCCGTGTACAAAATCGTTGAAATCGTAGGGACAAGTCCAAAATCGTGGGAAGACGCCACCCAGAAGGCTCTGGCAACTGCCGCAAAATCCCTTGAAGAACTGAGGGTTGCGGAGGTCGTGAGGCAGGATGTTACCGTCGAGAAAGGAAAGATAACCGCCTTCAGGATAAGGTTAAACCTTTCATTCAAGTATCGTGATTGAGGATATTTAATCGATTAAAGATGCTTGCAATACGCAGAAGAGGGGTCAAAAGACCCCTTTTCTGTTCTTCTTGAATTGTAAAGATTGCAACAGAATCGTCCGTTTTTTCAAGGCTTCATCCGGGTAATTCGTTCTTATTGACAAACCAAAAAAATGGGAGTTTATTGATCTCAGAAATTGGCTATAATCAGACATATCTGTCAATGCACCATTTAACCTTGTGAGGTGATGTATGGTGGCATTGATCATAGACCCCGTACCTCAAAAAGAGTGCGGGATTTTGTGTTGATGACGTTTAATCGGAAGAAACCGGTCTAATCGACTCAAAATGTTGAGATCTGCTGGCTGCAAAACCGCAATTGGTATTGAGGCGGAGAAGGAGGGATCATAATGCCCGTACAGAAAAGGGATATCAACATGGAGTTCAGGCGACCAGTCGGCGAACGGTTCGCGCTTCTGAGCGACCACGAGAAGATGGGGCGATACTTGGCGCCAAGGTGAAACGGACCCGTGACGGCAAGGATTCGCTGAACGGCCTGGGTTCGGTCCGCACACTGAACATCGGTCCGTTGCCCAGCTTCGACGAAACCGTGACAGCCTTCGAAAAGGACAAGCTCGTAGAATATAAGATCACGCGCGGCAGTCCCCTCAAGAATCACAAGGGCGTCATGCAGTTCTACCCATCGGGCTCCGGAGGTTCGAAACTCCACTACACGATCGAGTTCGAGTTCAAGATTCCGTTCCTCGGACCCGTCGTCCGCGCGGGCCTCGAAAACTCAATCCGCAGAGAGCCGAAGAAGCTGCAGGAGTGATTATCACTTGCCGCACGAGCGAACTCCCGGTTCCGTCTTCCGGTTAGGCAACCCTACCGCCCCTTGTACAGGAACGCTGCTTCTTCCTGCAACAAAGCATCTGGCAATTTTGATAGAGATCCACCATTCCAAACAGTAATCCTTTATCGGCGTAATTTGGATTGATTTGTGGCAAACGACAATGTATAGATAGACCAATGGTGCGTGCGGTAAAACAAAAAATAAAAACAGGAGGTGGTAAATGAACAAAGCGGAATTGATCAATGAAGTGGCAAAGGTTACGTGCAGCAAGAAAGAAGCGGAGCTGGCAATAGGCGCAACACTGGCGGCGATTCAGAAAGCGCTCAAAAAAGGCGATGCTGTTACACTTGTGGGATTTGGCACATTTGATGTCAGCAAGAGAAAAGCCCGCACAGGCAGGAATCCCCAGACGGGTGCGGTCATTAAAATAGCCGCCAAGAAGGTTCCCGTATTTAAGGCGGGGAAGGGACTGAAAGACGCTGTAAAATAGACCGACAACTCGCCATTTCCGGACATGCTCGTTGAGCCGTCCCATTCTCCAGCGGGACGGCTCTTTTTTTCAAGGAAGAATCGTATGAAGAGTGTCAAACAGTCTCTACCCATTAGGAATGAGACAGATATCTTCCTGAACTGCTTTTTTCTAATTCGGTTCATCCATGCAACATTTCCATCGATAATAATTGAAATACGCAGAACGCTCACTTTAAAGAGTTGATTTTTAAACATCTTACATATACCTATTCTCAATGATAAAATTATTTCTGAAACGGCATATCTTAAAGAACAGAGCTTTGATACTCCAAGAAAGCCAACATATTGCTGTTTTCATACAACTTTTGATGAAACGGAGAAATACAGGGGTCAAATGGACAGGGGAAGAAATAACTCGACTTAAGTCTCATTTAAAACATTTATCTCTTTATGTGCCCGCCTTGATCATTTTTGTTCTTCCGTTCGGTTCATTTTTGCTCCCTATTCTTGCAGAGATCCTCGACAGACGAGAGAAAAGTCGAACGAAATGAACCTTCCTGCAGCAAGCTGCGTGGTATCTCTCAGTTGGCAGCTTCCCTCGAATTGAAGCAAGCTGCAGGGAATTTACCCGGAGAGATTACATCGTGATTGTGCGGACTCGTGGCGACAGCATGTGTTTCTTCCTCCTACCATGAAGTCAGTAAAACATTGTCTTTGATGAAAATGCTTGATTTCAACGAGTTATCAGTAATTTATTAATTGCGCACTTTCATGGACTTGCAGGTATACACGAGCTCGGCTTTATTCATATTTGATCAAGATCAGACTTACTGATAACAAATACAAGGCAACACCACAACCATTCCGGCGAATTCATTGATTATGTTTTTAAATGTTCAAAGTCTTGACAGCCGATTTTCTGTTCGTGTACGATGCGCTGATTGTTCCTTGTCCTCATCGCTCTTGCTTTCCTTTTCATAGTAGATTTCTCATGTGAAGAATGATAATCGGAAACGAAACATGTGATGTCGTGATTAAATTTCATAAAGTCTTTATCCTATGCATCGCGCGATCTGACAGATAACGTCTTATAGACCACAACGAGGACGCCATGTGCCAAGAAAAAAAATACACGGATATCGACCGGAGAGAATTTCTGAGGATTGGCCTGGCAGGCACGACCTCGGTTTTCCTTGGTTGGGACGGCCTTGCCGATGCCATGCAGATCGCAGCATCAGAACCGTTTGTTTTCCCGGCACCGGTCTATCGAACTCTGGGCCGAACGGGATTGAAGATAACCATCGTCAGCTTTGGGGCCATGCTGACACCTGAATCGGAGGTGATGGAAATTGCCTTTGATCATGGGGTAAACTATGTCGATACGGCTCGACGATACATGGGCGGCAACAACGAGGGAACCGTTGGCCGGGCATTGAAAGGCAAACGTGACAAGATCTATGTGGCGACGAAGATCTCTCCCTCTTCACGGTCGAAAGAGGCCATTTTCAAAGATGTTGAAACCAGCCTACGGGAGCTGGGTACCGACTATGTCGATATCATCCAACTCCACAACGTGATCAGCAGGGAGGATCGCATTTTAAATCCGGAGATTCGCGAGACCCTCGTCAGACTGAAAGAATATGGAAAGGTGCGTTTCTTCGGGGTCACTTCGCACACAAATGAGGCGGAGGTGCTCAACGCGCTTGTGGACGACAAGGACCGCTTTTTCGACACAGCCCTCGTGAAATACAACTTCAAGAGCAACCAAGAGACAAAGGAAGCGATCGCAAGGGCCGCCCGAGCAAACATCGGGGTTATCGCTATGAAGACGCAGGCAGGCGGTTACACAACGGACATGCTTGGTCCTTTCAGCCCCCGTCAGGCCGCTATCAAATGGGTCCTTCAGGATAAGCATGTCACGGCTGCCATTCCCGGCATGAGGAACATCACAGAGCTCCGGGAAGACATTGCCGTCATGGGGATGAGCTTCGGCTATATCGATAAACTGCTCCTGAAACGCTATGGCACAGCCGTAGCGCCCTACTACTGCCATCTCTGCGGTCAATGTGAGGCAACCTGTCCCAACGGTGTTGCCATCAGCAGCATCAACCGCTGCCTGATGTATGCAGAGGCATACAGGAGTCCTGCCTTAGCCAAGTCCACCTACCATGAGATCCCGTCGTCCCTGTCCGCCTCCACCTGCCTGGACTGCTCGGACTGTGTGGCCAAATGCGTCAACGGGCTTGATATTCCTGTAAAAATGAAGATGGCCAGAAAATTACTGGCCTGAAGAAATCATGCACGACCATCGTCAACGAGTAAGGACGCTATCCCTGTGGCGATCTGCTGTGATCGCTTCCGCGGTCCTGTGCGTCTTTGTGCTTACCATCAGCACGCCGGTTCATGTTTTCGCTGCAGAGGATTCCATAAAAAATATTTTGCCAGCATCCGGATTTGCTTCAAACTGGGTCATACAGGATCGGGTAACCCTCTACAACAGTGACACTCTTTTCGATCATATCAATGGAGAGGCGGAACTCTACTTCCCTTATGGATTCGATATGCTCGCCACAGCCACCTATCTAAATAAAAAGGACCCCGAAGTGTGGGTTGTTGTCGATGTTTACAGGATGGATTCTCTGCTTAATGCCTTCGGGATTTATTCCAACTACCGAAAGGCGGATGCGGCGGGAGTTGTGATCGGCGCCGAGGGGTTTGTCTCTTCGTCTCAATTGATGTTCTATCAGGACAGGTATTTTGTGAGGATTCAGGTCACGGGGGCGGCGAGTTTAGAACAGGATCTATTTGTTGCCTGCGGTCGCACTGTCTCACGAAATCTCCCAACCAATGCAGGCAGCCCCAGAGAGCTTGAAGTACTGACGGGGATGCCGGGTGTGGTGACAAAAAGCGAACGGTATCTCGCTCAAAGCCTCTTGGGGTATGCCTTTTTCAACCGGGGGATGATTACCGACTTCATGCTGGGAGGCGAACGGGTGCAGGTCTTTGTGGTGTTTGAGAATTCGACCGAGGCGGCTCGAAAGGCCTTTGATGATTACCGTTCATATCTGAAGACAGAAGGGCAGGAGATAAACGTGATCGGGACAACCGATCGAATATCCCTGACCGCTGTCGATCCTTTGTATAGAGGCGTGTTTGTGGAACAGTCTGGTCCCTATCTTATCGGTGCAATCCGTATGAAAGAAGCTTCTATTGGGAAACCGATTGTTGAACAAATGCGGGAACGGCTTTTAAAACGGTAATTAGAGGCATCTGACTCGTGCCGCTCACGTCCAAAATCATTTTTTCAAATACAAAATCAACAGGGCGGTTGATCGGGCCAGATTATTGAATTCGGTTTGAAATGTGGCAGGCTGAAACGTGTATTTTCCCGCTCATGGTAAAAATACATGTTTTTATAAAGCCGCACGTTGAATAATTCCATTAATACTATAGATTTCAATCAGTTATCAATGATGTCATTCCCCTTGTAATTATGATATAATTGCTCTGCTGTGGATTATGCGCTCGTCCAAGTATCGACTTGACAGACTACATGAAGGGGG
>Ga0172375_10009697_pt1 | contig 12632 bp, 9 predicted proteins | sample LakKiv1m_FD_114537 | JGI IMG/M metagenome (GOLD analysis project Ga0172375, IMG submission 114537) | Freshwater microbial communities from Kabuno Bay, South-Kivu, Congo - kab_092012_11.1m | ecosystem: Environmental > Aquatic > Freshwater > Lake | place: Democratic Republic of the Congo... | reverse complement strand
ATTAAGTGATATGCTGAAGGAAAATAATATAAGAGTTGATCTAGATAATAGAGAAGGAAATTTGGGTGGAAAAGTAAGAGATGCAAAAAACAACAAAATACCTTACTGGATAGTTATAGGAGACAAAGAGGTAGAATCAGGTAAAATTACTCTTGAATCATTCAAAAAAGGACAACTAGGTCTCTTAAGCAAGGAAGAAATCCTAGAAAAATTCAAAAGTGAAATTTTGAATAAAATAAATGAATAAAACTGAAGAGCTAAAAAAGATACATGAAAAATGGTTCACTTTGTGTAAGTGTGAACTAAAGAATACTGCCACTCGTCCAGTTCCTGGTTTTGGAAATGCAAATTCAGATATTGTTTTTATAGGAGAAGCCCCAGGAAAAAGTGAAGACAAAGAAGGTAAACCTTTCGTAGGTGCTGCTGGCAAATTTTTAAGTGAGATGTTAGAAGACATAGGTTTAAAAAGAGAAGATATCTATATAACTAACATAGTGAAATACCGTCCACCCAATAATCGTGATCCATTACCAAAAGAAAAAGATGATTGCAGAGAATGGCTCTTAGAAGAATTAAATTTAATAAAACCAAAATTAATAGTATTTTTAGGAAGACACTCTATGAATAATTTTTTCCCTGATGAAAAAATTTCCAACGTTCACGGAAAACTTCTTATAAAAAAATTTAATAAAATAAATACTAAAAATTTTCTCCCACTATATCATCCTGCTGCAGCTTTATATGACGGCAGTATGAGAGAAACTCTAAAAAACGACTTTAAAAGGATAACAAAAATTTTAGAAAAATAACTATCTAGCACTAGAACCTACGGTTTTTATTGCCGTATTTGCCCCAGACCCGCCATATTGAAATATGGATGGTATCATACTACATGCTTTTACTCCAGGATCTACTCCTTTTGCATTTTCAAGTTGATATACAATCATGTACCATCCTCCTGAACATCCATAATTACTTGAAAAAAAACTATACGCATAGTTACCTGTTATAAATGGATAACCAGAACTTGATTCCTTTGGATCATGGGGCAACTCGTCAATATAAGGAGCAAGTGCTGTTTCTAGGTTAGACCAATTTGAAAGATTGCTTGTCCACCAACTACCAATAGGATATATACCATGATCTGCATAATAAAGTTCCAACGCATTTTGAATTTGCTTCACATCAGAGTGTCTTCTAGCATCCCTGCTTTTCATTCTTACATCACACTAGTCATAGCCAAAACAACAGAAGCTAAAACTCCTATTATAGCTACTACTATAAGAAGTTCTATTCTATAAGAGTGAATCCTGATTTAAATTTATAGCCCGTATTTTTACTATACATAAAAAACCAAATTAAATATCTATTTCTGCTAATTTTGCATTTGATTGTATGAAAGATTTTCTAGGAGGGACTTCACTACCCATTAATATCTCAAAAACTTTATTAGCCTCTTCTGCATCTTCTATATTAACTTTCTTTAATACTCTGTGGCTAGGGTCCATAGTTGTCTCCCATAATTCTTCTGGATTCATTTCTCCAAGACCTTTATATCTTTGTATATGGACTTTTGATTGTTTAGTTTTTTCTTTTTCTTCAATGTTTTCTTCTGAAGTTTCTTCTTTATCTGACTCCTCTACTTCTTGTATTTCACTAACATCACTTTCTTTACCTATAATTTTTATCTTCTCTTCATCAGAATAAGCATAATTAATTTCTTTTCCTCTCTTGATTTTATAAAGTGGTGGTTGAGCTATGTAGATATATCCAGCTTCTATAACAGCTTTAAAATATCTAAAGAATAAAGTCAGAAGGAGTGTTCTTATGTGAGCACCGTCCACGTCAGCATCTGTCGCAATTATTATTTTGTGATAACGCATCTTTGAAATATCAAAAGTGTCTCCTATTGAAGTACCCATAGCTATAACGAGTGCTCTCACTTCTTTTGAAGCAAGCATTTTGTCTATTCTTGCTCTTTCAATATTTAATATCTTTCCTCGAAGAGGTAAAATTGCTTGTGTTTTTTTATCTCTACCTTGTTTTGCAGAACCACCTGCAGAATCTCCCTCTACTAAGAATAATTCAGATTCTTCTGCGCTTTTACTTTGACAATCTGCTAATTTACCTGGCAAAGTCATACCTTCAAGTGCCCCCTTTCTAAGTACAGAATCTTTCGCTGCTTTTGCTGCTTTTCTTGCTTTTAAAGCTAAAATTGATTTATTTATTATAGCTTTGGCTTCATCTGGGTTTTCTTCCAAAAATGAAGTAAAGGCCTCTCCAAAAACAGCTCCTACGGCACTTTGTGCTTCAACACTACCTAATTTTGCTTTAGTTTGTCCTTCAAATTGTATTTCTCGTAATTTTACAGAAATAACACAAGTTAAACCCTCTAACACATCATCTCCAGTAAAACCACCTTCTGAATCTTTCATCATTTCATTCTTTTTGCAATAAGTATTCAAAGTTCTAGTTAATGCAGTTCTAAAACCAGTAACATGTGTACCACCTTCTATTGTATAAATATTATTTGCAAAAGGAATTATTCTATCAATAATATCATCCACATATTGCAATGCTATCTCAACACCAACATTTTCAAATTCTTTCTCAACATAAAAAATACTATTATGAATAGGTTTCTGAAATTTATTATAATATTTTATAAGAGATCTTAACCCTCCTTCAAAATAGAAAGAAACTGATGGCAATTCTAATTCAAGTTCTCTAAAATAAAATATGTCTTCATCATTTATTTTCCCTTCATACCCTCTCGCATCAACAATAGTTATTTTAAGACCTTTAACCAAATAAGCTTGCTGTCTAATATGATTAACCACTGTATTTAAATCAAATTTTATATCTTTAAAAATTTCCTCGTCTGGTTCAAAGGTTATAATAGTTCCATTCTTTTTTGAAGATAAAACTTTTTTAACATTACCTTTTTTCTTTCCTTGAGAATATTCTTGAACATATTTACCTCCATCTTTATAGACTTCAGCTTTACAATAAATAGAAAGAGCATTAACAACAGAAGCTCCCACACCATGCAAACCCCCAGAAACTTTATAACCTTCTCCACCGAATTTACCACCAGCATGAAGTGTGGTCATAACAGTCTCTAATGCAGACACTTTTGTTTTTTTATGAATATCAACTGGAATACCTCTACCATTGTCAGCCACTCTTATACGATTAGAGGGTAAAAGAACAATTTCAATTTTATCACAAAAACCTCCCATCGCTTCATCACGTGAGTTATCAAAAATTTCCCAAACTAAATGATGCATTCCATCTATTCCTGTAGTACCAATATACATCCCTGGGCGACGTCTTACAGGTTCAAGACCTTCAAGAACTGAAATATCTGAAGCATCATAATGATGCACTTTAGCAGAAGCGGATAACTTTTTACCGTCTTTTTTATCTTCTTCTTTCTTTACCATATATAAGTATATTATAACAAATTTTATCTTACTTGCCAATCATTTTCTCCCTTAATTTTATTAGTTATTTTGGTCATAATTTCATTTATTTCTGTATCTGTTAGAGTACGTTTGTATGATTGAAAAATTAACCTAAAAGCATAAGATTTTTTATTACCTTTTTTAAATTCATCAAAAAGTTCTGGCCCTTGTATTACAAGTTCTCCCATATTATTTTTTATAATTTTTTTTACATTTTCACTCTTAATCTCTTCTGGAACCCAAACAGCAATATCTCGAGTAATAAATGGAAACATTGACCAAGGTTTAAATATTTTTTCAGTACCAAATATTTTTTCTTCAGGTCCTTGAATTCCCCTCTCAAAACTAGACCATCCAGAAAAAGGATCTAATACTTTCAAAACAAAATCATCCAATATCATTTCTTCTACTCCTTTTTTATCACCATAAGCAACATGTATTTCTTCACCACTTTTTTTAAACACTACTCCAACTTCAAAAAGTTTAATTTCCTGCATTTTTAATAATGGCATATTAAGTTGATTTAATTTAAGACTATCTTTTAATCCATTACTCAAATTTGTTCTTAAAAATTTTTTATCTGAAGCAGAAGCTAAAACTTCCACTTCCCCTTCATTACAAAAAGTATAAGTCATAATCTCTGAATATCCTTCAGATAATAAATATTCTCGTGTTTTTTTTATTTTATTAAATTCTTTATTTTTTTGTATTTTAAAATTTATTTTTGGAATTTTTGGTTTTAATTTATCATATCCTAAAATTCTTCCAACTTCTTCCGCCATATCTTCCTCACCAACTAAATCAAGACGCATTAATGGTATAATTATTTCGAAAACACCTTTATTTTCAGTATATTTAAAATTATATCTTTTTAAAATAACTTCAATTTCTTTTTTTGATACAGCAAGTCCTAAAATTTTAGAAATATTCAAAGCAGAAAAAGAAAGTTTATTCTCTTTTTTTTTAAAAGGATAAATATCTACAACATCTTCAAAATAAGCCATAGGACACATTTCCGCAATTAGAGCAGAAAATTCTAACATTGCGCAATCTCCTAATTCTGGCGATAATTCATTTTCAAAACGTTTACGCGCGTCAGTAAAGATATTTAAAGATTGAGCAGTCTTACGAATAGAAGTAGAGTCAAAATTTGCAACTTCTAAAATAATATTTTTTGTATTTTCATCTACTTCAGCAATTTTACCTCCTTTTATACCAGCGACAGCAAGTGCCTGAACACTATCAGCTATAACCAAATCTTTTTCTCTTAGTTTAAATATTTTATTATCTAAAGTGATAATACTTTCATCTTCTTTTGCTAATCTTATTAATAATTTTTCTTTTACTTTATCTAAATCAAAAATGTGTGTTGGTTGACCCAAATCATACATCACAATATTTGCAGCATCTACCATATTATTTATACTTCTTTGTCCTATAGATTCAAGGTGTGTTTTTACCCAGTCAGGTGAAGGACCAACTTTTATATTTCGTATAATTCTACCCATATAACGTTTGCATTTTTCAGATTTAATTTCTATTTTTAAATTTGTCGGTTTTGATTCTGGCACTTTATATTTAGATGTAGGATCTATAAATTTAATATTCAGAAGTGAAGCAAGCTCATGAGCTATACCTTGATGACTAAGCAAATCATGTGCCCGATTTGGTAAAATATTTATATCAAAAACAATATCATTTACTTTTTTTTCTATATTTTCAACTTCACAAAGATGATAAGTAAAAATATCTGCCAATTTTTCTGGAGTTGGAACATCGGGTATATACCATTTAAGCCAATTATAAGAAATTTTCATAATAAATTATTAAAACTGATTAAGTCTTAAATCCCCTTGATAAAAAAGACGAACATCTGGAATATTCCATTTAATCATCGCAATACGATCTAGCCCCCCACCAAAAGCAAAACCTTGCACTTTAGTAGGATCAAGACCTACATTACGTAAAACATTTGGATGAATCATACCTGCACCCATCATTTCCAACCATTTTCCTTTAAATTTTGCATGAACTTCAATAGAAGGTTCAGTAAAAGGGAAAAAACTAGGTCTAAACTCAATTTCTATATTTTCTCCTAACATTTTTCTATAAAATTTAGTAAGAACACCTTTTAAATTTACCATTGAAATTCCATCTGAAATATTACCTATCATTACCCCATCAATATGAAAGAATTGCATTTCATGTGTAGCATCTGTGGCTTCATTTCTAAACACTTTCCCTACAGAAATAAAAGCAGAAGGAATTCTGTTTTCTTTTGCTACTACTTCAAGCATCCGTGCACTCACACTTGTTGCATGAGTACGAAGAACATTTTCAGGTTTATTTTTTATCCAAAAAGTATCTTGCATATCCCGAGCAGGATGATTTTTTGCAACATTTAAAACATCAAAATTATACCATTCACTTTCCATTTCTGGTCCTAAGGCTATCTCAAAACCAAGTAGAGAAAAAACTTCATAAGCTTCATTGGCTAAAATAGAAAGTGGATGCTTAGTGCCTTTTTTGTTTTCCTTTTCCATTTCTAAAATATATCATAAAACTAGCTAAAATTCTATTATAGATTATAATTTATAAATGAAAAAAATGTATTGGACTTTTATTATTTTTATAATTATCTTCGTTCTTCTAGGCTTTTATTTAGGTTGGTTAGATAATGGTCCAAATTTTTAAATATAACACCATTCACAATTTTTCTTACCACATCCTTTCTCTAAAAATTTCATAGATAAAACATCTTCAGCACAAGCATTTATATTTTCTTTTATTTTTTCTAAATGTTTTTTTGTGATATTTAATGAATATTGTTCAAATTTACCTTTTTTATTTCTCTCAACAAAATCAAGAATACTCTTATTTATTTTAAAATTTTTTTTATCATAATCTGTAAGTAATAATTTATAAAATACCAATTGTCTTTCATAGTTTTCTTTTTCTTTTTTATTTTTTTCAGAAAAAGATCTTCCTGTTTTGTGGTCAACAATATTTACATTTGATGAAAATAAATCTTCTATATATTCAATTTTATCTATAATTCCACTTATTTTTAATATTTTTTTAGAGTTAAGTTGAAAATCTCTCTTCACAGAAAATTGAACACTTACTTTATGTGTCCATCCATTAGAATATTTATCATAGTATTTTGATAAGTTTTCTCTACCTCTTTTTCTAAATTTTTCCTCATCTTTTTCAGAAAGATTAAATCTACTAAGATTTTTTTCAAATTCTTCTAAAAGAAAATCTTTAGATAAAATTTTAGATTTTTCTTTTGATTTTTTAAAAAATTTATTCAAAGAATTATCTATAATATTTCCATATTTTAATGCAGAAGAATACACATCAGGAATCCTTATTAAATTTTTATAAAAATATTTTTTAGGACAATCTAAATAATTATTTAAGGCAGATACATTAAGTCCTCTATCAAAAAACAATTTACGTAAATATTCAGCATTAAATAAAGAATTAGGTTGTTTATCTGAATTCATAAAAATTGTCAATTTATCTATATTTTTTTCTTCAAAACTTTTCATTTCTTCTTCTTTTTTATAAGTTGAATCTATTTCTTTAATAAATTCAGATTCTTCTTGTTCTTTACTATCGTTATCCATTCGAGCAAAAGAAATTGATAACCCGATTTTAGCACGAGTCATTGCTACATAAAAAAGTCTACGTTCATCTTCTATATCACCATCATATTGATAAACAGGTAAGGTTATACCATTATTACCTCGACTAGCTTCCCAAGATTTTCTATTAGCATTAATTATAAAAACATATTCAAATTCTCGACCCTTTGAACCATGTGCAGTCATTAAAGAAACTCCTTCAATAATTTCAGGGTCAGTACTCTTTATGTCTAAATTATATTTAGTAAATGAATCAATAAAATATACAAAATCAAATAAATTGTATTCTTTTTTAGTTTGACTTTGTCTATTAATTTCATCTAAAAGTTTATCAAGTTTTATTAATTGGCTTCTACTGTCTGAAGAAATAATCATATATTTTATATAACCAATTTTTTTTAAAAATATCTTTAAAAAATCTAAAAAACTCTTATTAGTAGATTCTATCTTTAATTCTTTTAATATTTTTGCAAAATCAAAAAAATCTTTAATATTTTTTACTTTAATTTCTTTTAATATTTTTTTATCATTAATAATAGCAAATAAATGTTTCTTTTCTTTTTTACGTAAAGATTTAAATTTATCTAAAATTTTTATAGCATCATAAGAATCTAATTTCAAAAAATTTATAAAAAATACCTTACCTAAATAGTGGTCATTATTTAAATCTAAAACAACTCTTAAAATATTTAAAAGATTTCTAATATTTGGATCATCTAAAATTTTATTTTTAGAAAAAATTGTATAAGGAATGTGATAAAAATCAAAGATTGTTTTTATATCTGAAACATTTTTATTAGCGCGATATAATACCGCAATTTCGCTAGGAGATATCCCAGCTTTTATTTTTGACTGTATATCTTCCACTAAATAAAGAAGTTCAAACTTGTAATTTGAAAATTTACGCACATTTATCTTTTCATTTTTTTTAATATTAGATTTTAATCTAATACTTTTTTCAAGACCTCTTGATTTAATTATGAGATTGTGAGCACTATCTAAAATATTTTGTGTTGAACGATAATTTTCTAGAAGAGTAATTGATTTTATATCTTTATATAAAACATTAAATCTTGAAAAGGTTTCTGCACTTGCTCCTTGAAATCTATAAATAGACTGTTTTTCATCCCCAACTATAAAAATATTTGGTTTACCTTCTAAATGTGGTGCATTAGTCAAAAATTCTACAATGCTATTTTGTCCTTTATTTGTATCTTGATGTTCATCTACTAAAACATATTGATACTTCTCTTGTATATCAGATTTTAAATTTTTATTTTTTGATAATTCATCTAAAACATAAAGTATCATATCAGAAAAATCATATAAGCCTCGCTTTCTTAATTCTTTTTGATAAAAAGAAAATATTTCTCCAAGTTCGTTAGCTTTTTTTATTTTTTTATCTACTTTCTCTTTTTCAGATGGTTTTATACTCCCCTTCTTATATTCACCAAAATCTTTCTTATAGTACAATTCTTCATTTTTAAGTAACTCCTCTTTCCAAGGAGATAATAATTTTAAAAACTCTGTTTGAGACAAACCTTCTTTTTTTATCGCTAAAATAGCATCTATTATTTTATTTAGAAAAGAAAATTCATCATGAAAAGAAACCAAGTGTTCAAATTTATTTACTTTAATAATAGATTCAATTATTTCAATTCTTTCTAAATCACTTATTATTCTGCTTCCTTCAAGTTCTTCAAAATAAAAAGGAAATTCTTTTATTATATGTTCACAAAATGCATGAAAAGTAAAAATATTAACTCTATAGGCTCTATCACCTATTATTTTTATGAGATTTTCACGCATTGCAATTACCCCAGCAGTAGTATAAGTAAGAGCCAAAATACTCTCAGGATCTGTATCAGTCTTGATTAAAATATTAGCTATACGTAAAGTTAATATTTTGGTCTTACCTGTACCTGGACCTGCCACTACCATTACAGGTCCATCAATAGAATCAACCGCTTCTTTTTGGGCAAAATTTAACTCTTTATATTTTTCTTCAAATACATTACTAGCCACTCTTATATTATATACCTATTTTGTTTAATTTAAGATGTATTTTTGATTTCCAAAAGAAAAATCCTATAATAAAAATAGTCGTAATAGGTGAAAGATATTCTGGAATATAGAAACTAAAACTATGCATTATCATAATAATACCAAGCACTAAAATTGAATACATAGCACCATTTTTTAAATAAATATATTTCTTTATATTCTCTATGTTTCGCATAGTAAGTTCTCGAACTAAAACTGCCCCTAATCCATTTCCTAGAATAATTAACGGTACAGAAAGAGTAAAAGCAAAAGCCCCAAGTACTCCATCAATAGAAAAAGTAGCATCTATAATTTCTAAAAAGAAAAGCTTACTAAGATCAGATTGAGCACCGCCAAGTAATTTTTTTTCTTGAAGTTCAGCATTTTGCTTAAATCCATGAGTAATAAAAAATAAACTAGAACCTACTACTGCTCCAAAAGCCATTAAATTACTCTGCTGTAATGCAAACCAAGCAATCACTGAAAGTAAAACAGAAACAACTGCATAAAACCAGACTCCTCTTGCCATAAAAAAATTTTCGGTTCTAGGAAGTCCTAAATGCTTCTCCTCAAGGAAAAGCCAGTGCAAAAACAAAAACAAAAGAAAAACCCCACCGGCAACTAATAAAATCGGAGCAGATTTATGAATCGATTCTTCTACAAGTGGATCGCTAGACCAAGCAGCTGAAAGAATTTGTCTAATGGAAAGTGAACTATTGAAAGCCCAAACAATCACAAAAGGCAAAAATCCACGAATAATAAACACAGCAAAAAAAATACCCCAGGTTAGAAACCATCTGTGAGCCCGTTTACCCATCGTAGAAAGAACTTCCGCATTAATAATTGCATTATCAACTGAAGAAACCGTCTCAAATAAAGAAAGACCAATAATCGTGAATATCGCAGATAAAATCATTATTATTATAATTATTATTTAATATTATTTATTCTGTCGTTATACCATCAAACTCTGGGCCATTTTCTGCCTCTATTTTAGTAGTTTTTACTATACCATCTTTATGGTGTGCAGGAGAATATATAGTGTATAGTTTTAAATCTAAAGTATCACTAGTATTTATAACATTATGCTCTGCACCTGCTGGAACAATAATAACAGACCCATCTGTAACATTATAAAAAGTACCATCTATGACACATCTACCTTCCCCTTTCTCAAAACGAAAAAATTGATCATTGGATCTGTGAACTTCCATACCTATTTCCTCATGTGGCTTTAAGCTCATTAAAACTAATTGGCTATGTTTGCCAGTATATAAAACTTTACGAAAATTATTATTTTCTATTGATTCTTTTTCTATATTTATGTTATAACCTTTCATAAAAAATTTTATTTTTATTATTAATATTTCGACTATTTAACAATTATAATTGTAGTAAATGAATGAGCTGGCAATGTCACCAAACCTGTAGCATTGCCTGTTGTTTTGTTTGCTTCTATATCCCAATAATAAGTAGTAAGCACTGGTAAAGTATAAGTTGTATAAGTGCCAGAACCATAAGATGAAATATCTATGGTTTTAACTGTATCATTGTAATTTAATACCTGTAAATATTTTGTTGAATTTGTTTTTGTCACTAATAATTCATAATCATCAGTTACTGAAAAATCAAGAATAGTATCTCCAGTCCCATCAAAAAATATTTTTACAGCATCAGTTTCTGGAGGGATGTAAGTAAAAATATTAGAATCTTGTCTTGATTGATCGACATAACTAAAGTTTTTAGAAGTTGTTTTATCAAAAAAGATAGCATTTTTATCAGCTGTAAAACCTAACCTAGATACACTTTTAATAGATGAATCAGAATGAAATTTTAATAATTCATCCCACATTAACATTGCATTAAGTTGCGTATTATAATTTATATTATCATCACTATGAAGTAATTCAGAAAATTCTGTCACTGAAAATTTAGGAGTATAAGTGGAAGGAAAATTTGATTTCATATCATCAAAAAATTTTTTAAAATCTTCTGATTTAATTCTTTTATTTATATCTGCTTGTGCTTGAGACATAAAAGTAGCACCAATATAATAATGTGGAGCAAAATAATCTATTTTTGATAATGCATTATTTTTATCAAGATAATTAATTAAATCTTTATTCCATTGTGCTTTTCTTTCTGATTTTATTTCTCCAGCAGACATTGCCACAATCACTTTATCATTAGGATATTTAGTTTTAATAATATCTGTATATTTAGAAACTATTATCCCATATTCTGTAGCATCAAAAATAGCATTATCTTCATTACCTATTTCCCAAATTAAAGATTCTGGAAAAATATTATGAGTATAATCAATTTGAGCATTTAAATAATTAGCTATTTTAGTCCAACGATCAGCTTCAAGGGGAAAAGCATCAAAGTTTTTTTGAAATGATTCTGTTTGATAAATATTATTATTATAAACATAAAACAAAGTATTAAGTTGTATTATTGGTTTAATACCAGCTGTTTTCGTAAAATTTAAAAATTGACTATAATTATTTGGGTCTAAAGAAAAATTAAATCGAGCATAATTTTTACCATTTTCATCACCAGCTTTAGTCCCTTGTGCATAATAATATCTACTTATAGCATCTGTGGCATTTTTAATTAAATTTATATTATTCCAAAAATAATATCTAACAGGAATACCTCCTGGATATCTTAAATGGTCAATATGATATTCAGCAAATAAAGGAGCATATAATGAATATTTAGTCGGATCAGCAATAATTTTTTTAATAACTGGATCAAAATTAAAAACAGCATTCATTCCAAATTTAAAAGAGGAAGATTGTGTTACAGAATTTAATTCTACATTATTATCAATATTAACATTAGAAATTTCATTGGAAACAAAAGTTTCAGTATTATTTTTTTTTAAAAAATTAATTCCAAAAATTATAATAATCACTAATATAACAAAAAATATACCTAAACTATATTTTTGTTTTAAATTCAATAAATTCATATTTTTATGATATTCCTTTTTTAAAAAAAGTCAAAATAATATATATGGTTTTATACACTCAGATTATATTATGCAAACCAATGTGTCTTAAATATGCTCGCAGACTCAATTAAATAAATAGCTTTGAATTTCAAAATGCGATTTCGATTTCTGGCGGAGATGGCGAGATTCGAACTCGCGGTGGGTTTCCCCACACAGACTTTCCAGGTCTGCGCACTAGACCACTATGCGACATCTCCTAATATATTTTTTTTAATAATAATTCTTTAAAAGAATAAGAATTTTCTTTCAAAAGCCATTTATTTATAACAGGAGAAAGTGTTAAAGCAAAACCTATATTCCCTGCTAAATGTAGTATCGTAAAAGGAATTTGTAAAATTAATGCATTCCATATATTTTGATTCCACATAGGAGCAAAAACAACTCCTGTAATAAAATCAAAAAATATAGTAGCAAAAATACTAAACATAATAAAATAAAAAATGGAGGATTTAT
>Ga0172375_10009696_pt1 | contig 12632 bp, 9 predicted proteins | sample LakKiv1m_FD_114537 | JGI IMG/M metagenome (GOLD analysis project Ga0172375, IMG submission 114537) | Freshwater microbial communities from Kabuno Bay, South-Kivu, Congo - kab_092012_11.1m | ecosystem: Environmental > Aquatic > Freshwater > Lake | place: Democratic Republic of the Congo... | reverse complement strand
CAGGATTTGATCATCGTCCTCATGTCGTCACCACCGGCGGTGAAAAGGCGAGTCAACAACTCGAACATGTTCATCTGGTAGTCTCCCTGCTCAAACGCTGGCTAGCCGGTACCCACCAAGGGGGGGGTCGGAGAGGCTCGCGTTTCGTGCCATCTTATGAAGAACAGGCAGGACGAGCTTCTCGACGTTGGTTGTCACCTGTTGCCTGATTCCCATCTTCTCCGCCTCGATCTGGGCCAGGATCTCCTTCAGGGCGGCGTTCTTTTCCTCCAGCGCCTTCTTCTGCTCCCGCAGCTTGGCGGCGGACTCGCGCAGGCTGGCTTTCGCGTACTTCAGATCGGTAAGATCCGTGACGATTCCGAGGATGGCCGGTCGTCCCTGGTGCTTGATCAGTTTGGTGGACACGATGGCGGGTATCCGAACTCCCGCCTTGCTGACAATCACATATTCGTAGGCGGGGACCTCGCCGCCATCGGCGTGTTTCTGGAAGTATTCCCCGGTCTGAACGTGATACTCCGGTGCCACCAGTCTCATGAAACTGAAATCCGGTGAGCACAGTTCCTGCCGCGAGTAGCCCATGATCTCCTCGCACCGTGTGTTGGCATAGACGACCCGGCCGCCCTGGTTGATGAAGATCATGTTGGGCGATTGCTCCGCCAAGTTCCGGAAGGTGTCCTCGGCATCCTTTCTCGCGGTTATGTCTTCGAACATGACGAAGACCTTGTTGGCGATGGGAACTCCGAAAATGAGCACGATCTTGGCGGTCCCGTCCTTGCAGGTGACCCGGTACTCGCGGCCCTCGATCTCGTGATTCTGGGTAAGAGCGTTTTCCACGAGTCCGGTCCAGGTGGCCACAACGTGGTCGCGATACTTCCGGTCCGGATAGGCCAGGGCCCACCACCGCTCCATATTCGGAATGTCCTCATGGGTATAGCCGAAGGTTTCAACGGCCTTTCGGTTGATATACTCAATCGTGCCGTCCAAGCCGACAATGGCCATCGATATGGGCGACTGATCAATAATGGTCCGAAAGCGCCCCTGACTCTCGATCAGCGCCTGGCGATCCGTGATATCGCGAACCACCAACTGCAGAACCTGTCTGCCGCCGATGCGCAAGACCCGGCAGTTCACCCGCACATTCAGAATATCGCCATTCTTCCTTCGATGTTGTGCGTCGAACACGTCCGCGCCTGTTTGGAGAATCCTGTCCGTATGCTTCCTGATTCCCGATGGCGTCTCATCGGCTCTTATGTCGGTGGCGCTCAGGTGGGCGAATTCCACCCGCGAATATCCCAGCATTTCATGGGCCCTGCGGTTGAAGTCCAGAAGCGTTCCGGTCTTCGCATCCCGGAGCAGGATGGCCTCCTCGGCCTGCTCAAAAAAGGCGTGGTAACGCTCTTCCATCTCCTTGTGGTGGGTAATGTCCTGGATGTTAAGAATAATGTTCCCGTTTCCCATGAACGACATCCGGAAGCGGCACCAGCATTCGTCGCCCTTCTTGGTGGTGATCGGGACTTCCCTTTCTGGAGGGGCCCCGGATGCTACGTCCTCGTTCCAGATGTCGAGAAGGGCTTGATGAGACACGTTCATGAGGCGGCACCTTTGTTTCAGGGTGCGCATTTCGTCGCACTCGTAACCGAGAATGCGGGTAACGGCGGGGTTGGTGTAGAGGGCGTTTCCCCCGCGGTCGGTCACCATGACCCCGTCGAAGGAATGGGCGAAGACATCCTCGAAGAAAGAGGCATCTTCTCTCCCGCGTGGGTCCCGCTCTTTCGCTTTCCTGGTGTTGCTCATGGAATGCGGATGTGTGTAGCACGGCCCCGTTCGCGAATCAAGGAACAGAGGCTGGCGGCTTGTGGAGGCCGGTCCGGCATTTTAAGAGAAGAACTCGTAGTCGCGGCGCCAGGCGAGGGTCTTGCCCGGGGCCGCCCGGACCGGCACGAACACCTCGGGGCTGACGAGCCGCTGGGTCCCGAACACGTGAAAACGCAGCCAGGGCACGTCCGTCGTTTCCCTGACGCCGACTCCGGAGGGCAGGTGGATGAGCTCCCACGAGTGGTGTCGAAGGGGCCGCGGATCGGGAAACATCTGGAAGAAGCTCTGGCGAGGCCCGGGCGCCTTCCAGGAGAGGGTGGAGTCCGTGGCGACGAGCGGCTCCGCCACCGCGCGGGCATCCGGGTGGAACGGTAGTTTCAGGACATAGTCAGGTCCCAGGCGATGACCGTTGATGGCCACGAAGTTGTGGGCATACTCGTCGGTGCGAATCGGTCGAGTGCCCGTGTTGGAGAGCTGGTATTCGATGCTCAAACGTGCCTCGTCCACTTGCACGGTCTTCTCTAGGCGTACGGCATATCCACGGCAGTCCAGGGGTTCCACCACCAGGGTCGCGCGGCGGCGATCGGCTTTTGCGCTCATCGGGAACGGCGTAATTTCGTAGGGCCGATGAAACTGATAGGCGTGCCGGTCCGGCCGCGTCAGAAGGCCGACGCCGATCTTGGGAAAGGTCTCGCCGGGCGGCGTCCCGCGGTACCCGATGGGGTGGTTGATCCCGAATTCATTGCAGAGCCCGTCGCCGCCGGTGCCGGTTCCGTCGATGGCTTCAGGCACGCAGAACGTATGCCGTCCGTCCAGCGTGACCTGCGTGACAAAACCGGTCCAATCGAAGCGGGAGCGGCGATATGCCGAACCCGGTTCCGCGATGTCCACCGTCAGCCGTGATGTCTCGAGTCGAATCATGGAAGGCCGGGAATGTGGTCTGTCGTCGGGTTTTCGTCAAGCTCGCGTTGACGCTTTCTTGCCGGGCCGGATACCTGCGGGGGTCACAGAACTGGCGGGTGCCGGCGGTGGATGGCGCCCTGGAACCCGGCGACCAGCGCGAGGCAGGCCACGCCGGCCAGGGCGGCCACGGCGAAGCCGAACCGGTCGGCCAGCAGGCCGCCGAACAGCGGGCCGACGATGCCGGCCACCCCGACCACGGATTCGTTGATGGCCACATAGCGGGCGCTCTTTACCGGATGCGTTAGGGCATGGAATACGAGATAGAAGAAGAAAGCCCCCGAATAGATGCCGAAAAGAACGGCGGCCGGATACAGCACGGCAACGGATGTTCCGAACGCGAAGCATGTGGCGCCGGCGATACCGATGAGGACGAAGGCCACGACCGGAAGAGGGCGGTACATCCAGGCCCGACTCCGGCATAGCGCCAGCCCGGTCACCGCCTGGGCCAGACTCAGGAGAAAGAACAGGGCGCCCTGCGCGCTGTCGGCGAGATGGAGATCGTTGACCGCGTGGGCAGGGAAGACGGCGCGAATGATCGACAGCACGACCACGCCGACCCCGGCCCCGATCCATCCCAGCCAGACGAGGTTCGGCATGCGGGAGTAATCCATGGAAACGGTTCGCGGCGCCTCGGCGCGGGCGGGAGCGGCGCTGCCCGGATGCGCCAGGTGTTTCAGGACCCAGATGCCGAGCGCCGTGATCAGCGCGCCGCTGCCGGCAAAGGCATAGGCGAGCCGCCAGCCGCCGGTCTCCAGTCCCGGCGCGGCCGCGTGGCCGGTCTCCATCAGGAACCCGGCCACGAGGGGACCCACGGCGAAACCGGCGCTCCACGCGAATGTGTAGAGTCCGGTGGAGTAGGTCACCGGCTTCTCTCCGGCGGTGTCCACGGCCTTCATGAAGATCTGGAAGGGGGGGAAGAACAGCGCGGCGGCGGCGCCGGCGCCGCCGCAAAGGACGTAGATGCCGACCACTCCGGGGCCCATGATGAAGAGCGCGCACAGAAGCATCATGAGGGCGCAGGAGGCCAGCATGTGACGGGCGGCGTTGGCGGACGTCACGTAACGGCCGACCATCGGGCAGACGATCATGTAGACGATGCTCCAGACCGCGACCGTGCCGGCCACGGCCGACGCGCTGGCGCCCATCTTGGCCAGGCGGACGACATTGACGAACGCGATCAGGGCCACGATCATGTCCATTAGCGCGGGGAAGAAGTAGATCAGGATACGGATCAGGCTGTTCTTCATGGATTTCCCCGTCGGCTCATGGCGCCGGAACCCTACTGGTTCCCGGGGCCGGAGCGCAAGGAAATCAGGTTTACGGAAAACATTCGTTTGTGCTTTGAGGGCGATCGTGCTTAAATGGGAATTCGAAGGAAGTCTTCATAGGGGCCGAGAAGAAGAAGCGATCATGTCCGTTGTTCATAACAATCTGCAGAGAAGCTCTGGTGCGGTCCGAACCTGGTATCTCAAGGCCATTGACGGCTCGGTTTACGGCCCGGTCCAACTGTCGGTGCTCTGCGAGTGGGCCGCCCAGAGCCGCATCGTGCCGGGCAACGAGATTTCGGAGAACGCGCAGACCTGGATGCCGGTGGAGAACCTGCCGGAGCTCAAACTGGAATGGATGGCCGAACTGCCGGAAGGCAAGACCTACGGTCCCTTCAACGTGCTGGCCGTGCCGTTCCTCTTTACCAGTGGGACGCTCCCCGCCGACGCCAAACTGATCAACCGCGCCACGGGCAAGACGCTCCAGGTCCGCGAGATTCTCAAGTCGTCCATCCCGCCCGACGTCAAGACCCGGGTCATCGTTCCCGAGGTCAAAACCCGCGGGATGACTCCCGAGGAGAAGGGCGTGCCTTGGGAGGAGCGATACCACGAAGAAAAGCGGGCGCGCCTCGTCAACGAAGCGCAGCTCCAGCAGGCGGTGGAGAGGCTGACGGCGGAGTCCAAGGCGGCCACCGAGGCGCTCAAGGAAGCGCAGGAGCGGATCCAACGCGAGAGCGCCGAATACGAGAAGCTCCAGCAGAAGAGCCGGGGTGCGGAACAGCAGCACAAACAGGCGGTCGAGCAAGCGCAGGCCGACCTCCGCGCGGTTCGGGCGCAACTGGACAATACGGAACGCGAGCGGGCGGAGCAGCAGAAGAGCAAAGAGGCCGTCAGCAAGCAGGCCGTGTCGTGGGAAGAGAAGCAGAAGGACCAGATCGAACGTCTGAAGCGCGAATTGCAGCTGGTCACCACGAGCGTCGACACGGCGAAGAAGGACCTGGCCGACGAGCGGCGGAACCTGGGGGACATCAAGCGGCAGGCCCAGCTCCGGGAACAGGAGCTTATCCGGCTTGTTGAGGAGGCCCGCAAGGACGCCAACAGCCGGGCCGGCCAGTTGGAGAGAGTCAGCCGCGACCTGCAAGGCGTTGAATCCGGCAAGGCCGAGGCGTTGACGCGGGCCAAGGAGGAAGAAGCCCGATTCAAGGCGCGCTTCGAGAAGCTGGAAAAGGAACTTCAAAATGCCACCCGGGACCTCGCCGAACAGAAGAAACGAAGCCAGATGCTGGAGCAGGAGAACACCCAGCGGGAGGCCAAGCTTCAAAACCAGACGGTGGACTTCAAGAAGAAGACCGATGGGCTGACGGCCGAGCTGGAACGTTTCAAGAAGGAAAACGAGAGCCAGCGATCACTCCATGCGGAAATGGAGAAGAGTGTCGGCGACAAGGATACGGCGCTCAAGCGGGAGGCGCTGTTCGCGCGTTCGGCCATGGTCAAGGCCGAGCATGAACTGGCGGCGTTCAAGAGACAGCATGAAACGCTCAAAGAGCAGAGCGCCCGAAAAGAGAGCGAGCTCGACCAGCGGGCCGAGCAACTCCTGGCCCAGGTCCGGCAGTCGGCCGACGAAGTCGAACGGCTGACACGGCAGCTCGCCGAGAAGGGTGATGGGGTCCAGGACCTGGACCAGCGGGCGAAGAACGCCGAAGCGGAGATCGGGAACCTCAAGGCCGCACTGGCCGGGCTTCAGAACCAGTACGAGGCCGCCCGGAAGGAAGCGGTGGCGCGGCAGGAAGCGCTCGAGAAGCAGCTCGCCGCGCTGGTGAAGGAAAAGGCCGCCTGGTCGGAAGCCGGGTCCCGCCAGGAAAGCGAGAATGCCCGACTGTCGCGCCGGGTGACGGAACTGGAGTCGGAGAACCAGAAGCTTGCCGGGGTGCTGAAGCAGGCGAAGGAGAAAGACGAGGGATTGATGCGGGCGCTGGATGAGACACGCCGGACCGTCAACAGCGAAACAGAAGAGCTGGCGGGAGTCAGGAAGCAACTTGAGGACGAGATTGCGCGGTTGAAACGCTCACTGGAAGAGGCCAAGGCGGCCGGCGAGAAGGCGGCCGCCCTGTTGAAGCAGGCGCGCGAGCAGGAGGCCTCGCTGAAACAGGAGTTGGCCGACCAGAAGCTGAGAAGCGAGACCCTCGAGCAGGAGCTCAGCGAGAAGGACGAGGACTTGGATGCCCGGACGGCGGAGACGGCGAAGATCCGGAAAGAGTTCGACAGCCAACGGGCCCGGTTGACCGAGAGAGAGAAAGTTGCGGACGAGCGGGTCGCGGCGCTTAAGAAGGAACTGGCGGACCAGAAGACGCGCTATGAAGCGGCGCTGAAGCAGGGAGGTCAACAGGATAGCGACCTTAAGAAGCGATGTACCGCCCTGGAAGAGGAAGTGCAGAAGCGGGACGATCAGCTGGCCGCTGCCGCGCGAAAACTGGAGCAGGAGCTTGCGGAGCGGGACGAGGAGCTCGAGGGCCGGAGGGCGGAGGCGGCCGAACTCCAGAAGGAGTCTGAGCGTCAACAGGCCCGGCTCGCCGAGATGGCGGAAGCCGTGAAGGCCACGGACGACAGGACGGCGGCGGTGAAGAAGGAACTGGCCGCACAAAAGACGAGCTACGAATCGTTACTGAGTCAGGAAGGCCAGCAGGAGAGCGGCTTGAAGAAGCGATGCGCCGCTCTGGAAGACGATCTGCGGAAGAAGGACAAGCAGCTGGCCGATGCCTTGCACAAGCTGGAACAGGAAGAAACGCTTTTCTCCGGTGTCAAGGCGACGGAATCCCAGAAGGAAGAGGAGTTGAATCAGCAGGTTCGCGCGCTCCGCGAAGAAAACGAGTGGATTGCCGAAGAGCTGAGGGAACAGCAGGAGCGCTATCAGCAGCTTGAGAAGAACAATGCGGCGGGCCTCCAGAAGACCGGCGGCCAGGCCGCCTCGCTGGAGAAGAAGCTGGAAGAAGTCGCCGCAGCGAAAGATCAGGCGGCCCGGGAACTGGACGCGGCCAAGGCTAGCTTGGCGGAAGCCCAGAGCCGGCTCACTGAGGAAGTGGCCTATCTGAAGAAGCGGCTGCAGACTGCCGAGGGAACGGCGTCCAAGGCCGGGCACGAATTGACCCTGGAGGCCGATCTGGAGGCAACGCTGAGGGACGAGATCCGCGCCGGGAAGGCCGAACTGGACCGCCGGGTTCAAGCGATGCAGTCGGAAGCGGCCACTTCATCGGCAACGATCAAGGGGCTCGAGAAGCAGGTGGCGGCGAAGAGCGATGAGCACCAGACTGCCGAGAAGAAGGCCGAAGCATTTGCCCAGGAATTGAACCGGGTCCGGCTCGACATGCAGAAACTGCGCCAGCAGCACGAGGCGCTGCAGAGCGTGGTCAAGAACCAGGACAAGGTGCCGGTGGAGCGACAACCCGTGCTCCTCCCGACCGAGGAGAGCGCGCTGCCGGCTTTCCTGCGAACCGCCGCGGTGGCGATTGTCCTGATCGGCTGTTGCGTGGCTGCTTTCCAGATGGGCACCCGCCGGGGCAAGGCCGCCGGGGTCCAGGCCGGACTCGAGATGGCCCAGGTGACGCCGGTGAAACCGGTCGAACCCATGCGTCCGCCGAAGGAGACGCTATTGCCGGTCGAACCGACCAGGAGCATCGCGTGGCCCAAGGTCAACGTCGGCGGCGTGAAGGTGACGACCGGCGACAAGGAATGCAAGATGGTCTTCGAGTCGGCCGTGTTCAGTTCCCGCGCCAACATCGCGCCGGAGGCGGCGGAACAGTTGAAGTCTGTTGCGGCGCAGGTCAAAGGCAGCTTGGCGGAGTTCACGCTGATCGTCGAGGGGCACACCGATTCGACGCCCGTGAGTTCCGGGTCGGCCAACAGCAATGCCAAACTGGGCCAGACCCGCGCCAACGCCGTCGTGGATTTCCTAAGCGCCAAGGCGGGCTTGCCAGCCGCCTCGATGACCGCCACCTCCAAGGGCGAAGACGATCCGCCGTATCCCAATACGGACGACGCGTCGCAGCGCAAGAACCGCACCGTGGTCCTCAAGCTCGTGCCGAAGGACAAGAAGTAGAGGGAGGCATGGCCACCACAGCCCTCATCCTTCGGTCGCCCGCCTCGTGCATTACCCGGGCCCGGGGACATGCGGTGATTCTGGATTCCGACCTGGCGGCCCTCTACGGCGTGCCGGTCAAGCGCCTGAATGAGCAGGTCCACCGCAATAAGGAGCGGTTCCCAGAGAACTTCATGTTTCGACTGACCGCAACGGAGTGGAATTCTTTAAGGTCGCAAAATCCGACCTTAAAGCGTGGCCAACATCGCAAGTACATGCCGTACGTGTTCACAGAACCCGGTGCGATCATGGCGGCCAATGTGCTCAACAGTCCGCAGGCCATCAAGATGAGCATCGCGGAGAAGACAGATCCAACCACCGCCCGGAAACTAACTCGCAAAGCTCGCAGACTCAGGCGTAACATTGGGCAGCGACAATGAAACGGACACTGACAGCCTTGTGTCTCTTGATTCTCGTCGGGTGCAAGCCAAAGGGGGAGCCGGAAGCGGCAGATCACGTCCTTCGGAGGGTTTCGTTGCCGACCTTTGCTCTCGCCGAGGGGGAGCGGGTTTCCGGCGTGCAGATCGATCTGGCCTGCGGACGATTCCGTGCCGTCAACTGTATCCCGGACGACTGGTCGCTCGAAATCGAGGGCCCTGTTTCCGAACACTCCACGCTTAAGGCCGTCGCCAATCACGGGGTGTCGTGGCTGTCCAACAGTTCACCCCTTCAGGACTTTGCGACGATCATGATCTGTTCCACTTCCTGTTTTGACATCACGGCGACCGTCTACACGGAGACCGGCGAGAACGAGGGGAAGACGAGGACTTTTCGCCGGGATCAGCTGAGGCTGGAGAAGTTGCCCGATGTGGCGATGCGGGCCGATTCCTTTCCTTGAAACCGGCGCGCGGCGTTGATACCCTGAGCGCATGATCCTGAAAGTGAAGAAGCTGGCGGCCGATGCGGTGCTTCCCCAGTATGCCCATCCTGACGACGCGGGACTTGATCTGTTCGCCAATGAGGCGGTCGAACTCCTGCCCGGCGAATCCAAGATGGTTAAGACGGGGATCGCCATCGAACTGCCCAAGGGTACGGAGGCCCAGGTGCGTCCACGCAGCGGGTTGGCGGCCAAGAACCAGATCACGGTCCTCAACACGCCCGGCACAATCGACGAGGGGTACCGCGGCGAGGTATGCGTGATCCTGATCAATCACGGGAAGAAACCTTTTGCGGTCGAAAAGCACATGAAGATCGCCCAGATGGTGGTGCAGCCGGTGCTGACGGTGGACGTCGCGGAAGCGGCGGAGCTGTCGGACACGGCGCGATCGACGGGCGGGTTCGGATCGACGGGAAACAAAGCGAAGCAGTGAGACGGTCTTGCGTCCCCGCGACCCCGCTTTGCGGGGCAAGCCTTGCGCTTGCCACGCCGAAGGCGTGGTCGCGGGACGCCAAAATCTCGGGCTCCTGCCGGATAAGCCGGCCGGGAGCCATGTGTGAATGAAGTAAGGGGGTGCGTGGTGAGCCAAGTCAAAGACATGTTGAAGAAGATCGGACACGAGGAAACGTTCAAGAAGGCCCGGCAAGCGGCGCGGGACTACGTGTACAAGCTCCGATCCCAGGGGAAGATCTCGTTCTCGGATCCGTCGCCGACCCACCTGCCGACGGTTCACGTGGTGCGCCGTACGCTTCCCGAAGTGTGGGAGACCACGGCCATGGCGCTGATGGGCATCGGCCAGGAGATCCACACGCACTACGACCCGAAGAGCAAGGAAGGCAAGTACGAGAGCTTCCCGAGCCTCGAGGCCACGGTGATGATGCACATCGAGGAGCCGTTCGGCGAGCCGCGCTTCCATAAACACTACCTGGGCGGGTGGATGGGCTTCGGCGACTACAAGGCCGAGATCGAGGGCGTGAAGGACGGCTGGATGATCTCGCCCGAGATGGTGGCGCGGAAAATGAAGGAAGGCAAGTTTGACGAGGTCAAGAGCGACGAACGCTGGAACTACACCTACAGCCAGCGGATGCGCGCCTATCACTTCTTCGATTTCAACGGCAACATGAAGACGATCAACCAGCTCAAGCAGGTGATCAACAACCTGAAGCGGGAGCCGACCAGCCGGTCGGCGCAGTGCATCACGTGGGACGCGCGGTGGGATCACAACGACCAGCAGATGGGTCCGTTCAAGTGGGCGAGTTATCATTCGCCGTGCCTGCAGCGGTTTTGGTTCCGTCTGATGCCGAAGGAAGGCAAGCCGGGGTACATCCTGAACGTAAACGGGCACTGGCGGTCGAGGGACCACCTCAAGGCTGTGCCGTCGAACATCTTCGGCATCACGGAAGGCATCCACGAGGAAGTGCGACGCGGGCTCGAGAAGGAACTCGGCGTGCCGGTGGAACGTGGAAGTTACACCGACATCAGCGATTCCCTGCATCTCTACGGGCACTACCTGGATCCGCGGCGGCAGGGGCTGGACGCCGAGGCGTACCTGGAAGACGTGTTCCGGATCACCTCGGGCGAGCCGATCGATGAGCGTGTCGTCATGCCCGGCACCGACATGTACGACATGATGATGGAAGACATCGAGAAGGAGTACAAGTTTCGCACGGAGAATCCGAATTTCGGCAACAGCATGGGAACCGCCCGGTCGTAGCAGTGCCTAACCTCGACTGTTCGGATGGTAGACGGGTTCGGAAGCCATGCCGATTGACACCGGCAAAGCGATTGGGTATAAAGGACAGGCAGAAGCGAGACCCCCTGTGAGAAGGGCGGAATAGCCCATAGGACAACCTCTGTCCACCGAACGCGCGACGATAACGGATTCAGCTAATCACGGAGTCCTTCAAATGGCCGATGACGAGAAAGAGGAGCACGTCAGGCCCCCCTACGCATACTACTATCCGGTCCCCCGTGATTCCTCCTTCGGGGACTCCATGCTTGTGTGGTACTTGAGCGTTATTCGGCGGCGCATCTGGACCGTGGTGGCGGTGCTTGTTGTGATTACCACCATCGGGACGGTGAACGCCTTCCGGGCTCCCAAGATCTACCAGGCGGCCGCCAAGGTCCTCGTCGAACGACAATCGTCGCGGTTGATTCGGATGGACGCCCTGTCCCAGGACGGAGGCGGATGGGATCCCGAATTCTACTCCACCCAAGTCGAATTGATCCGAAGCCAGGCCGTGATGGAGAAAGCCCTGGAACAGAAGGGCGTCGCCGCGTTGTTCCATTCCGAGCCACAAAACGCGAAACGCTCGTCGTGGGTTCGTGAAGCCACGAAGACGGGCGCGGCGCTGTTGGGCTTCATGCCGGCCCCGCCGCCGGAGGCCTGGGAAAGGCTCCGATCCGAGGTGAGTGCGAATATCATACGGGACACCCACTTCATCCTGATCAAGTCGCAGGGGGCGAATCCCCAGCGGGCGGCGACCCTGGTCAACGCGGTGGCCGCGGCTTTGGAGCAGTACACGGTCGAACGCAGGATGGAGAACCTCGGCGATGTCTTCCTGTTCCTGGAGAAAGAAAAGAAGAAGCAGGAGCAGCTCCTGAACTAGGCGGAGAAGGAACTGCAGGAGTTCCGGCAGACGGCCAAGGAGGTGACTCTTTCCGGAAGTGAAGAAGACCAGCCGGCTTTACGCCGGCTCAAGGAGCTAAGCGATAAACTGACGCAGGTCCAGCTCGATCGGATTGAATGTACCGCGCAGATGGGCGTTGTTCACGCAGTGCTCGGTGCTTCCGTCGATACGCTGCGGGAGTCCGACTATCGACTGTTCTCCCTTACGGCCGTCAAGGGAGACCCCGCCATGGCGGGTGTATGGGAGGAACTCGTCAAGGCGCGGCAGGAGGTGGAGCGGTTGTCCACGATTTATGGCCCCGAACATCCGTGCTTGAAGGAAGCGAAAACGGCTGTGACCGTGATCGAGAAGCAGTTCCTCGACGATCTCTCCCTGCTTGTTCGGTCGCTGGAAGACCGGCTGAACGTGCTGGAGAACCAGGAGAATGAGTTGCGGAAGGAGGAGGCGTCTCAGAAGGCGCACGCGATAGACCTGGCCAAAGAGGTCTTCTCTTTTACCCACCTCCAGAATGCCGTGGCCTCGCATCGCAAGCTCTATGATTCGCTGCTGGACCGGATGCGCGAGGTGGATATGAGTTCCGGATTCACCAAGACCAACGTCCAGGTTGTCGAGAAAGCACAGGTTCCTTCGGCCCCGATCAGTCCCAGGCCGATGCGGATCGTGATCATCTCCATGCTCGTCGGCCTTTGCCTGGGTGTGGGACTGGGATTCACGTTCGAGAATCTGGATGACACCATCAAGACACCCGAGGATTTGAAGAAACTGACAGCCCTGCCCCTCCTGGGATTCGTGCCGTACTTCAAGAAGAAGGGTTCCTGGAAAGAAGGCGAAGATAACACGCAGCCCCTGGGACTGATCGTTCTCCGTGAACCCATGTCGTCCATCACGGAATCGTATCGTAATATCCGTACCAACCTCTTCTTCTCGACACCCGCCAGTGGCGCGAGAGT
>Ga0172375_10009693_pt1 | contig 12638 bp, 11 predicted proteins | sample LakKiv1m_FD_114537 | JGI IMG/M metagenome (GOLD analysis project Ga0172375, IMG submission 114537) | Freshwater microbial communities from Kabuno Bay, South-Kivu, Congo - kab_092012_11.1m | ecosystem: Environmental > Aquatic > Freshwater > Lake | place: Democratic Republic of the Congo... | reverse complement strand
TTTGATACTTACCCCTTTAAAATTGGATCCGAAATTCCACTAAACTTCACTTACGCAAGCATACTGCCTAGAATAATTGAAATTAAGTAAGGGGGCAAAAAAACAACAATCAAACTTATTGACCGTGAATTTCTTCTATTAATCTCCTGATCAGAGGAAGAGTCTTTTCTGCAGAATAATCTTTGGCTCGAAGCAGGGACATTTCCGAATAATGTTTTTGAAGATCCCTATTTTTAACTAAAGATATAATTGATTCTGACAACTTACCGACCGATCCCCCAGGGACAAGAATGCCGAATTTATTATTTTGAATTATTTCCGAGGGACCATATTTACAATTTGTAGATATGCAAGGAAGGCCTACACTCATTGCCTCCAATAAACTTAGAGGGAAACCCTCCCATTTACTTGAAAGTACGAATATTTGAGATTCCTTCAAAAACTTACTGGGGCTTTGCACCCATCCAAGAAATATAATTTTTTGAGATAACCCTAAGCTTTCTGATAGCGATTCTAAGTTGGCTTTCGAAGGACCATCGCCAACTATCCAAAGTTCACAATTTCTACAAATATTTGAAACCTTATTAAATGCGCGGATTAGGGTTTCATGGTCTTTTTGCAAATCGAGTCTTGCTACAGTTACTATTATTGTTTTTAGATTTTCATCGCTACGCTTCACCCTACTTATTGCCAACGTTTTTATTGTGGTCGGAATAACTGTTGGCACCCTATTTAACTTAAGTTCTTTTACCATATCTTTTGACAATTCTTCAGAAACAGAGATTAATCTATCGGACCTCTTCAACAAATATCTGGTAAGTAACCTTACCAGGCCAACTGAGTGTTTTGACGATTTGAAAGCAACTACTTTTTCCAAATTATTTTGAATAAAGTTTATGGTTTTGTATCTTCCGAGGGTAATTATTTTTGTTAACTCAGATATAACTATTGCGTAGAAGTTTAATGAAAATACCATATTGGGGTTGAACTTATGTATTTCCTTTTTTAGCCAAAGGGTTTCCCTAAAGGCTTGAGAAATAGTTGCCAAATTGACTCCATACTTGGATTTTGTGACAGGGTTATTTCGAAAAAAAATATATTCTTTCGAGTAATTGGATCTGAATTGTGGTTTATCAATAACCAATACTTTTATTGCCAATTCATGGTTTTTGAAAAGTTTTTTTATATTTTGAAGTCCTATCAAATACGTTCCCGTGCCACCATCAATACTTTTTGCAAAAATTAAAATTTTCATTTTCATCTCATGCGCAAGTAGTGCCTATCTACATCGTTACTTAAATAACCGGGTATGCTTGGTGTCTCGTTTTTTATGTTGTCGTCACGATATTGACCGCAAAGTGTTTTTGCTTTTATAAAATTCATACAGTATTCCATTTCTTTATTTACCACATCCATTTCACCTAAACCATAGTAATAATTAATTAGTTCTGCATGAAAAGAAGCAAACTCCGGATTATTGTAAATTGCCAATCTTAAAAGTTTGGGTGTGAGGTCTGAATAACCGTTATTCTCTGCAATTATGGCTAGGTTGTAATATATTCTTCCCAAACCCTGGTCTTCAGGTTCTGCAAGATCCTCTGGCTTAAGGTTAACTAAATAATTTATCACCATGTTTTGAAAATTCGGATCAAAGGTAAAACTTGTTATATCAGAATAATCACGAGGGGATAATTTTCTATATCGGTCATACTCGCTTACAATGTTAATCTTTGATGCCAAAGAAAGGTATGAAACAGATTTTTCGAACAACCCTTCCTTTGCAGCCGAAACGGACTTATTTAAATAATATCTATTGATATAACTAGAGCTTTGAGAAGCGGGGTCGGACAAAAAATTCACAGCTTCTGAAGCTAGAATCAATAGCAAAAAAGCAGGTATTAAGCCGGGTATTTTAATATATTTCATATTCAATCGGGTAATTTACGATATCATCTTTTATAACGAAAAACATGTTTATTTGTCTCATACGTTTGGATATACTTCAGAAAGGGGATCGCACACGATAAATTAATTAATATGTCAAAATTTATTAGAAAGAACAAAGAAATATTTATCATATTAACTTTCTTTCTATTATTTAGTATTTTACTGATTTATAAAATCTATTTTTATAATAATTCAATGCCCGATTGGGATGAGGCCCACCACCTTTCAATGGGGTTTAACTACTATATCGATATTCAGTCAAAAAACTGGGAAGAATTAAAAAAATTATATTTCGATTCAAAGCAAATTTACCCTCCTCTTTACCATCTTTTGATCGCTTTATCGTTTGGAATTTTCGGACCATCCGTATCCTCAGGGCGACTTATTAACATCCCTTTCATTCTAATATTAATGCTGTCAATTTATGGGATAGGGAAAGTTCTTGGCAATAAAAAGGCAGGACTCATGGCGGCTATTCTAACACCCATACTTCCGGCATTTCTAACACTGCAGGAAAGACCGATTCTTGATTATGCCAATGTAAGTATTTTAATGCTTTCATTTTATCTTCTGTTTAAGACTGATTATTTTAGAATCAGAAAATATTCAATATTATTCGGATTAAGTATCTTACTTAACATATTAATTAAGTGGCCATTTGCCGTTCCCGGAATTCCATTTGCAATATATGCAATAGTTGGGTTTATTAAGTTCAAATCCGATAGAGTGGATATATTTATTAATACTGGGGCAGCGTTTTTGATATTTTTGCTTGGTTCAAATTGGTATGTAGCCAATTTTAAACATATCGCAAACATACTTGATTTTTATTGGAATCCTAACGGGTTCGCACAAATAATTTATGCGAACCCAAAAGGTTTTACCGCAAGCAATTTGCTGGCTTACGCCTTTTATGCCCCAACCCAAGCCGCAGGTTTGGGTTTAATTCCGCTTGTGTTTTTTTACCTTACGTTGTTCTTATTTAGAAAGAACAAACAATCTATATATTTGATTTTGTCTATAGTCATTACGTACATATTTTTAACCTACCTAAATGACAAGTCCGAGCTTTATATTATTTATACATATCCGTCTATTCTTTTATTGATTTGTGTGGGTCTGGCACAAATTACTAAACGTTGGCTTCGTTATGGAGGGATAGCTATACTTACAGCTTCGATATTCGTAAACTTTGTTCTTTCTCAAAACAATTATCGCTCGTATTTGACTGTTAACATTAATAATCCTCTTACATATATTCCATTATTTCCAAACTATAATTCGAATTTTAGGTACGGCAATTGGCCGACAAAAATAATTGTTGAAAAATATCTGGCAAGAGAAAGGTGTGATAAAGGAATACTGGTTTTTCCCGATTTGCGATTATTTAATGTATCCAATTTGGTTTTTTATTTAATGCTTAACTCATCCGCAAACTATGCCGTACCGGCAAACGCCTTTTACAATCCTGCAAATGACGTTTCATTTAGTATTCCGGATTTGATTAAACATAGATGTATTATAAGTAAAACTGGTGATCCCGGTGTATTTGCCAATAAGGAAGTTTTACTCCAAGTAAATAGTTATTTGAATTCAAGAACCGACTACATAAAAAACGTAATTCCAATATCTGACGGGTCTGACATGTTTATATATATTAAAATAAATGATTTCAAAAATCAGTAAATAGCCAAAACTAGCTTAGAGAATACTTAACCAGCTTTGGCATACTCATAGACCTTTATCTAAATCTAATGTCAGTAATAATGATTAAAAAGATTTCTGCTAACAAAAATGTATTATTAATATTAATTGTATTTATATTTTTCGCAATTTTACTATTAGCGAAAGTAAACTATTATCACGGCTTCACACCCGACTGGGACGAATCTCAGCACCTAGTTATGAGTTACTATTATTACGATACTTTTAACAGTAAGAACATAAATGCGATTACTAAACTATTCGCAAATTCCGACACAATTTATCCACCCTTGTACCACATAATTACCAGTTTCTCTTATCGCTTTGTACACAATTGGCCTTTGGCGTCTATTTTAACCAATATCTCTTTTATTATGATCTTGATGTTCTCTGTTTATGGAATTGGTATTAATTTGGGTAATAGAAAAACAGCCATTTTAGCATCAATCCTAACGCCGATTCTGCCAATATTTTTGACGGTGCAAGAAAGAGCAGCAATAGATTACATGAGTGCAAGTGTGTTTCTTGCATCGTTTTATCTTTTATTCAAAACAGAATATTTTACTAATAGAAAATATTCTATTTATTTTGGTTTGTCAGTATTTATAGGACTATTTACAAAATGGCCATTTGTCATCCCGTCTATACCATTTATTTTTTATGCCGTTTACAGTCTCTTTTTGCCTCATCGTAAAAAGAGAGCTATTGTTGCAAATATTTTCATTTCCTTAACCATTTCTTTACTCGGATTGAGTTGGTATTTCTTTAACTTTAATGACTTAATTTCAAAACTTAGCTTCTTCTGGGATCCCAATGGATTCGCACAAATAATTTGGAATAATCCCAAAGGTTTAACTATAGAAAATGTATTACTTTATGCATACTTGCGTCCAATACAATCATCGGGTATTGGTATTTTTATTCTTATTTTCTTTTATATATCAATATTTATCTCGAAAAAAACAAATATTGAAAGATATTTACTTTCATCTATTATAATTATCTATATCGTTTTGACTTACCTTAACGATAAATCACCATTCTATCTAATATATGCTTACCCACTGATAATGCTATTAACAATAAATGCATTGTTCAACACAAAACATAAAATATTCGGAAAAGTGGCATTATTTGTTTTAACGTCTTTCATAGTTGTGAATTTTCTTCTCACTCAATTAAATTTCATCGGCTACAAACAGATTTCTATACATATTAAATCTTTTGATATTCATATTTTGCCTAACTATAACACCAAATTCGAATACGGTACTTGGCCCACTAAAGAAATAGGAGAATATATATATTACCAAAGCCAGTGTTCGAATAACGTATTGGTATTTATAGACAGACGTTTTATAAATACATCCACTCTTAATTTCTATCTGATTTCCAACAAATTTGACCACGTTGTACTACCGGCATATGCTTTTTACAATCCCGTAAAAGATAAGATTTTTGATTTAAACATACTTCAAGAATATGAGTGTGTGGTTAGCACAAGTGGTTATCCTGGAGATTTCGCAAACGCAGATGTTCTTGGATATATTAATGAATATTTAGCACATAGCCCAGATTATAATATAAAAAAATTTACTGCCCCAGACAACAGTGAAATATTGGTATTTGTTAAAAATGAGAACTAAAGAATATACAAAAATGTTTAACCTGGAAGACACACACTTCTGGTTTGTTGGAAAAAGATATTTTATTGATTCCCTCCTAACTCCATACAGAAAAAATATTAAAAGGGTTCTTGATTTGGGTTCCGGAACAGGCGGGACCACAAATTATTTACATAAGTATGGTGAAGTTGTGGGTATGGAAATGAATAAATATGCCGTAAAATTGGCAAAATCAAGGGGTATAAACGTTTGTGAGGGAAACATTAATAGTTTTAATTTTCCGAAAAATACTTTTGACTTGGTTACAATTCTTGATGTTTTATATCACAAGGATGTTTGGGATGAAGTATCTATCTTGAAAAAGGTAAAAAGTGTGTTAAAAGATAATGGGTTTTTACTTATAACCGATTCTGCATTTAATTTTTTAAAAAGTTATCATGACAAAGCGACTCAGGGTAAAAGAAGGTATAGAGTCCGGGAATTAAAAAAAATGGTTGGTAAATCCGGTTTCAAGGTACTAATAGTGAGCTATACATATTTTTCTATTTTTCCCTTCGTCGTAATTAAACGCTTCATTTCATCTATAACTAAAGGCAAATCGGGATCGGATGTAGAAGTTGTCTCCGGTCTGTTAAATAATATCCTAATCTTTTTGCTGAAACTGGAAAGTAAACTTTTAAAACATTTGTCATTTCCTTTTGGCAGTTCGATAATTCTATTGGCACAAAAACAAAATTAAATATTTATTTAATAAATTATAATATAGTCAAATATGGAAGAATTAATAACTAGTAGAAAAAAAGTACTGGCAATTATCATTAGGGGTGATTCTATTTCCAAAGGTTTACGTTTTATTACACCCGAAAAGAATCCACTTCAAGTTGCCACACATAACTACATAAAGACAAGAGAAACCAATATTCATAAACCCCATTTAAGAAAACCGCTAAAGATTAACGAGTTTCATAAATTTATATACGTTACCAAGGGATCAATATTAGTACATCTTACAGATAAAAAAGGGGGATTAATTGTTAAAAAAAGGCTCATTGCCGGTGATGGTATTATTATTATGAATACAACTCACAGGGTTGTCTTTGGTAAAAAATCTAATGCAATTGAAATCAAGCAAGGACCATATGAGCCGGACACATGAGCTCGTTTATATAATCCCTACATACAATGAAAGGGGTAATATCATAAAGATGCTTGATGCGGTTGAACGTGTGTTGAGTAAACTTCCTGAATATAAAAGTAGTATCTTGATTGTTGATGATAGGTCTCCTGATGGCACTGGAGAGTTGGTCAGGGAATTTATGAAGGAAAGTCCAAACGTATTTTTATTATCCGGCCCGAAGAAGGGGCTCGGGAAAGCAATTGTCCGGGGAATAAAATACGCCACTTCAAAATTACACGCAGATATCATTGTCACTAATGAGGCTGACTTTTCTTACAGCCCAAAAAGTGTGGTTCCGATGATAAGAATAATCGAGAAAGGCGCTGATGCGGTATTCGGTTCAAGAAAGCTATCTGACATAAACACATGGCCAAAAAGCAGAAAAATTGTACACTTTCTTGCCAACACGGTTTTTGCGAAATATGTTGCAGGAATAACAGAAATAGAAGACCACAATAGTGCATTTAAGGTAATACATGTCAAAGGGGTTTTGGATAAAATGGATTTTTCGCATTTTCCGAAAGGGTATGCATTTTTCAACTATTTCACCTTCAAGATTATGCGTCAAACTTCAAATATTATTGAGTTTAAAACAACTTTTCGTCCAAGATCGGTGGGGGAATCTAAAATAAGTTTTAAATTAAGAAATCTAAAGGGCTTTATTAATGAAATGACTGAATATATACTCACATGCTGTCAAATTAGATTTGAGAAAACTATTTTTGGATAAATTCCTTCCATGATTATTCCACGACGAAAACCATACTTTGCTCCAAAAACATTTAATAAAATTGTAAAGCTATTCTTTTCGAAAAATAAAGATAATCAGGCGATGGAGCTGGAAAAGGCTCTTACCGATAAACTAAATATTCCCAACCCCGTAGCAGTTGAGAGCGGGAGAGTGGGATTTTATTTAATTCTCAAGCATTCTAATTTAAAGAAAGGTGCAGAAATAATAATGCCGGGTCTCACCTTTGGCCTAATGAAGGACGTTATTTTGAAAGCAGGGTTTAAACCTATCCCCGTTGATTCGGACATGAAATCGTTTCAAATGTCTCCAGAAGAAATTGAAAAGGCAATAACTCCGAAAACAGGAGCAATTTTAGCAACACATATGTTTGGAAATCCTTGTGATATAAAGACTGTCAAAAGTATTGCAACAAAAAACAAACTGCTTTTGATTGAAGACTGCGCCGAGTCCTTAGGGGCTACGGTTGGAGGAAAGCTTACCGGAACTTTTGGAGATATTGCATTTTCAAGTTTTAATATTGCCAAACCCCTTCAGGGGATAGGGGGGGGATTGGTTTTTGGAAATAGCAAGATACTTCTCGACAAGATACGGGATGATATTAAAACTAACGGTAGGGTAAGCATATTTCCATTAAGGGAGGTTATAAGAAGTCTTGGGGGATACTTAATTTCACAAACCTTTATCTGGCCTGCTTTTATGTATTTAGTTAGTTTTGATAGTATACAAAAAATGTTTGTGTCTTTGTATAGATCTGCGGAAAACGTTGATTATCAATCGAGAGGTATCTCGCCTTATTTTGCCTTGTTGACATCACTAAATTTAAAATCATTCAGGAATAGGGTCATTAAAAGGCGAATGATTCAAAAGAATTACAGAGATACTCTAGGAAATCATGTTAAATTGCAAGGGGTTGGAAAAGCATCTTATGGAAATGGATATATGACAACAGCCTATTTTTCTCAAGATGCCAACAAACTAAGGAGATATTTGGCTTTAAGAGGAATAGATGTTGCAATAAAAAACGAGGTTGCCGACGATTGTCTGAATAAACCACATTCGAATACCCGAAAACTTGTAGATAGCTTTATATCCCTACCTCTATATGAAAATTTAACTAATGAGCAGGTTTTAAAAATCTGCGATTATATAATAGCTTTCTCAAAAATAATTCCTAAATAATAATTCTATATATAGAAAGAACGCATTATCGACTAAGGTGTGAGTCTATTCTATACTGATTATGTGATTGCGAAATTAAAAAAAATTCTAAGATATTCCGACATTTTTTTTCTTGTAATCTCATGCTCGCTTTTTATATTCGGGAGCACTACCAGCTTTAAAGACTATACATTACCAATAAGCATAGCTGGTGTAATTGCGTTATTTGGTATCTTCTTGATTCAAAAGAAGAAAATACTATTACCAAAATCTTTTCTGTTGTACTTTTTATTCCTAATTGTTCTTATTTTCCATACTTTGAAATTTAAATCGAGTTCAAATTTTGCATTGTTGTTTCTATCCGGAGGAGCTTTTTGGGTAGCAATCTACAATTTAAAGGATTATGTGTCCAAACTATTTTTCCCATTTCTAATAGCGCTTGGATTTTCGATGGCTGGAGTTTACTTAATCTCAAACGCTCTTGGGATGTCTTATTTACATGCGAATAATCTCTTTCTCCCTCTGGGGGCATACATTTTGCATAACCACCTAGGGGATCTTTGGGCCATCATTCTTGTAGGCTTATTATACAAAATGTCTGTAAAGGTTAAAGGGTGGCACATTCCGATACTAATTTTAGGAATTATATTTATCGCACTTTCTTTATCACGCTCGGCAGTCGTGTCATTAATAGTTGGTGTGGTCTATGTCTATTATAAATCTGACAAACTGAAACTAAGTAAAGGATGGATAATATCAATTATTGCAGGTGCGGTACTTATATTTTTATACTCAAGTTCCTTTAAAAGTATTCTTTTTTCCCGACCTTATCTTGTGGAGTCAATTAAAATATTCGTTAGAAGACCGCTTGGGCTTGGTATGGGAAATTTTTATAAAATTTCCCCTGAATCATCAGTTGCCCACAATATAATTCTTGAGTTTGTGGTAGGAATGGGTATATTTTCTTTTCCGTTTATAGTTTGGATAATAGGTGTACTTAGAAACTTTTGGGAAAATAAATCCGGTGTTTTATATCAGGCTATATTTTTGGCTATTTTTACCAATTTTCTTTTTGATACAACATATACAATCCCCACAATGCTCTGGCTGTGGTTCGTATCTTTAGCTTTGGCAATATAGTTAAATTTAAACTAACTATATTTTTCAGTTGCAAATTTACTTTTCACGCAACCTATATTATACTTATTCGGTATTTGGTATAGTTTCTTAATTGAAACTATCCTGGTACAGAAATAATTGACCTATAGTGGTATAATTAAGCTATATGGAAAAGGGAGGAAAAAGATTATCTAGGCGTGATTTTTTAAAGCTTGGTTTGATTGTTACTCTTGCATTGTCCGGATGTGAACCTATTGTAAGTAACATTACAGCTACTCCCAAACCGGGTGATACGCCTACAACTGAGACAACTCCTTTGCCTGATTATCCAACAGATTTACCAACAGATGTACCTGCTGGTGGGGACATAACACCTGAAGCTCCGATTGGAAGATCCATTATTTCTCCTGAAATGGTGCGAAATGTGGAGCCCTCGCTTGAAATAGGTAGTGGTCAACCAGACGATCACAATAATATTTTACCGACAGTCTATCCTGAAAATGCATCTGATATCGTCAAGGGTGCAATTGATCGAAGTTATGCTTCTATAGAAAGACAGTTTCCAGGCTCCCATGTCTTTTTCAATCAGGATACGGCTCCGGGAGGAAGCGGTCAGTGGATTCTTTATGCAATAGATGAAAATGGGGATCTGATACACGAAATCTATTCATATTCTGAATCCGGAGCTCCAGGGTCCGAACAATATTTTGATTATCCGTTTAGCTACGATGGTCTTGGAAATGTAAGGGGGGATTATGTAACCATTCCTTTTGAAGGAGAATTAGGGGTAATTTGGACAGGGTCGGGTGCAAGTAGATTGCCACAGTTTGTATCGAATAAAAGAGCCGGAACCGATGGCGATAATTATTTTACAATGGCCTTTAAATACGATACTTTATATCCCGATGATCCATGGGTTGAGGTTTCAGGAGTAGATGAACTCCTTGCTCCGGCAACACCTGAAAATCCGGGCTATTTTGAAGGAGTTGGAGAAATAGTTGAAATAGAACAACACGAAGGAAGCTGGTATGGAATAGATACTGTTGGAAGAGCGGAAATTGTATTTAATGGAAGTGAGTGGGTGAAGTTTGATAGACCTATATTTGGAGCAGATTTTGAAAACTACGGGGGTGACGTCATGGATCTATATGACCTAAGATACAATTTTGATATTGATGATCTAAATTTGGATGAAGTTCCCGCATCTGAAATCAAAACCCTAACAAACACTGGCGGAACTCTTATTAATTGGGGATTCCAAATAGGATCCACACATTGGATTATCAGACACGGTACAGGTCCTGATACAACATTTACTTCCGGCGATTCAGATGATTTACCAGTTGATGTTTATAATTGGCATTCTCAGTTTTCTGGTTATTTCATAGGGAAAATCGCTGGTGATGCTATATACACCAATAAAAGCGATGGATCTGTCTTTACTGAACTTGCTAATAATTATTATGTATTTGAAATCCCTTATAGATATGGTAGACAAATTATATTGATCAGCGAACCTAAGGTCACTGATGGATCACGATTTGTTGTAAGTTTTGGCGATGTTGTTGGAGCCGACAATGTGCGTAGTTATTTCATGGGTGATTTGGAGATAATACAGTTTCTCCACTCAAATCTAGAGGATTTGCGTGGACAGCAATGCATAATCGATTTCCATTTTTCACAGCTCAGTGATCCAAACCTTTGGCCCACCCTAAGAGAAAACCAGCCATATAATTCTCATATGCCTATTTTATTTTCTCAATATTTTTTCTTTAGTAGCATTTTCGATAAAAAATAGTTATAATTTTATAAATGGGTAAGGGCCTGCCTTTGAATAGGATTTTAATAATTGTCTTCATAGTTGTTGTTTTGGCTACTGGTGGTCTTGTTTTTCTGTTATATTCCAACCAATCAAAAAATAGCGCATTACCAACAGTTTCCCCGACATCTTCTACGTCAGTATCTGAATTAAGTACGGAAACGATTTTTTCTCCGGATATCAGGAAAGTCAACAATCCAAGTAACGATAGCGTCTTTTATTTTATGAAAGTGGTATTGATAGATACGCCATCATTTGATCCTGCTACAGGAGACGCTATCGGAAAATTCTATTTCCCCAACGATCCTGCTAAAAATATATTTAATTACTCTCTAACCACTTTAGATTTTAACAAATTCTATATAGGCCTGTATTCCACTAATTTTGAGTCTAAATCAAGTTGGAAATATCGATCTAAGAACGAACTTGTTAATTTAGCAAAGAGTGGAGTCTTAGCCGAAATGATGGGACAGTTTTTGATATCCTCAAAAGGAAGTCTGGATAAAGTAGCTGATATAGACAGTGTTTTTAGATCTTTTAGGGATTCATATGGTAAAAGTATTAGTATTCCTAGCGGATTTGTTTTTCAAGCGGCACAATTGGGATTTGTTCAAGAATAATATGTTAAAAAAAATAACTATATTAATACTTTCACTTGGTTTATTTTTTATATTTACTGAAAAAGTAGTAGCAGGCGACGAGGTTTGTACCTATCCCCCTTATCCCGTTTGTTATCCTGACAGGTCATATACCGAATTTAACTGCACAGCTGCTGTTGTAAAAGGATGGTATTGTACAAATAGTGTGGGTTATACTACATGGATAGATTGCGAAAGCCCTCCTTGGCCTTCTAATTATTGCGCATCTGCTTGGCCAGGTTCAACTTGCAGAAAATGGTACTTGGATGGTGGGGTTGCTACCACAAATCCTACTGGTGGTTGCACATCGGTGTGGTCTGGACTTGCAACTTGTAATACCTCTCCGGGTAACTGCCAATTTACAATAGAAAATTACTTGGGGTGTGGTGATGGACAAAGTCCGGGTGATTGTGATAAAACTGATCCAATAACAAAGAGTTATTCATGTTGTGGAGCTCCTTCAGGTTCGACCCCAACTCCTGTACCAACAGGGACTACACCACCAAATACATGTCCTGATTGTGGAACTTATCCTGATTGTTGGACCAAATACTGTAGTCCTACTTTATGCCCAGATGGTTGTAGTAGTAATACATGTAATGGAGGTATATGTTCTACCCCTTCTTGTACAGTATCGTTCAATTCACCAACGTATAGCATTAACGCTGGGGGCTCTTCGGATCTTGGAATCAACTTGAAT
>Ga0172375_10009692_pt1 | contig 12639 bp, 8 predicted proteins | sample LakKiv1m_FD_114537 | JGI IMG/M metagenome (GOLD analysis project Ga0172375, IMG submission 114537) | Freshwater microbial communities from Kabuno Bay, South-Kivu, Congo - kab_092012_11.1m | ecosystem: Environmental > Aquatic > Freshwater > Lake | place: Democratic Republic of the Congo... | reverse complement strand
TGAATTCTGGGCTCTGCGTGATATCAATCTGGATGTGGAGCGCGGGAAAGTTCTCGGCATAATCGGAAAAAACGGCGCAGGCAAATCAACTCTGCTGAAACTGCTGGCGCGCATTACAGCGCCAACTTCAGGAAAAATTACTATTAAGGGACGTATCGCCAGTATGCTGGAAGTCGGCACCGGTTTTCATCCTGAATTGACTGGGCGTGAAAATATCTTCCTTAACGGTGCCATTATGGGCATGACCCCCTCTGAAATCCGCTCTCGATTCGATGAGATTGTGGACTTTGCCGGTATTGAGCAATTCATAGATACTCCAGTAAAACGCTATTCAAGCGGTATGTACGTTCGTCTGGCTTTTGCCATAGGTGCACATCTGGAACCGGGGATACTGCTGGTTGATGAAGTTCTGGCAGTTGGCGACGTGGCATTCCAGAAAAAATGCCTGAACAAAATGAGCGATGTTACAGCAGAGCAGGGCAGGACGGTGCTTTTTGTCAGCCACAACATGTCCGCTGTAGAAATGCTCTGCCACCAAGTAGCACTGATAAAAGAAGGAAGCCTGGATTTTGTAGGCAGTCCAAGAGCGGCGGTTGAGAGATATCAGAGCAGCTTTGGCTGTGGGAATGAATATTCTGATCTGGAGCGCAAAAGAAAAATCAAAGATCTGAGCCGCAAGCTTGAATTTGTCTCCCTGTCTTTTCCCAATGGAAGAAACAGCTTCGGAGCAGAAGAGCCGATTGTATACAAAGTAAAAGCCCGGGCTAATAAATTCTGTCCGGCAGCAAGAACCAGCCTTACTGTTTATTCGTTCCTGGGTCAGGCTGTTGGCAACACATTCGGTGATGACATTCTGAATTTTAAAGAGGGTGAAGAAAAAGAGTTCACTGTTTCCTTACCGGATCATCGCCTGGCACCAGGAAAATACTACATAAACACTGCTCTTGGTGAGGGCAACAACCGGGACGGACATATCGATTACGATATAGTATTCGATGTTCTGGAATTCGATGTGCTGCCGGCGGAAGGCGAAGGCGGCGGTGTCAGCCAATGGCACAGCGCATGGGGCAATGTTGTTCTTCCCAAACTTGAAGTAAAATGAATCCCTGTTTTTCTGAAAAACAATCAGACCAGCTCAAGCACATAACGCATTCCAGCCCGACCCTGTTTAATGGCCGGTCCACCATATGAGAAACCTGCTTTTCGTGCAACGCCAATTGATGCCAGATTACTACCCATGACAATTGCAATCAGTCGATGCGGGCGATAGCGACAGGAGGCATGTTCAACCAACGCTTTCAATGCTTCGGTGGCGAACCCATGCCCCTGCATTTCGGGAATTATGTTGTAGAAAACTTCCATTTCGCCTTCATTTTCACATTTTCCCATTCCGCAGAACCCGATAAAACGCCCGCTTTCCGGCTCGGCTATAGTCAGAGAAAAGATAGCCTCATCCGTTTCGTATGAAGCGATTATCATCTCAAGCATGTCGCGCACACCCTCGCGGGATTTTTGTGAGTTAGTAAATATAAGGTGCTTTGTGGCTTCGCGGTCACTGATAAATCCAAGCATGCCGGGCAGATCATCGATGCTGTGACGGCGCAACAGCAATCGCTCGGTTCTGATTTGTTCGGGCACTTGAATTTTCATCGGATGATGCTAACACTGCAAACTGGCTGTTAACAATAAAATTAATATTCATCCCAGGCGCGAATATCCAGCGTTTCGGGCTTGACTTCGTTCATGCAGTGTACAACCAGTTCCGCCAGTTGCAGGTTGGTGAACAGCGGGATGCCCATGTCCACCGCCGTCCTGCGGATGGCATAGCCGTCGAAGTTTTCCTCTGCCGAGTATTCGCGCGGGATATTTATAGCAAGGTCGATTTTGCCTTCCTTAAGATATTCCACCACGCTGGGAGATTTCTGGTCGCGCTCTTTATAAAGCACTTGTGCGTCTATGCCGTGTTTACGCAGATAGCGCACGGTTCCTTCCGTGCCGTAAATCGGCAGGCCCATGTCGCGCAAGGCTTCGGCCCATTCGACAAAATCAATTTTGTCTTTATCGCGTCCTATAGAAACCAGTACGCCTTTCTTCGGATAACGGAATCCGGTGGAAAGCAGTGATTTCATAAGAGCATCCGGCAGATCCTCGCCAAAACAGGCTACTTCGCCTGTACTTGCCATTTCAACGCCTAATGTGGGATCTGCTCCCGACAGACGCGAGAATGAGAACTGCGGCGCTTTTACGGCGATGTAATCAAGGTCTATCGAGTCGGTGCGCACGTTCACCCGGTGTCCAAGCATGCGCTGTGTGGCTACACGGATGAAATTTGTGTGAGTAGCCTTGGAAACAAAGGGGAAACTGCGCGAAGCGCGCAGATTGCACTCGATGACTTTAACCATGTTATTCCGCGCCAGAAACTGAATATTGAAAGGTCCGCTGATGTTAAGTTCTTTGGCGATTCTGGCGGTTATCTGCTTTATCTTGCGGAAGGTGCGCAGATAAATTTTCTGTGCCGGCAGCACCAGCGTTGCATCGCCGGAATGTACGCCTGCCATTTCGACATGCTCGCTGACCGCCCATATAACCAGCTTGCCTTCATCGGCTACAGCGTCGATCTCAATTTCCTTCGAATCGACTTCGTATTTGCTCATCACTACCGGATGCTCAGGACTTACGCTGGTGGCTCGCTTGAGGTAATTGTCGAGCTGTTTGCTGTCGTAGGCCACACACATGGCAGCACCGCTGAGAACATATGAAGGTCTCACAAGCACCGGGAATCCAAGTTTATCGGCAACTTTATGCAGATCGTCAGTATCCACCATTTCGGCCCATAGCGGCTGATCTATGCCCAATGAATCACAAAGGCTGGAAAACTTATGACGGTCTTCTGCGCGGTCTATGTTTTCAGCCGAAGTTCCGATGATTTTAATTCCAGCAGCGGCCAGACGCATAGCCAGATTGTTCGCCACCTGTCCACCCACCGAAACGATGATTCCGTCCGGATGTTCTTTTTCCCAGATGTCAAGTACGCTTTCGTAGCTTATTTCGTCAAAATACAGACGATCACATACATCGTAGTCTGTTGAAACCGTTTCCGGGTTATAGTTGAGCAGTATGGTTTCATAGCCCAGTTCACGGCAGGTGTTTACTGCGTTTACACAACACCAGTCGAATTCAACCGAAGATCCGATGCAGTATGCGCCGGAACCGAGCACCATTATTTTCTGGCGCTGTGTAGCAGCCACATCGTCACACTGACCGTTGTATGTAAGGTAAAGATAATTAGTCTCTGCCGGATATTCGGCGGCGACCGTATCGATCTGTTTGACTGATCGCATCACGCCGCTTGATTTCCGCAGAACTCTGACATCGTTTTCGTTGACATTGAAATTACGCGCCAGTTGAGCATCGGAAAATCCGAATGATTTTGCCTTGCGCAACAGTTGCGTGTTCAAAGGCCAGGAGGCTTGTGTCAGTTGTTTTTCCAGCTCGACGATATTCTGAATTTTCTGCAGGAACCAGGGCGTTATGTTGGTCAGTTCAAATATCTCGTCAACCGAGTAGCCACGTTTGAAACCCTGGGCGGTGGCGAAAACGCGACGCGGGGCAGGGGTGCTGATTTTCAACCTGAGAGCCTCATCGGAAAGATCTTTAAATCCCATGTCAGCAAAGGCCAGTCCACCTACGCCTATTTGCAGCATGCGCAGAGCCTTCTGAATAACCTCTTCGAAGGTGCGTCCAACCGCCATGACTTCGCCGACCGATTTCATCTCGGTGCCGATTTCCTCACTCACACGATGGAACTTTTCGAGGTCCCAGCGAGGGATTTTCATAACGATATAGTCGAGAGCAGGCTCGAAGAAAGCCGCCGTCTTGCGCGTGATGACGTTCGCCAGATCCATTAGTGTGTAACCAAGCGAGAGCTTGGCGGCTATGTATGCCAGCGGATAGCCGGTAGCTTTACTGGCCAGAGCGGAAGAACGCGAGAGACGTGCATTGACTTCTATTACACGGTAGTCGCCGCTTTTCGGGCATAAAGCAAACTGAATGTTGCATTCACCAATAATACCCAGGCGGCGGATAGTGCGAATGGATATTTCTCGCAGGTAGTGATACTCGTGATTATCCAGCGTCTGACTGGGTGCAACCACGATGGACTCGCCGGTATGAATGCCAAGCGGATCGACGTTTTCCATGTTGCAAACGGTGATGCAGTTGTCTCGGGCGTCGCGCACTACTTCATATTCGATTTCCTTCCAGCCGGAAAGGTATTCTTCTACCAGAACTTGCGGGATGCCGACGAAGGCACGCGGCAGTACGCTTTCGAGCTGTTCATCGTTCTTTACGATGGCGGAACCTTTTCCGCCCAGACTGAAAGCACCGCGCAGAATAACCGGATAGCCGATTTTAACTACTGCTTTGCGGACTTCATCGGCGTTGTTACAGGCTATTGAACGCGCTGTCTTGACATTAATTGAGTTCAACACATCGATGAATCGCGCCCGATCTTCCGTATCGAGAATGGTTTCAACCGGCGTTCCGAGTACCCGAACCTGACATTCTTCAAGCACACCGCGACGATAAAGTTCTACGCCACAGTTAAGCGCAGTCTGTCCACCGAAACTTAAAAGCAGACCGTCGACCATTTCCTTGCGGATAACCCGCTCGACGATGTCTGGATCTACCGGAAGAAAATAAACGCGGTCAGCCATATTCTCAGAGGTCTGAATTGTAGCGATGTTCGGGTTTACCAGTACCGTGCGGATGCCTTCTTCCTTCAGCGCCTTTATAGCCTGCGAGCCCGAATAATCGAACTCGCCGGCTTCTCCGATTTTGAGTGCGCCGCTTCCGAGAATGAGAACTTTTCTGGGTTTGTGAGGCAGATAATTACCGAACATGTGTTTTACCTGTTCCGTGCAATTTCGCGAACGAATTCGTCAAAGAGATATTCCGTATCCACAGGGCCGGGTGCGGCTTCCGGGTGGAACTGAACGGAAAAGAACGGTCTGCTGCGATGGCGTATACCTTCGATGGTGCCGTCGTTGATATTTACAAACCATACATCCCAATCCTGGGGGATGGAGTTTTCGCGTACAGCGTAGCCGTGATTCTGGCTGGTGATAACGCAACGACGAGTAAGAAGATCTTGACAGGGCTGATTCTGACTGCGATGACCGTATTTGAGTTTGTATGTATCGGCACCGGCAGCCAGCGCCATAATCTGCGTACCAAGGCAGATGCCGAAAACCGGCTTGCTTTTAGAGAAACAGGCGCGTGTTTCAGCTACCAGGGATGGAAGGTTTTTGGGGTCGCCGGGGCCGTTCGAAATCAAAACTCCGTCGAAATTCTCCACTTCGGAGGAGAAAGCCGCATTCCAGGGGACGCGTTTGACCGTGACGCCACGCTTGAGCAGATGGCGAATGATGTTGTACTTAACGCCGCAATCCACCAGCAACACCTTGAGTTCACCTGCTTCATAAGTCTTTGCCTCGGTGCATGATACCTTCTGCACCATTTTGCCCAATGGTAGTGTGGGATTTTCAACGATGTCGTTTTCCTCGAAAGGACAGATTTTGCCAAGCATGGTGCCTTGTTCACGCAGTATGCGCGTAAGACAGCGTGTATCGATGCCGCTGATTCCCGGAACACCGGCATTCTTCAGCCATTCGTTCAGACCATGCGACGCTGTACGATGACTGAAGCCTTCAGAGGCTTCGGCAACGGCAAGCCCCAGCAATTGAACTCCGTCTGATTCGAATACCGATTTCTCAAGTTCGGAGGCACCATGCGGAACGCCATAATTGCCGATCAGAGGATAAGTTGGAACCAGTATCTGCCCGGCGTAGGAACTGTCGGTGAAGGATTCGACATAGCCGGTCATGCCGGTATTGAACACAACTTCACCACATACCGAACGTTCTGCGCCGAAAGATTCACCTTTGAATACACTGCCGTCTTCCAGCACAAGCTTTACTGCCCGCGCAACATTCGTCTTCAAGAGCCCCTCCATTTAGAGAAAAAGCGACGTAATAAGAAGGATGTCCCTGATTCCTTTTACAGTGAGTGGATAACACATAAGACACGCAGGTGCAAGAATGAATAAACGTGAATTCAACTATTTTGTAAGCTGCCGGAAACACTTAAAATGCAGACATGGAAATAGGAACCAAATAAAAAAGGAGAGCTCGAAAGCCCTCCTTTTTATGTTTAATAATACTGTTAATAATTGTCGACAGCAGACAAATTAACCCTAAGGCATGAGATCCTGAACATTGGGGTTGATCTTCGTAACCTCTATGTTGTCAGACACAAAAGACACATCAAGATCTGTGAGTGCTAATGACGAATTGGTGAAATTCAGGCAGGGATTCTCTTTGACTTCAAAAGTTTCGGATGTAACCGTCGCTGCGGCGGGATCAAGCTGAATATCGCCGGTCTTGACGGGCAGGCGTGTCAGCCACAGACTGTGCCGGTCTACTCCAAGAGACGTATAGCCGGCCAGCAGCGCGCCGCCTTCACCAGTAAGCCGTATGGAAGGAGCACCATCATCAACGCCGTCGTTGAGCTGTTTCAGCCATGACATGCGCCCGACCGAATCAGTACGGGCCACCCACAGATGATCATCGCCGCCTGTCCACCATGTACCGGACATGAGATAGCCGCCGTCTGTAAGCTCGAACATTCCAGTCATATCCAGACCGAAAATTCCGCCGGCGTTTCCATTGGCCCAGCCCAGCGAGCCGTCGGGTTTGATTTTAACAAGCAGGGTTCTGGGGCCGCCCAGACCAAAAGAACCGCCTGCGATTATGTCGCCGTCGTTTGAAATTGTAGCAGTACGTAAACTGACCGTATCGGTATCGCCACAGCCGCTGATTTCCGTTACCCATACAGTAGAGCCATCCTGCTTTATACGCATGGCAAAGGACTGTCCTGCCGGGTCCTGTGAAAGGCCGAAACTTTTACCTACAAATACCCAGTCATCATCAACTCGTGTAACGCCGGTTATCCATTCGCTGCGATCAAGCGTGCCCCATTGTTTAGACCAGAGCACGTTTCCGTTCGGATCGATTTTGAGAATCCAGGCGTCGCCATAAGCCATGTCTTCAGGAACATTAGCGCCACCCAGGATTACATTGCCGAATTCGTCTTCAAAAGCAGTCTGAAGACCGTATGAAGGCTGGAAGGGCAGGTAGGGGCGCAGAGCCCACAGCAGTTCACCGTCAGAGTTAAGCTTCATGATGACTATAGGATCATCGGCAGTCGCCAGAATTCCAAGATCAAGTGTATTGATAGCCCTGGTAATGCTAAGAGGAGTGGGAGTTGAGGCTTCGGTACGGATGTATTTCTGCGTCCAGAGCAGAGTGCCTTCCTTGGTGATTTTAGTAAGGGAATTAGCTCCGCTGCCTGAAAGGAGGAATGATCCGTCTACAGTTTGATCGAGAGCAACGTAATCAGAATCCAGGTCCCATGAGACCACAGTATCTTCGATTCTCTTCGACCAGGGTGTAAAAGTAGGATCGGTTACGTCTGGAACATCCGGAGCATCGGGATCAATGGTACAGGAACCGGAGAAGAGAGTAGTATCGTAAATATCATATGGGGTGCCCCAGTTAGCGAGTTCCTCGCCAAAGAGTTCGAGCATGATTCCTATGTCGCCGCTGACGCCGGTATTAAGCTCCCAACATGGATCTTTGGTCGCATCGCCTGCCAGTTCACCATACAGATAAACTCCAGCGTAAGGCCCGAATGCATCCCATAATTCTATTTTAAGGCGTGGGCCTACTGAGACGCGAATGGAGGCCGATTCCGATGCCGTGACAATCGGAGTTTCGGTATCGAAGGTGGCGGTCGGAGGGATGAATTTTCCGCCGCCATCGGTTGAATACTGTGCAGCCATCTGGAAAGATGTATCGAATCCGGCGGACATCTCAAACTTACTGGCGGCAGCGCCTTTGACTTGTGACAGTAGATCGAGATTTACAAAAAACCAGAATGGTCCGATTGGAAAGGAACCAAGGTAGGCCGAACCAAGTTTCTCGGTGCGGTCATAGGATTTCATGGCTACGCCGTCCACATCAAGATGTGCTCCAGCTCCGGCATACACTTCGAATCCGGCTACAATATCGGGAAGGGGGTCGGTAAAAACTTCATCCCAGTCCGGCCAGTCGAAATCTATGCCGAACTGATAATAAGCACCGCCATAGAACGAAGCTACAACGTGAATCTGGTCTTCAGGAGTGTTCGGATCGTTGTCGCCATTGAACGGATAATAGTCGATGGTAAAAGGTCCCAGTGTTCGACCGCCGGATTTTGCGTTTTTATCCATCAGGCGAGCCGAAGCCTGCGGGCCGCTTATTTTTGTACCCGGTTCAAGATCCCATACAATATCGTCGGCATTCAACTCGATGGGCCGGGTGAATTTGACATGCAGTTTGCGGAAGGCATGTTGCAACGCACAGGGTTCGGTTGTGACCGTAAATGTCCCGTCCGGGTTCTCAGTAACGTCCTTTACACGACGGAATAATCCGCGCGGCAATTGTTCCGTAGGGCTGATAATGATTACATGTTTTTCTGCCAATGCCCCTGGAATTGTGCTGTCGGCGGCAAAGGTCAGAGCGCCGTCTTCGGAAATGGAAATTATCTTTTCCGCGTCGGTTTCTTCCAGAACATGTGTTGACGGCCATAGCTCGTAATCGATGTAGTCTTCCGGAAATTCCTCTCCGTCGCTGTCGCCGTCGGATTCTTCTCCGTTCTCTGTATCGCCGTCAGTGCTCTGGTCGCCGTCTTCACCATTGTCATCATCGGAAGATGAAGAGGCGCAGGAACAGCACATCAGTACAAGAAGGAAAATAATCAACAGCAGCGATGAATAAGTAATTTTTCTCGCCGCATCCGCTTTTAGAAACATTAAAACCCTCATTTCATTTTCAGTATTATTGCCACAAAGAGCACATTTATTTCGCTGCCATAAAAAGCTTCATATAGAGCCTGATAAGATTTTCGGTATTATACAGTTCAAAGCCGGAATTTAGTAGGCTAATAAATCGATCCGGTCAAGATATATGTTTTATTGTCGTGCCACTTATAAACAAACTGATTACGAAATATTGGTGGATTTTCTGCAGGTATAATATCATCAGTAAAACTTCGAAGCTGCATGAACAGGGGACTTCGCCATGAAAGAGATAGACCTTTCCAATATAGGCAAGCTTATAGATAAGCAGATCAGTGAACTCCTTAAAAGCAAGCGAGCAGATGGAGACGGGAAGAAGAGTGCATCAAAGAAAACTGTTGTGGATGTGCAGGAAGAACCCGCCGTAAAAAAGAATCTCGAAACGCATATATACATAATAGAATACGATGAGAGCGGCATCATTCAGCATGAAACCAGCGATATGGCCGAAGTGCGCGAGTTTCTCGATAGACCCAGTGTCACCTGGATCAATGTCGTCGGATTGCACCAGGAAGACGTTCTTGAAAAACTGAGTGAATGCATCGGACTGCACAGCCTGCTGCTTGAGGACATCTGCAATACTTCGCACCGTCCTAAAATTGAGGATTACGACGACTACCTGTTCATAATCACAAGAGGGCTGAAATACGATGAAGTCCACAGCCGCATACTGCATGAGCAACTCAGCATGGTGCTGGGACAGAATTTCGTGGTTTCATTCCAGGAGCAGGAAAACAACATATTCAATACCATCAAACACAGAATACTTTCATCCAAAGGTAAAATCCGCAAGCGTCGAGCCGATTATCTGGCTTATGCGCTGTTAGATGCTGTAGTCGATAATTATCTTGTTGTTATGGAAAACTTCGGCGATCTGGTCGAAGAGCTTCAGACTCATCTGCTCAGGCGAGCCAGCCGGGATATCCGCACCGGCATACATCATGTTCGCGAAGAATTACTGGCGCTGAACCGTGAAATATTGCCTCTGCGCGATGCCGTCAATCTGATCCGCAAAGGCGACAACCAGATCATCAGCGAAGAAACGCTGCCGTTTTTCAACGACATATACGACCATATACTTGAAGTCATCGAGAGCCTGGAAGGATTCAAGGACACCATCCGCGGTATGCTGGATCTTTATCAGGCCCGCATCAACAGCCAGCTTAACGACGTGATGAAGGTTCTGACCATCATCTCCACCATATTCATGCCGCTTACATTCATAGTAGGAATTTACGGTACAAACTTCCGCTATCTGCCGGAACTCGAATGGCGATATGGCTACTTCGCAATGCTGGGAGTTATGTTTATCATAGCAGTAGGCATGCTTGTTTACTTCAGAAAAAAGAAGTGGCTGTAAGAACCTGTTTTAACATGCTGGTAAGTCGTCACACCCGCGAAAGCGGGTGTCCAGAATTAATTAATCTCAACCTGGATTCCCGCCTGCGCGGGAATGACAAACAACAACAGCACTGGCTCCTATTGGAATAGGCTGTAAATAAGTAACCAGACAACTGCTCTATCCTTTCTCCTTTGTCTTAATATTACCCGGATAAAAATATTGACACCGAATATTACCCGGATATAATCCGGCTGTTGGTTGAACTTTATCTTCATGGAGAAGTATCATGTCTTTTACTGCGTTTATTGGAAACAGGATAGCAGCAAGCGGAAACATTGAGGAAACGGTTGTAAAATGCAGCGAACTTATTAAAGGCGCGCCAATTGAACGACTGGCGATCTTTAATGACGAAAACGGACGCGCTGTAGATATCGATTTTCGCGGCGGGATCGATGAAATTCTCGGCAGGCTGGAAACACATCCGGTGCTCGGTCGCAAGGTCGAAGATGAAAATCCCGAAAAAAGCGGGCAGGTGGGTCGCCCTCGATTAGGTGTTGTCGCCCGCGAGATTTCACTGCTGCCGCGCCACTGGGAATGGCTTAACAGCCAGAAGGGCGGCTCTTCGGCGGCAATTCGCCGTCTGGTGGATGAAGCGCGCAAAAAATACGAGCATCGCGAGCGCGCCCGGCTGGCAGGCGAGGGGTTGTATCGCTTCATGTGGGATATGGCTGGAAATTTCGAGAATTTCGAAGAGGCTACTCGTGCTTTTTACGAGAAGGATTACGACCGCTTTATAAAGCTTATATCAGTATGGCCGCATGATATAAGCAGATATATCGAGAAACTGCTCGACCGCCTGCTGCCGCTTGAAAACGCCGCCGCTGAGGAAGAGAAAAATGAGTAATAAATTCACCTCTACCCCAGCGCTAAAAACCATTAGTCTGGGTACACATAGTTCAACCTGCGAAATTGTATCGTAAAATATTAAGTTATCCATCTGTTTGGAAGCCGTTGGGAAAAATCATGAGAAACTTTAAAGGGACACCTGAACATCTGCTTCTCCTGCTTATAATTACAATACTACTATGCGGTATACAGGCACGGGCACAGGAGGATAATAATATCCTGAGGACCAGTGAATCGATAACAAAGAAATGGTGTGTAAAGGTTTATCGTGATACGCATAATTTAGTAGGCACACCGGAATCGGCTGTGGGAGGTTACATTTACCATTATAAAGATGTTTTGGAATGTGTACAATTTGGAGAGTGGCAGGGGATGATTAAGTATCATGGATGGGATTCGGAAGAGGAATACACTTATTCACCAAAAGATTGGTATAGCATTGCAATTGGCCGCCGGGAACAAATAAAGAACCGGCAGGAATTTCTTGACCTCCTTGAAAAAGGCAAAGACGCTGGATTGTTTGAAGACGAGGAGGGTATACTGTTTTTTATCGGGTTGAAGTATGAAGGACTTGATTTGCTGAGACAGTATGCGAAGCATCAAGGGTTTGATATGATTAGTAGGTACGGGGTGGACCCGAATTTGCTCAGACAATTATATCGAGAAGGAAAATTGTCAAAAGAACAATTGACGGCGATTTGCATGAGAATGAATTATTTAGTGAAAAAGCTTCTATCTTCCAAACAAGAAAATCTCGCTCCTCAAGACCTTTGGCCCACGATTCATGACGGCATGTTTAATTTAGAGGAGATGACCAGAGCATATGGTAAGGATTGGCAGAAGGATGCCTGCCTCCCAGATCCAGATTTCGGGTTTATTTACAAAGATGATGCAGAGATTTGCCACCATCCTAACGAGCCGACAGTAACTCAGGAAGTCCACGATGGTGTTCAAGATCCTTATGTAAACTACGACCCCCAGGCACTGCTGGACGCCGAGAAAAAAATCAAAGAGTCAGAACTTAAAATGAAAGAGGCAGAAAAGGCACCGCCGCCGGTTACAACTCAGATGCCGACGGTTCCTGCCCCGATAGAAAAGCATTACGCCGCTCCACCCATTACCAACTTTGCCCAATCTGATCTCCTCCCGATTCTCGGTGGAGCAGTCGCTGCTGTCGTTATCGTGTTTATTATAGCCTTGGCCATACGCCGGAAGCGAGGTAATTGAGGATAAATATGGTCCCTGACCGTTCAAGCAAATTGCTTATGAGATTTGCCCCAACCATATTTATAAAAAAGGCCGGGGGATTTCTCCTCCGGCCTTTGATTCTGCATAATGCAATTAAGAGCGGGAATTAATAACGGTTTCCACCGCGACCGCCGCCGCCGTATCCACCACCGCCACCATATCCGCCGCCGCCGCCACCACCACCGTA
>Ga0172375_10009691_pt1 | contig 12639 bp, 26 predicted proteins | sample LakKiv1m_FD_114537 | JGI IMG/M metagenome (GOLD analysis project Ga0172375, IMG submission 114537) | Freshwater microbial communities from Kabuno Bay, South-Kivu, Congo - kab_092012_11.1m | ecosystem: Environmental > Aquatic > Freshwater > Lake | place: Democratic Republic of the Congo... | reverse complement strand
TATTGGTTGCGGGAGTGAGAGTCGAACTCACTTCTTGAGGGTATGAGCCTCATATGGGACCGTTCCACCATCCCGCGGCGAGAGGGCACGATGCCCTCGGGGACTACTTGGTCTTCTTGTTCTTGGCCTTCTCTGCGGCTCTGAGGTCGTCCTTCATCTTCTTCTCAAAAGCCTTGGCCTGCTTCTCGACGTTCTTCTGCTCAACCTCGAACCTGTAGTCCTCAGCGGCCTGCTCAGCGTCGAACTCAGCATCCTTGACAGCCTGAACCGTGACCTTAGCCCAACCGAAGTCGGTCTTCACGGCGTAGGTATCAACACCCACTTGATATGCGTTCGTAGGCAGGTTCAGGAACTCGTCCCTCGCCTGATTGCGGACAGCGGTAAACTTCTGGGCCTGCGTCATCTTATCCATGAGTTACTCACTTTCTGCCCTTCCTAGGGCGGTCTCGGGTTTCTCCCTCAACCTTATGTTATAAGTATACCACACTTGCTGGCTTTTGTCAAATGCTCTATGCGCCACTTATTCAACTTCCATTTGGGTTACTTCTCAATTTATATTTTAATTATACTCCCACTTGTAGCTTATGTCCAGCTTTTGTAGCTTGTTTTTGACAGGGAGGGAGTCAGTAGGAGGGCTATAGTCAGTCGGGAGACTAGTCAAAATTGTAGCTTAGTCAAAAGTTTGACAATAGTCATTCATTTGACTTTTACCCAACTAATGCAAATTACCCAACTAAATAAATTACCCAACTAAAATTTGACAAGCAGTACCCAACTACAATTTACCCAACTAATAAAGTGCACAAAATTAGTTGGGATCTGGGACTTGTAATGCGCGCGTGGGCATGGTAGAATAAGGTATCAAATAAAACAAAGGAGAACCGCATGAAGATTTCCATTCCTAATCATGACGAAATTCCTAAGAACTGGAAGGATGAATCCATCGACAGATATGATGGCGCGCTTATGGAGGATGGTACGGTTATCATCTTCAATAATGGCGGTTTCGCTAGACTTGAGGACAACGGAGAATTTGACCAGTGGAGAGTGGATTTCCAATGGGGTGAATCGCGCACCTTCACTCGGATTGAAGCGGAGTTTGACGATTTGAAAATCGTGAAACCTCTCAGCAATATCACGATTACGATTGATTGGGAAGATTGACAAATCTTCCTCCTCTGTCAATTACCCAACTAAAGATTACCCAACTAAAATAAAAAAAAGAAGGGCACTAGCCCTTCACAAAGGTAAGGCAGTAATATCCTGTTTCGGGGTCGTCAGCTTCGCAATAGATATACTTGCTCTGTTGCTCCAGGACGGCGATTGTAGGATACCCACAAGTGGTCAATGCTCTATTGATATCCTCTTCACGATGTGCGATATCTCCCGCATGTTCAATCATCAACTCTGTATCACTGGCCATGATGGTCGTAAATCCATACTTGTGAAATGCTTTCATGTGGTTTACCTCCTGTTTGATGTCTTTATTGTATCATGGCTTTCCCAAAATTGCAAGTAACAACTCCCAACTAACTTTTATCCAACTAACTATTACCCAACTAATTTTGCATAAAAAGAAGAGAGCCTTTCGGCTACTCTCCAAGATTTACGAGCCAATCTTTGTTCACTTTGATTATAATTTGGTCAATGCCCTCTGGGATAATGAAGCGGTCATTACGGAGGTATTGCCATCCTGCTTTCTTCCATTCCTCTTTCATTCTATCTTCCACTCTCAGTGTAGTCCACTTTGAGTAAGAAGGAGATATGAAGTAAATATAGATGTCCTCATGATAGTTTCTAAGGTGTTCTTTCATTCGGTCAAGCATTTCACAAGTGGTTCCAATTTTATGAAGTCGCGCCCACTTGTTGCCTATACGAAGGAAGTAAAGATAATCTCCCTTCTTCTTAGGCAAAGGAACTTGAGTGAAAATTCGCAATCCTAACTTCGGGTGCTGATAAATTTCTGTCATGCAATCACCGTCCTTTCGTGATTTCATTATCTCATGGGAGTCTGAAAAAATCAAGTGGCACTTCCCAACTAATAATTATCCCAACTAAATTTTTGAAATGGGAGATTACTCCCAACCAAGAATTTCCAGGTCGTCTAGCATTTCTTCTTTCAGATTGATGTTTTCCATAGTATACTTATCAAGATAAGCATATAGGTCATCTATCATTTCCGCCCTACGACTACAAATCATAAGATTCCTATGGCTTCTCAGCGGCGCTTCATCGTGTCCCCAGTCTTCATCAATAAGTGGACTGAATTCTTCGGGAACCTCAATTTCCTTGGTGATATTGATTGAAACGGCAAATTCAACCTTCATGTAATGACCACCTTTCATTTGATGTTTTCATTATAATCCTTCAACTCCCATTTGTCAACACTTGCTTCCCAACTAAATTTCTAGATATAGAGATGAACTCTACGGTGAGAGTTCATCAATGAGGATTAGCGTTGCTGTCAGCACTGGTAGCGGAATCCTACACGCTAAAACGTAGACTTTGCGCCAGATTCGCTTTATGAGCCTTAGCATGGCGCCTCCTTTCAGAGAAATCTGCCTATCATATAAGGGATAGGCGTTTTCATAAGAGTCTTATAGAAATTGACACAAGTGATGTAGAACTTGGGGTCGGTAGGAATGTGGTATCGGAAGCAGAATAGGTAAATCTTTTTAGTCATTTGTGCAATCTCCTTTCATGCCATTATCGTATCATAGGTCAAACGAAAAATCAAGTGTGGCTTCCCAACTAATTTTATTCCCAACTAAAAAATGGTTGCGCGCTTACCCAACTAATTTTTACATAAGGGGATTACTTTTGCTCCCCTTGATAGTTTCGCACTTCCATCTTGTTGAAGTCATACAACTCCAACTCGGAAAGAGAGTGCAGACAAGAATAGCAGCCATTGACCATCATTAGGCTACTGCGACCCATATAGATTTGTGGACAAACCATGACGACAGGAATGTTGTTGGCGAAAGCATAACCACACTCCCATGCCGTACCAGTGTCGCTATAGAGTCCATCATAGAGGACAACCATAACATCACAGGAGTGAATAGCGTTCTTGTCCATCTTGAAAACGGCAGAACCCCATTCAAAGTTACTGATGGCTTCGGCATTCTCGACCTTATGCTCCATTGGAACAAACACTTCAAAACCCTTACTGCGAAGAATGTGTTTGACTAGTTTGACTCTTGCGCGTTCCTCATTGTCGAAAAAAGGACTTGCGAGGTAAATCTTCATTTTGCCACCGCCTTTCATGCCATTATAATAACAAATGGAAGAAAAAATGTCAATAGTCGTCTCCCAACTAATAAAATACCCAACTAATTAACAAAAAGACCAGGAATTCCAATTGTTTTAGTAGGAAATAGCGCGATTATGATAAAATTAGTTGGGTTTTCTTGTTAGTTGGGTAATTTTTAGGGAAAAGAGCGGTCAACTCAATATGGAGTTGAACCGCTCGGCAATCTCGGGATTTTCCTTGATGAAGGACACCGCCCATTCGTTGGCGTTCCTCTCGTCCAGTATCCCGTTGTACTGGGCGATGTAGGTATCCGCGTCAATCCTGCCCTTCCGAAACAGTTCGGAAATGACCTCGACTTGCTCCACATAATCTCCGAGGTCGGGAGTTTGTGTGGAACGGATATGACCTATTTCATGGAGGATTGCGAAGGTGTCGTAGGAAACCTTGATTCCATGAACCTTGAAGTAAGCGGTAATGAACCTGTGTTGCGCCATTTCAGTTTCAAGGTATCTGCCCTTGAAGGCAGGGATTGCGTTACTTTTACGCACATACATCTTCTTAGGCTTATTGCCCTCAAACTGTACCGCGTAATCGTCCGCATAGACAAGAGGAAGTCGAAGTCCGAAATGCTTGAGAATTGTTCTGACTTTTTCTTTTCTGTCCATTGTCGCACCGCCTTTCTATGTTTTCATTATAGGTCATATCAAGCAAAAAGTCAATAGTGGCTTCCCAACTAAAATTTCGTTTGAATTATTCCCAACTAAATTTCTTCTCACTTGATTACCCAACTAATTCTTGATTACCCAGGATTTTAGTTGGGTTAATACAAAAGGGAAAGGGTAGACTTTCGCCTACCCCTGGGGGATCTTCCAACAGAGTCGGTTGATGTTTCGGTCCATCTTCTTGTGCTGTCGGATGCAGTGGGCGAGAATGTCAACCTCGATGTAGGCGTCCTCAAGTCCCATGTGCTTCTCTTGGAAGCCTCCGCGCTGATTCATGTAGGCGTATACCGCTTCGGCACTCGTCTTGATTCGGTTATTATTCTCGGTTCGGAAACCATTGTCCTCACAGAATCGGCGGTAGCCCTTCTGAAGGCAGATAGTCTGGCAAGCCATATGCCAAATGCACTTGACTTGAGTACCGTAGGGAAAGAACCAACGATACTTGGACTTGGTGAGCCACCGTTGCGTGGTATCGAGCGCGTTACGGTCGAAGTGGGCATTGTAGGCGTAGACTTCCTTGATGTTATTCCGCTTCATAACATTGAGAACGTGGGAGCGGGCGGTATAGAACGAAACCTTGCGGAACTCATTGTTGCGGAGTCCTTCACGATAGAGCGGAATCTTGTTTGCGTAATACGCGGTATCCATGAGTACCGGCTCCCCATCAAAAATGTCTTTGATGATGAAAGAGAAGGTTTCATAGATGTTGCCCTTCTGGTCGCAGACAACTCCGCCCAAATCGTAGACGAAAGGCTGTTCCGTAGAATTGGCAGTTTCCACATCGAGAACCAAGAGTCTTTTGCTCTTCATTTGCCACCTGCTTTCTTGTCTTTATTCTAGCATGGTAGTTTTCGCTTGTCAAGAACTATTTTTTAGTTGGCGTTTGTTGTTTCGTCCTTGACCGTGATTTCATTGTATCATCGTTCAACGGAAATTGCAAGCACAACTACCCAACTAGTTTTTCCAGGTCGCGCGTGCGTGCGCGCATTTCTTAGTTGGGTATTTTTTCGCGGCGAATTTAGTTGGGTAACAGTTGCGCGAAAATTAGTTGGGAAATGCCGAAAAAGGGAAGGGCCGAAGCCCTTCCCCAGAAAGAGGGAGGAAGGAGCAGTTTAGACACCTGCTCAGGTGTAGGGCATTAACCCTTCTTCGCGGCTTTCTTCGCAAGGGACGCCGCCTTCTTCGCGTCAGCCTCCATCTTGCGCTTCTCAGCCTTAGTCGCGGAGAGAGCCTTCTCCGCTTCCCACTCGGACTTCTCGAACTCCGGGTCGAAGTCCGTGTCCTTGATAGCGGAAACCACGACCTTCGCGAAGCCGTTGGTCGTCTGGAGGATGAAGGTCGCCGTGCCGACCTGCACCGCATCCTCGGGAAGATTCAGCAACGCCAGAGCGTCCTCACGAACCTTCGCCATCTTTTCTGCCTGTTTCATTTCAGCCATTCCGTTACTCCTTCTTGCGGTAGGTCGCAACCCATGTCCTTATTGTACTGCGATTCGCTTCCGTTGTCAAGAACTTTTTTTTAGATTTTTTTGTTGTCGTTCTTGCGTCGGTCGCTTACCGTGTCTACATAGTATCATAGGATAAACACGATTGCAAGAGTTGTCTCCCAACTAAATTTTGCCCAACTATTTTTATCCCAACTAATTTTAATTTCCCAACTAATTTTGATGGGAGAAAGTTACCCAACTAATTTTTGTAGAAGAGGATTACTCCCCTTTTGCCTGTTCCTCCCTAGTGACACGACCAACAGCCGAGAAAAGAATAATTAGAGGAATGAAAAAGAGAAGTGAAATTACTACAGCCTTCCAACCCCAACTAAAGAAAAACCAGAGATCAATTCCAGTCGGAATCCCTAAAAAGGCGAACATTCCCAATCGCGTGCAAAAACGACCCATCTTCTTGAGTTTCTTCAAGTTCTCATTCATTTCGTTTTTCTCCTTTTCTTTGATATTTTCATTATATAACAATACCAAATGAAAGTCAATACCAACTACCCAACTAATTTTTAAAAAAGGAAAGGGATTTGCCTACAGGCAAAATCCCAAATCTTCCTCAAGGATACTTCTCTCAGCATCAATGAGTTCATCCGTAAAACTCTGGTCAAGGTTATCGAGATACTTGACACCGTTTTTCCCCACTTCCGTAAAAACGGCGCGCGTGGCGGCCGCAATGCGGACTTCCATTTCTTTGGCAATCTTTTCCAGATTGCTTGCGGTCTCCCGAATCCTCTCAATTTCACTCGTAGAAGCTTGGAACAACATTGGCAAGTCCTCCTTTGTTTGATGTCTTTATTATAAACGATAACAACTGAAAAAGCAATAGTTACTTCCCAACTAAAATAATTCCCAACTAAAATAACCTGGCTCTTGCTTCCAGGGATTTAGTTGGGTATCACAAATGGAGAAAGAGGGTTACTCTATGAGTGCCCTCAGTTCCTCTATCCAGTTCGGCTTTTCGGCAGCGATTGTCTTTCCACCGTAGGTTTCCCACTTTGCGCGGACTTCTGTGTTATCGTCTACGAGGATTCCATGTCGCATTTCTGGCGTGGTATGCTTGGGAGAGCCGTATTTGATAATGTGGATTTTATCGAAGATGAAAGGAAGGTGAGTCTTTAGCCAACTAAGTTTCGCTTCTCTCACCGCGTGGCTATACTCCTTCGAGGAGTTCATGGAAAGCCACGAAATGACGCCGATGGTATATCCCTGCATTTTGAGAACGTGCAGGATTGCCGATAGTTCGAGCGTGTCCACCATAGGTTTCGCTACGGTGTACGGTTCGGGATTCTCGGAACGTAACTTTGTCAACCAGTCATCAACGCGATAAAGGTCGGCAATCGTTCCGTCCATGTCGAACCAGATACTTTTGCTCATTGGGTACCTCCCTTTCGTGTATTCATTATCTCATGTCTTGAAGAAAAAAGCAATACCCAACTCCCAACTAAATTTTCCCCCACTAAATAATTCCCAACTAAATTTTATTTGAGTGATGAACAATTATTACCCAACTAATTTTTAAAATGGGATTCACCAGAATCCCAACAGCTTGGTTCCCAAGAGTATTCCAAATACGATTGCCGCTGGAATAACCCAAGTAGCCAAATCGATGAGGAAGTCCCTAAATGTATAGGGACTAGCCAGGTTGAAGTTGTGGATGAGCATTACTGCTCACCCACAGGCTCGATGCTCGACTGCAAGCCGAGACGCCTGCATTCCGCTTGTCGAGAGACCGCCTTATCCTTCGTATCGAAGGACGCGACCTCGACCGCAGGCTGACCGATGGGGTAAACCATAACCTTGTATTGCATTTGTTTTTCCTCCTCTTTCGGTGTGATTTCATTATAGTATATCTTGATATGAATTGCAAGTGTAGCTTCCCAACTAAAAATAGTCAGGACAATAAATATTCGTTGGGTAAATAATAATTACCCAACTAATTCCTGAGCAAAGGAAGGAGCCTTTCGGCTCAGACTTCCTCGTTGTAAAGAGCGTCTTCCTTGTCGAGCGCTCGATACAACTTGCGCCCGTAAGACAAATGGAGCGCTTCCGCTTCGTCGCGCTTCTTGGCGAGATTGCGGACAATCTTCGCCATCTGCTTCTGCTTCGCCCTCTGTGTGGCAAGTCGCATACCGACTTCTTCGCTATACGTATCCATAGGCGAACACGTAGCGCGACCCCTGAAGATGTGTCCCTGCTCCGTCTGCATGGTGCAGATGGTTACCTTCCGACCCTTTTCGTCCTCGAAGTACTCAAACACTTTTGTTCTCATGGGGTTCTCCTTTCGGTTGTTTAGTATGGCATCATTATAAGCCTTAGCCGTTCAGAAGTCAATCATCTCTTCCCAACTAAATTAATCCCAACTAATTTTTCTCAATTCCAAATACCCAACTAATTTTGGCACATCGCCCAGGATTTCTTAGTTGGGAAGTACCTATTGACAGAAACTCAATTATCAATTATAATGAGGGTACAAAATCAATCAAGGAGGACATGACAAATGAAGAAGAACTGGACGAAGACCTCGGCCCTCTCCGCGCTCGGTGAGATGGTCATCGACCACGCGCTCCGCCTCATCTCCTTCGGTGGCAAGTCCACCAACGGCAAGTCCTCGGCGGCCGACTACCTCGTGAAGCACTACGGTTACATGGTGGTGTAGAATGAAGGGCGCAAGCCCTTCTTCTACATTTGTATTACCCAACTAATTTCATAGCATTTGTTTACCCAACTAATTTTAATAGAAAGGAAAGGGCGATTAGTACGTCGCCCTGTTCAGTTGATTGCTATATTCCCTGGCCTTCTTGGGGTGTTTGAGTATCCAGTTCATCGCCCATTTGTCAGCCCTACGCTCTGGAGTTGTCTGACGATAGAGTCGGTGGATTTCGGCATGAGCACCCTCACTATTCACCCGAGCATAGAGGGCATCACGCTTCTTTGTCATGGCAGTATAACTGATTCCCTTGAAGGTCTTGTAATGACCAACTTCGTGGAGGATAGAGAACAACTTGAAATTATACTGCTTGAACACTCCCGTCATTGTAGGGGTCATGTAGGGGAAAATGGTTTCCCCAGTTTCAGTCCTAATAGAGATAACGAAGCGGTCAATTTCAGACCTTTGGATAATCTCATTGGAGTCTGTATAGTGCGTAAGATAGATGGAGGAGTTTGTTTTACAGGTGAACTCAATCTTGAGGTCTTTTCTCTTGAGAATATCACAGATGATATTTTTGATTGTCTTTTCTTGAACGTACATTTTGTGTACCTCATGGGTTGCTTGCGCTTGCTTCGTTCTCGGTGCCCTCATTATATCATGCCTTTTCTGGCTTTGTCAACAACAAACACCCAACTAAAATTTTATCCAACTAATATTATTTCCCAACTAATATTATTATAACATATGACATGGCTTTTGTCAAGTAATACCCAACTAATTTTCAGCCAGGAAAGTTGGGCTAATCGCCCAACATCTCCCGCATCTTGCTAATGGCTTCCGCCACGGTGCAACCCGTGTGTGCCCGAATCCTCTTGAGAAGGTCGAGGCGATTGAAGCCCGGCTCACGCTGTCGGAAGCAGGTCTCGTCCGCGATGAAGGTGATGTTGTGGATGTCGATTTCGCGGAGTTTGGTGTAGCCGTTGGTGGGCGTGAAGATGAGGACTTCATCCTGATTGAACTGGATACTCGTCGCGTCAGGGATGGACATGTGTCCGAGTTTGGTGTCGAGAATAACCTTCATGACGTTCCTCCTCTTTGTTGCCGTTTGGCCGTGGCTTCTTTACGTCTGGATTATACCATGACGAAATGTGGTCTGTCAATCATTGGCTCCCAACTAAGAATAATTCCAACTAAAAAAATAATTTGGAGATACCCAACTAAAATAAATACCCAACTATTTTTTACTGTTGACCTGGCCAGGGATTTAGTTGGGAGAAAGTTAGTTGGGTTTTTACAAAATGGAAAAGGGACTTGCGTCCCTCTCCATTCTATCTCTTGCCTTGAGCGAATCCGCAGTCCATGAGTACGAGATGTCCATTCCAGATCCCAACATTGTAGAAATGGGTGTCATCGATTTGGTTGACCTTGATGAAGTGGAGGAAGTCCGCATTGAAATCTTTAGACAGGCCGAGGGTTTCGCAAATCCTGTCAATCACGGAAATCTTCCAGAGGGTGCTAAACTCATCATAGAGGTCTTCCATCTTTATCTGAGTATCCTCATCACCGTATTTCATAATGGGGATACAACGGTGCATAAGGCAAATCCATTGACCGCGCTTGTTTTGAACGTAGTCGATAACAGGGAAAAACTTGCGTTCATCATCGTTCAGGGACAGGAAGAACTCACGCTCCTGAAGGGTCTGACTATCAGTTGTTGCACCATCATAGCAACTACCACGACGGGAGCGTTTGATAACAAGGTTATACTTTTTCGAGTAGTAGGCATTTCTGTCCATACCGGAGCCAATGGTTTTACGGCAGTTGGCAATCGCGTTCATAATACTCATATGCGAATCCTCCAAGATGACCCGTAGGTCGTGGCTTCTTTATGCGCTCATTGTAGCATGATGGGAGAGAGTTTGTCAACATCCATCTCCCAACTAATAATTGCCCAACTAAAAATTTTTCATAAATAACCCAACTAAAAAAATCCTTCCCAAATAACCCAACTAATTTTCATCTTTCTAGCTTGCGTATTACCCAACTAAAAACAGCCAGGTTCTCGCGCGTAAAGTTAGTTGGGTAACAGAAAAAAAGGAAGATTTCTCTTCCTTTCCTCCTGTAGACCTGGCATTTGAACACTACTTGTTCATGCCACATCCTCCGCCTTCGGAGGAGGGTGGCACTCGCAAAACCGCTTGCAAGAGATAGTGCAAGCGATCATGCCGTAGGTGTCGCACAGCATATTGCTTGAGTACCCGTCATCATCTTCCCAGAGGTTATCCTCGATGAAAGAATCATCGGGGTCAAAGTTGTCCTCTGAGAGCGAGAGAGTGGTCGCATAGTCGGGCGTGGGCTCGATGGCGCAAGGGTCGTTCTCTGGGTAGCGCGAATTGAAGGGCATAGGGCACCTCCTGTGGAAGCCGAAGCGGTTTCTGTTCTGGTGTACCACCAGTATAACATAGGTTTAGCCTTTTTGCAAGAACTATCACCCAACTAAAAAGGCAATCCTAGCTCCTGCAATTATACCCAACTAAAATTTACTCCTTCCTAGCTCCTTCCCATTATACCCAACTAATTTTTTTTGTTGGCGCAATCTCTCAAACATTACCCAACTAATTTCTTCTTTCTCTTGTTCGAATGAGAAAAGAATACCCAACTAATTTTCTTTTCCTTTTGTAGCTTGCATATAGATACCCAACTAATTTTTAGCAAAAGGGGAATTTCTTCCCCTGGTCATTTGATTGTTTTCTTCCAACCTGGCTCCTGCAGATCGATCCGAGCGAAGAGCGGGAGGCAGATTCCAAAAATGAATCCGAGCATGACAGGAAGAACTAGGATAGTAGAGATGATTTGCATGACCATTGTTTCCTCCTTGAGAAGAGGAGAAGGCTTGCGCCTTCTCCTCACATCCCCTTCCCGAACTTCTTGAACTCCATTGTTCCATTGGGATTGACCTTGCACACTTGAAGCCAGGTCGTTCCATTCTTATCGTTCTGCATGACCATCGTCTCACAGAGAAGGCCACAGGTCTCTTCGGAGAAGTACCGGGTTGAAATTTCCACCGGGAAGTTAACGTCCCACTGGCGGAGGGCGTAGGGGAGGAAGGAGCCAGAGATAGGGCGGATCCAGTCGAGAACTTCGGGAGGGAGCAAACCGAGGCAGATGAGAGTCGCAACCATTTCCATTGTTTTTCCTCCTTTTGGAGAAGGGGAGGACTTTCGTCCTCCCCTCGGCGGCGTGTCAGTTGAAGGAGCGGGCCGACACCGGCACGAAACCCTTCATGTTGCGGGCGATAGCCTTTTCCTTCGCCATGGCGCGGGCGTCCGCAAGGTCGGCGCGGAGTTGGGAACCGAGGATGCGCGTCTTTTCCGAGTAGTCCGCAGGGTTCGAGTGGCCGATTTTGGCGTAGTCGGGCAGGTCATTGCGGTAGTCCATAGTCGGGTCTCCTTTCGATTCGTGGCAAACTGGCCATCGTCAGCGACCGCATTACGGTCGGACTACTCGGGAGGACTTGCGTCCTCCCTTTCGTTTCGGCCTGGGGTCAACGCTCCCCGTATGGGAGGCCGTTCTTCCGCTCGTTCAGCCAGGGGTTAGACCCGTTGGCGGTGGCGTCCTCCCTGCCGTTGGCATTGACCTTACCGAGCAAGGTGTCCGCCTTTTTGAGCAGGTTCGGGACGGTCATGCTTGCCACCGTGTAGGCAAGCAAGTCGCGGTACTTCTTGCTCCCTTCGTTCGGGATGGGAGCGGGCACGTTGAACTGGAATTGCGTCGTGCCCGTCTTTGCCTTGAAGATGGGTCGAGCGTACTGCCCGACGTAGGCAGGGAGCAGGGAACGTGGGACGATGAGCGCGACCGCTTCGCCGTCTTTGTTCGGGCGGACGTGGATGAAGTAGTCCACGTCGAGCACGCCGTCCGGAAGGGTCAGAGCCTTGCCCTTGACTTCCGTAATGTTGGCGTTATTCCACCCGATACGAACGGTGCCCTTGAAAGGCACTCCGAACAGGCGGACAGCCGTGTTCTCATGGATGGTGAAGTCGTAGGACTTCACCGTACGGTCAGACTCGACCGCGCCGTACCAAAGACCCGCCCGCTTCTCCTTGAGAATGAGAGCGGTGAGGACGTCCCGCAGAGCGTCCCCAATGTTGATGGTGTTCTTCGCCTGAAGCATGATAGATTCCTTTCTCCTACCTATTCCAGTAGGTATAGCCGACATTCGGGACATTGAGGGTTTCGAGGACGTGGACGCATTCGACCGCTTCCGCTTCTGTGGTGAAGTCCTTTCCGATGAAGGTGCAGGTGCCGTCTTTTGCGATGATGTAAACCGTATACATGGTATTCCTCCTTTCATGGATATTCTTCCGTATCCTCTTTTCCCGTAGGTAGTCGCGCTTCAAGCCATTTCGGAGCGTCCTCACTCACCGCGTGAACCGTAGGAATTGAACCTACCGAACCGCCGGAATCTTGAAGGGATTGCGCCTAATCACAGACCGCATTTTACCACCTTTTTTGACATAGG
>Ga0172375_10009690_pt1 | contig 12639 bp, 7 predicted proteins | sample LakKiv1m_FD_114537 | JGI IMG/M metagenome (GOLD analysis project Ga0172375, IMG submission 114537) | Freshwater microbial communities from Kabuno Bay, South-Kivu, Congo - kab_092012_11.1m | ecosystem: Environmental > Aquatic > Freshwater > Lake | place: Democratic Republic of the Congo... | reverse complement strand
TTATTCGATTAGCCATGTGTTTTTACCTCTCCTTTTAGAGGTAACTTACATAACTTATCGCTCCCTATGGGTGGGTGATTTTGATTCGCCCCTAGGTGGGTGATTTTAAGCGCACGCTAACAACAACGTCAAAATGAGAAGAATGACCCTGACAACAAGGGGCAGGTAGCTCAGTTGGTAGAGCATCAGAAGTGTGAGCCTAAATGGGAGAATGTGTTGCCAAATGTGTTGCCGATAAATAAGGACTTGCAGGTAGCTTCTGCAAGTCCTTGGAAATAATGGTGGAGCAGATGAGATTCGAACTCACGACCCCCACGTTGCGAACGTGATGCTCTACCAACTGAGCTACTGCCCCATGCTTCGTAAGTCGTAAGTTGAGAACTATATCAGCCAGATTTTCAAATTTCAAGAACTGACTTCAAAGCGGCCGTAAATTAGCTGTTTTCCCTGTATTGTCCACAGAAAAAGCTGCCTGAAATTATCGTGCGACAATACCATTCCTACCATCGGATGATGCCGAGGCCGGGTTATCGCAAAACGCCAAATGTGACCAAAATGACCGAATGCCGGGATTCAACTTGACGCCAACTTGACGCAGGATTTCAGGTTCATAATTCCGCAAGATGGAGAATCTGCTTGTCCAGAGACAGGTATAAAGTTTATTCGGACCCCCGCCTAATTAAGGAATGCAGTCCTAATGATCCTACGTGATCACCTTCCACCCCTGTGAAATGTAATATACAGGGCGTACTGAAGGCAGTACAGCACAGGATTACGGTGAATAAGAAGTACCCGGGGCGTGAGAATAATTGAACATAGATCAAAAGAGAAAAACATATTTACAATAATTCTATAATTGATATCGTTACACACGTAACGGCAATGGAGTTTGCCCCCCGTTAAAGGGAAACCGCCTGATAGCCTCAGCGCTGATAACTCCTGCTAATTAGGGGACTTTATGCGCATAAATAATGAGGCAAATATCAGGATAAGCTGCAAGTGTCTGGTTTTCATTCTCTCCATAATTTCTCTTTCAGGTTGTGTATCGTATAATCCTATTCATCTTTCCCCCGTCAATAACGCCGCCAGGCTTGAAGCACAGACGCTTGATAAGCCGGAGCTCAGGCGGTTCATTGAAACCAGCCGTGGGAAACAGTTTTCCGAGTGGCCGCTTAAATCCTGGGATTATACGAATCTTTTTATGGCGGCAGTTTTCTATCACCCGGAATTGTCCCTTGCCCGTGCCCGTCTATCTTCCGCAAAAGCGGGTCGAATAACTGCCGGCGAACGTCCCAATCCGACGATAAGCCTGGTGCCCGGCTACAACACGACTTCATCGGGAATATCACCCTGGTTCCCGGGGCTGAGTGTTAACTTTCCTGTTGAAACAGGGGGAAAAAGAGCACACCGGATAAATGTGGCAAGCAACCTGATCGAGTCAGCCCGCCTAAACGTAATCAGCATGGCATGGAACGTCAGAAGCAATGTCCGGCGTTGCATGCTGGATATGTATTCCATCCGGGAGACTGGACTTCTTCTCAAGCATCAGGAAGAAATCCAATCAAAGATAGTCGATATTATGAAACTTCGAAGAACTGAAGGTGATATATCAGTTTTCGATTTTAACCAGGCCCAGATCACATTGGACACGGTTCGTAATGCGTTTCAGGAAAACAGTGTTCAGGAAAATCAAGCTCGGGTACGTCTTGCAAACTCGCTTGGGCTGACGGCCAGTGCTTTAAAAGACATTGTCATTGATTTTGATGTATTCGATTCGAATCTGCCGGAAATCGATCTGCAGGCAGCTCGCAAGCAGGCAGTTTTCAACCGTTCTGATGTGCTGATAGCGTTGTCTGATTTTGAAGCAACTCAGTGTTCCCTGCAGCTTGAAATCGCAAAACAGTATCCTGACATAAATATCGGACCTGGTTACCAATTTGACCAGGGAGAGGATAAATGGTCTGTGGGGATAGCGTTTACACTCCCTGTGTTCAACAGGAATAAAGGGCCTATTGCGGAAGCATGTGCGAAACGTGAGGAAGCAGTCGCAAGATTCAATGTCGTGCAGGCTGGCGTCATCAGCCAGGTGGACCAGGCAATAGCTGGTTATGGAAATGCCGTTACCAGACTGAAGACTTGCGAAGAACTGCGGCTCAAGATGGAAACACAGCAGAAATCCCTTAAAGCAGTTCTTAAGGCAGGAGAGATATCGAGGCTTGAGGCAACAATAGCAGAAATGGAACTCTGCAATAGCGCAAAGGAACGCATAAGTAGTTTCACAAGAATTCACCAGGCCATAGCTGATATTGAGGATGCCCTGCAAAGTCCTGCAGGCCTTCCGGAAGCAGAATGGATCATCTCGCCCGAGAAGGGCGATTCTAAAAAGGAACAAAAACATGAATAAGAAATATACTGCTTGGCCGGTAACGATAGGTCTGCTGGCCTGCTGCATGTTGCATTGCGTTGTGGATGCGATTGCGGAGGAAGAGGAAAAAACCGCAACCGAAGTGACGGTCCGTGTGGCTAAAATTGTGCAAACAACGCTTAGAGATTACGTGACTGTTTACGGCGCAGTGGAACCTGAACCTGCCAGCGCAAACAAGCCGGCTGCCAGTGCACGAATTGCGGCTTCCGTACCCGGTGTTATTTCCGAGGTTTCCTGCATCGAAGGACAGACCGTCAAGAAAGGTGATGTTCTGTTCCGCCTGGACAGCCGTATAGCGGACGCCGCGGCAGAGAAAGCCAGGGCTGCACTTGAATTTGCCGAGAAGAATTTTGAACGGCAGAAGAAGCTGATCGAAGTAGAAGGAACATCCCAGAAGGCGCTACAGGAAGCTGAACTGCAACTCAATACTGCCCGAAAGGAACTGATGGGAGCTCAGGCTCAGTGCGCATTGCTTAAAATAGAGGCGCCTCTCAGCGGTACAATTGTTCGTGCGAACGCAAAGCCAGGGGAAGCAGTTGACCTCAACACGGTCCTTTGTGAATTGATAGATTTGAAACGTCTCGTGGTTACGGCGGGTGTTCCAAGCGTGGAGGCGCATTCACTGAAAGCAGGTCAAGCGGCGGAGATTCAGTGTCGTATGACACCCCGGGATAAGACAGGGCAGGCAGAAATTCTAAAGGGCACATTGACGTTCATCGGCACGTACGTGGATTCAAAGACCGATACAACTCCCGTGCGTATCACAATTCCTCCGGAGTCCGGGCTGCATCCAGGGGAGTTTGTCCGGGTCAGTATCGCCAGTAGCGAAAAGAACTGCCTGGCAGTACCGGCGGAAAGCGTTGTGAAGGATGCAGATGCAGGAAGCCTGATTGCTGTTATTGAAGGTGATAAAGCAATACAACGGCCCGTCAACGCCGGACTGCGTGACGGCAATATGGTGGAAATTACCGGTGATGGACTGAAAGAAGGAATGGTTGTTGTAACTGAGGGAGCCTATGGACTACCCAAAGAAACCAAAGTTAAGGTGGTAGATGGTCCATCAAGCGATCTTTCCAGTCCCTTGAAACAGGTGCAGGCTATACCCCTTCCTGAAGTCAAAGGCGGATTTGATCTTATGGCGGTTGATGTTCCTGGTAAACGGCTCTTTGTGGCTGCAGCGGATAACCATACCCTCGAAATTATTGATCTGGAAGCTGCGAAAGTCATTCTTAGCGTCCCTGGCCTTGATGAGCCAAAGTGGGTTGTTTACCGTCCTGAAACGAGTCGAATTTACGTATCTACGGCCAGGGATGGCAAAGTTACGGTACTTGACTCAAAATCATTCAACGTGGTCAAAACATTTGAACTCAAGGAAAAGGCCAATAACCTGCGGTTTGATCCGGAAACAAAACAGTTATTTGTCGGCATAGGTAAGACATTTGGGGCAATTGCCGTGATTGATACGGCAGATGATGCTGTTTCCTGCGAAATCAAACTTGCTGATTTTCCGAAACAATTTGAACTCGACGGCAACCTGATCTACGTGAATGTTCCGAAGGCCAGCCATATTGCTGTAGTGGATCGCAAGAATAAGGAGGTTGTCAACACCTGGCCGGTAAAAGAGGCGGCGGATAACGTTCCGATGGGTTTTGACCGCACAAACAAACGTCTATTCGTGGCCTGTGATCCCGGTAAATTTGTTGTGTTTGATACAACAACTGGCAAGTCAGTTGCCAGTCTCGATATTTCTGCAGAAGCCGACGGTATCTATTACGACGCTCCTCGCCATCGCATATACGTCTCCTGTGGTTCGGGATCAATTGAAGTCATTCAACAGAAGGATGCAGATCATTACGAGACTGCCGGAAAGGTATCTACTGTCAAGGGTGCTGCCACGTCGCTATTTGTTGCCGATATGGACCGTCTGTTTCTTGCTGTACCGCAAAGCGAAGGACAGACAGCGGAAATTCGCATTTATCAACCATCGAGGTAAATCATGGGCGAAGCAAACGTTAAGAAAGAACATTCCGGTATCGGCAAGTTTGCCGTCCGCCATTCACTTGCAATCTCATTTGTCAGCCTTGCCCTGTGCATGGCCGGCATCTATGCAGCGTTGCGGATGCCGTCATCAGTTTTCCCCCAGACCAATTTTCCGCGTGTAGTTATCCTGGCAGATAATGGCGTGATGCCCGCGGATGAAATGATGGCAACCATCACCCGCCCAATTGAAGAAGCCATGAAGGATATCCCGGGGGCGGTAACCGTCAGGTCCGCCACGGGGCGTGGTTCTGCCGAGATAAATGTATTTTTTAACTGGCATGTCGACATGGTGCAGTCTGAACTCTTTGTGCTTGGAAGGCTTTCCCAGATTCGAAGTACACTTCCCTCAACAGCCAACACAACTGTATGGCGACTGACATTTTCGGCGTTCCCGATAATCGGCGTAAGTCTCACCAGTCCCACGCGTGACATCACAACACTCTGGGAAAAAGCACGGTATGACATCAAACCCCGCTTTCTTAGAATCCCAGGCGTGGCACGTGTTGACATCGTTGGAGGTCGTACACCGGAATACCACGTTGTTGTAGATCCTGTCAGGTTGCTTGCGGCCAACCTCACGCTTGCAAATGTCACTGACGCATTAACCAGGAATAATTTTATATCACCAGCCGGAATGCACGAGGAGAACTACCAGCTTTATCTCACTACGATAGACGGCCGCATTCGTTCAAAAGAAGATATCGAGAATCTTACGGTTGCCGTTAACGACGGACACCCCGTTCTTATCCGTGATTTTGCAAAAGTTGAACGTGGTCCTGAACCCGTCTTTAATGTTGTCACAGCGGAGGGCGTGCCCGCCGTGCTTCTGAATGTACGAAGCCAGCCGGACGGCAGCACGCTGGAGATTGCAGACAGGCTGAAGGAAGAAATGAAAGCCTTGGAAAAAGAACTGCCCAAGGATGTCAAACTTGCGTTCTTCTATGACCAGTCTCTTCTTGTCCGTGCTTCTGTTTACAGTGTTTGGGAAGCAATTATTTTCGGGCTGATCCTTTCTATAATAATAATCTATTTCTTCCTGAAGAACTGGGGTAGCACTCTTACTGCTGTTGTTGTCATTCCCATAACAGTGCTTATTACCCTGGTGGCGATGAAACTGCTTGGCATGACGTTTAACCTCATGACACTTGGTGGTATTGCTGCTGCCATCGGCTTGGTTATCGACGATGCCATTGTGGTTGTGGAGGCAATTTATGCCAAGATTGCTGCCGGCCGTTCCAAGCTGGAGGCCATCCAGGCTGCGGTGGGGGAAATCCTTCATCCGCTGATCGGTTCCACTCTTACTCCGGTGGTGGTATTCTTACCCCTGGCGTTTCTCGACGGTATAGCCGGTGTGTTTTTCAGGGCACTGGCGGCAACAATGGTGGTGTCTCTCTTAACATCTCTGGTGCTGGCAATTACCCTGACCCCGTCATTGGCCGGATGGTTCTTCCGTGATCGAGAACATCTTGACCATGGTCATGCGCCAGGAAATGCAGAAGGCGGATTCCTTCTTGCCCGTCTCATCCGGATTTACGAGATAGCCGTCCGTTCAACGCTGAAACATCCGTGGATTACGCTCCTCGCCTGTTTCCTGATTCTTGTGTTTGGATCTGTTATATACCACAAGTTGGAGAGCGATTTCCTGCCCGCAATGGATGAGGGCGGGTTTGTGATAGACTACAAAGCGCCTCCAGGCACGAGTCTCAGCGAAACATCACGCCAACTGCGGCAGGCGGAAGAGATTATTCGCTCCAACACGGATATAGAGAGTTATTCACGGCGTACCGGTGCACGATTGGCACTGGCAATAGCCGAACCGCACACAGGTGATTTCCTGGTCAAGCTAAGGCCCGATCGCAAACGAAGTACCGAAGACGTTAAAGCTGAACTCCGTCACAAATTCAATTCCGTCATCCCGGGAATCTCGTGGGATTTTCCAGGCATCCTGGGAGACCTGATCGGCGACCTCACGTGGTCGCCCAAGCCGATAGAAATCAAATTGTTCTCGACCGATGTGGCATGGTTAAAGCAGAAAGCGCCCGAGGTTGAATCAGCAATAAAGAAGATAAAAGGAGTTGTGGACACATTCGACGGACTGATGCTTACAGGCAACTCCATTAACCTGCGTGTACGTTATACTGATGCCCAGCGTTTTGGATTGAATGCCGATGATATCGCTGCTGCCGTGAATACCGCAATGCTTGGACAGACCGCTTCGTCTATTCTTGAGGGTGACAGGGTGATAAGCATTCGTGTTCTCGTAAACAAGAATAACATCGGTTTGCTGAAAGACCTTATGAATTTACCCATTCGTACCCCTGCTGGCACAATCGTAAAACTTTCACAGGTGGCGGATGTGGTTGAAGAACCCGGCCAACTGGAATTACGCAGGGAAGATTTGCGCCAGAATGTGGCTGTCACTGCCCGTATGGAAGATCGTGATCTCGGCAGTGCGATGACGGAAATACGCACAGTGCTTGGCGCAGACAAGTCCCTGCCGCCAGGTGTCGTTGAATTCGGTGGACTCTACCAGCAGCAACAGGAATCATTTCGTAACCTTCTCTTTGTGCTGCTTGCTGCTGTGTTTCTTGTCTTTACCGTGCTTCTGGTGGAATTCCGTTCATTTTACGAACCCACCGCGATCGTATTCGGGGCAGTATTGGCGCTCTTCGGCACGGTGCTTGCACTGTGGATAACGGGTACATCATTGAATATTGTGTCTTTCCTGGGAGCCATTATCGGAGTCGGCATAGTCGCAAAGAACGGTATCCTGATGCTTGATTTCGTAGACGTGTTGCGTGCTCAGGGCGTTGGCCTTGAGGATGCGCTGATTAAGTCGGGACATCGTCGCTTGCGTCCGGTCTTGATGACATCCCTTGCCGCAGGACTCGGCATGCTTCCTCTGGCTTATGGAATCGGCAGCGGCGCAGATATGTTGAAGCCTTTGGCTATCGCCGTAATCGGCGCCCTTTGCATTTCAGTTCTGCTGTCGCTCGTTGCAACGCCTACGGTTTATTACCTGATGTTGAGATTGAAAGACAAACCCACTCTCCAGAAACTGGTTGCACACGATTGAGTATTCAATGCCTTGTGATCATCATGATTGCAAGCAGATCGATGTTTGTGCTACATAATTTACGAAAGGGTGTTACTGAGCTAATACAGTAGCAGGTTTCTTGGATGGTCGGGCCGCCATCCAGTCAACAACGTATGAATACGTTTGGACTGGAGGCTGGCTATGGAATATACAAACACAAAACCTCTTCGTGGCGGCGGCTGCCTAACTCGTTTATATTGGATGTTCGGTGGTAATGCCATATTGTTGTTTGTAACAGTTTTTATAGTAGATAAGCATTTCAAATTCCCATCACTGTTGGATCTTGCATATTGGGCGACCGTCATAAGCCTGCTTGTTGTCCGATATATTGATGTCCGTTTCATGAATGGCGATACTGCCGAGGGAAAGCCGTCCACCCTGCAGGATTTTCGGCGCTACGCTTTCACGCTTACGATTGTTGCAGCTCTGTTGTACATTCTGATTTGCTTCCTTAGATAACAGTAATGAATCATTACTTCACACTCTTCCTGGGGATAGCCTGCGCTGGCACAGGCGGTGAGCTATTCGTACGCGGATTGGTGAAACTGGGTCGATGGATGCGCATATCACCGGCTATAGTGGGGGCGACATTTGCGGCTTTCGCAACATCAAGTCCGGAACTTTCTGTTGGAATCAATGCAGCACTGGCAGGAACACCGCAAATTTCCCTTGGAGATGTATTGGGAAGCAACATTGTTAATGTCGGCTTGGTCATTGGTTTGACCTTGACCATAGGTAGCATCCGTTCAACACGCGGCGAATTGAAGCGGGATTTCCCTGTTGCGTTGGCGCTACCTGTTATCATCGGCATACTTTCGGTTGATGGTGTGTTGTCCCGTAAGGATGGGATTATTCTGTTGTCTATGTTTGCTGCCTGGCTGGTTGCAGTGATTGCGGAAGCACGTCGTCAGCGTGATGAAATTGCAAATGTTGTCGAGAAATCCGGGAACTGGCGACCCGTGCTTTATTGTACATGCGGTCTGGCATTGTTGATAATAGCAGGACGATTCATTGTTTCCGGTGCCGTTGGTATCGCAGAGGCATGGGGCTTGGGGACGTTTGTAATAGGAGCTCTAATTGTGGCGGTTGGAACATCGGTTCCGGAACTGGCCACGTCTGTCATGGCCAAAATAAGAGGCCATGACGAGATCAGCCTCGGAACAATTCTTGGCAGTAACATATTTAACTGCCTTGGAATCATAGGTGTCGTCGCTGTTATTTGCCCTATTGTTGTTCCATTTCGATCTGTTCTGTTGGCCTTGGTGTTTGGCCTTGTCACTGTTATACCAACCTATCCAACCCGGACAGGAATAATTGAGCGCTGGCGTGGTTTCGTGTTACTTGCTTTGTATGTTGTATATGTATTTTTTACGGTTGGACCTACTGCCCATAAGTAATTCAATTGACCGTCCGCCGGTTTTCTTATATTCTTCAAATCAATCATGGGGATGGAGTCCCCCGATTGAAACTGTCCCGGTAACAAGGGACTGATGACTCCTACTGCTTGGTATAACGGCGGTAGGAGGCAATGAAGATAGGCCTCACCGTCTGGTGGGGTTTTTATTTCCCGCCATTTGATACGAGTCCATAAACACAAATAATAAAACAAACAGGAGGTTACTATGAAACTGCAAATCAAATCTGTCAGTGCGATGGAAATTCTCGACTCCCGCGGAAATCCTACCTTGAAGGCGTATGTCACACTGTCCAACGGTATAACGGCTTCGGCTGCCGTACCGTCAGGTGCTTCTACCGGCGAAAACGAAGCTGTTGAACTTCGTGACGGCGATAAGAAACGTTATGGTGGGAAAGGTGTTCTGAAGGCCGTTTCAAATGTCAACAAACTGATAGCCCCTAAACTTATCGGCAAGGACCCTTCCAACCAGGCGGAAATTGACCAGTTGATGATCAAGATCGATGGTACGTCAAATAAGGGCAAACTGGGCGCCAATGCCATACTTGGAGTTTCCATGGCAACCGCAAGGGCCGTAGCCATGGCGGCAGATCTGCCTCTATATGAATATCTGGGCGGAGTTGGCGCCGTTTGCCTGCCGGTCCCGATGATGAATATTCTCAATGGCGGAAAACATGCGGACAACAGCGTGGATCTCCAGGAATTCATGGTTATGCCGATAGGAGCGCCATCGTTTGTCGAAGCGCTTCGTTATGGTGCCGAGACTTTTCACGCCCTGAAGGGTATCTTGAAAAAGAAGGGTTATGCAACCAGCGTAGGCGATGAAGGCGGATTCGCACCAAACCTGAAAAGCAATGACGAGGCATGTGAAGTCATCGTGGCTGCAATTCAGGCAGCCGGGTACAAACCAGGCAAGGACGTTGCCATCGCCCTTGATCCCGCAGCCAGTTCGTTCTATGAGAATGGCAAATACAATCTTGCCAAATCCGGCCAGGGTAAGAAGACCAGTGCTGAAATGACGAAGCTCTACGAAAACTGGTTGAAGAAATATCCGATAATATCAATTGAAGACGGACTTGCCGAAAATGACTGGGATGGTTTTAAAGAGCATACGGCAAAGCTGGGTAACCGGATACAGATTGTGGGAGATGACCTGTACGTGACGAACACGAAGTTCATTGCACGCGGGATTAAGGAGAAGTCAACGAATGCAGTTTTAATCAAGTTGAACCAGATTGGCACTGTGACGGAGACGATCGAGTCAATACAGATGTGTCACAAAGCCGGATGGGGATATGTCATTTCCCATCGGTCGGGGGAAACTGAAGATGCGTTCATGGCCGATTTTGCGGTGGCTATGGGCGGCGGTCAGATCAAGACCGGTTCTGCTTGTCGCAGCGAACGCATAGCCAAATACAATCGTCTGATCGAGATTGAACATGAGCTTGGCAGCTCCGCCCGTTTTGGGTTCTAATTAAAAAAAAGGAATTAAGGATGAGCATAAGTCGTCGTAATTTCTTAAAGCTGGCAGGTCTGGGTATTTCAGCTTCGTTGTTACCTGCACTATGGCGGAACTCTGTAGCAGCTACTGATCCCGCTGTTGGCAAGAGACCCAACTTTCTTGTGTTTCTTGCCGATGATATGGGTTTCTCAGACGCTGGATGTTATGGCGGTGAAATACATACACCCAATATTGATAAACTTGCAGCCGCAGGCTTGAGGTTTACAAGTTTTTACAACACTGGAAGGTGTTGGCCATCACGGGCAAGTCTTTTAACGGGTTATTATCCCCAACAGATACGTGGCGACACTTTGCCGAACTTATTACCAAACAAGCGAGGCAGGGTAATTGGTATTAAAGGAACCAGACCGGAATGGGCGCCTTTACTGCCTAAAATGCTTAAACCTCTCGGTTACCGGAGTTATCATGCCGGCAAATGGCACATAAGTGGTGAACCCATGAACAATGGTTTTGATGGTTCGTTCTTGTATGAAGATACAGACCATCATTTCTTGCCGAAACAACTCTTAACTGAAACAAACCAGCCGCGGCAAGAGACAAACTCTGAGGGTTATTACTCCAGTACGGCCATTGCTGACAATGTGATCAGGCAACTGAAAGAACATGCCCGACAATATCCTGACAAGCCGTTTTTTGAACTTGTGGCGTTTACTGAACCACATTTTCCTGTACAGGCTCCACGTGAGGATATTGACCGTTACCGCGATTCTTATCTCAAGGGCTGGGATGCGCTGCGACTGGAACGGTTGAAGCGGATGAAAGAGATGGGAATTGTGAACTGTGATCTTTCTCCCCTTGATCCTGATGTTATACCAGCCTGGAATGCGACACCTGAAGAACTGAGAAACGAAATCGGGCCAGGTGAAGTTCCGAATGCAGTCGCATGGAATACGCTCACAGAAGAGCAGAAGAAATTCCAGGCAATCAAGATGGCGATTCATGCCGCAATGGTGGATCGAATGGATCGTGAGATCGGGCGTGTTCTGGAACAGCTCAAGGCAATGAACGCCTTGGACAATACCGTAATAATGTTTGTTTCGGACAACGGCGCAAGCGCGGAGCAGATGATCAGAGGCGGCGGACACGACAAATCGGCGCCGCCTGGTTCGGCAAAATCATTTCTCTGTCTCGGGCCGGGTTTCTCATCGGCAGCTAATACTCCTTTCCGCTTGCACAAGTGCTGGGTTCACGAGGGCGGAATTTCGACGCCATTCATCGTTCACTGGCCGGCGGGCATAAAGGCGCGCGGCGAGTTGCGCCATGGTGTTACCCACCTCGTTGATATATCTGCCACATTGATCGAGCTGGCCGGGGGCAAGGCGCCCAATAGTGCGGCCAGTGCGTCTGCACCGGCGCGACCGGGCATAAGTCTTGTTCCGGCTTTTGAAAAAGACGGTGCTGTTCAGCACGATTATCTCTGGTGGTATCATGAACACAACAAGGCAATTCGCAGCGGGGACTGGAAACTTGTATCCAAGGGGGATACCGCGCCGTGGGAGCTCTACGATATGAAAATGGACCGGTGCGAATCAGAAGATTTAGCAGACAAATATCCGGAAAAGGTCAAAGAATTATCAGCAAAGTGGGAAGAACACGCCAAACAATTCTGCGAACTCGCTCTCGCTGATGAAAAAGACACAGGCTCAAATGCAAAGCCAATAGAATCCAGGGATGATAAAGACTAGAACCTGCTTTCTGAAAATGTGCGGTTCTGCATTTGAATAATGCCAAGGGTGATAATAATGAAAAGACGTGATTTTTTACGTTTGCTTGGCGCAGCAGCAGTCACGGTGCCGTCTTTTGCTGCCGCCCGGGACAAGAACTCAAAAAGACCGAATATTGTTTATATAATGTCTGATGATCACGCCGCGCATGCTGTCAGCGCCTACGGCAGCAAGATTAACCAGACACCAAATATTGACCGTATCGCCAAAGACGGAATTAGATTCAACCACTGTTATGCCGTGAATTCCATTTGTACGCCAAGCCGGGCAACCATTCTTACCGGCAAGTATAGCCACCTTAATGGAGTGGCTTTCTTCAACCGATTTGACGGCTCACAGCCGACAGTGGCAAAATATCTCCAGGCGGCTGGTTACTATACCGGCATGATCGGTAAATGGCATCTTGGGACCGAACCG
>Ga0172375_10009687_pt1 | contig 12641 bp, 16 predicted proteins | sample LakKiv1m_FD_114537 | JGI IMG/M metagenome (GOLD analysis project Ga0172375, IMG submission 114537) | Freshwater microbial communities from Kabuno Bay, South-Kivu, Congo - kab_092012_11.1m | ecosystem: Environmental > Aquatic > Freshwater > Lake | place: Democratic Republic of the Congo... | reverse complement strand
ATCAGATTTTAGAGTATCCGGAGAATTTGAAAATTTAGAGAACATCGTTGTAATTAATGGAATAGAGAAAAGTGAAATAGGCAAAGAAAATATAACCATCGCATAGTTCAATGCTGCAATGCCTCCAACTGATACTTCATTTATAAAATATCTATCAATCAGGATATACGATAATGAAGAAATTTCTATAATTATTAGAGTAGTGATAACTCTTAGCTCAGATACATTGTATTTAACTTTAAAGAAACTTTTAGAAAAAAATTTTAAATCTTTTTTTACCAATACGATAAGAAAAATAAACGCTGTAAAATATGCGATAACAAAACTTATTGGAAGAATTAATATTTCAAGTAAATCAGAAAATAGGACTACTAGAATAATTACAATAACATTTAATAAGATTAACGACATAGCTGGATATGCAAATTTAAATTTTGCCTGCTGGAATGCCATAATTATTGACATCCCGGCATTCAAGGGAATTGTAATTAAGAACATTACAAAAATCTTTATACCTAATTGCTGTTTTTCTGAAGAGATCGAACCAAGATAAGAACTTAAAATCAATCCAGAGGATATATAGAGTAAAGTGGCAAGAATTAATCCGCCAATAATAAACCACCAGAATATGTAGTTAAAAAAATCTACACTATCAGTCTCTGATACCTTTTTAATTCTATTATAACTTGGGACGAAGTAGTGCTGTGCAATATAGATGATCGAGGTATTAATTACATTTGGTATTGCTATGCTTGCTAAGAAAAGGTCATACTCCGGACTTAATCCAAAATTGTTTGCATAAATAATTTCCCTAAAGAATCCGATACCTTTGCTTAAGAATCCAAGTATGGTTAGGATTACCGAAGCGCCAGCAATTGAAGAAGCAACTTTTGTACTGGTCGTCATAAGGGTCAAATGTATTTTATATAAATATCACCATCAATTATACCTTTATCAGGTAAAGATTTAAAGAGGGGGATAAAATCAGAAGGAACCAACCATTTATCAAGTGAAAAAATTAAAGTTTCACCGGATGAATAATTACATATAATGCTGCCTAAATTATTTAAATAATTGACGCAATCGATGGCTTTATCAACAAATTCGGGGATGGTAAATTCAAATGAGATATTTGCAATTGGCTGGGTTAATCCTTTTAGGACTTCAAATTCAAATCCTTCGACATCAATTTTACAGAAATCCGGTTTACCGTATTTAGAAATCATTTTATCCAGAGTTGTAACTTCAACTTCTATTTTATCATTCCAATTTGCTTGTTTAAATCGGCTGGTTTTAACTTCATCAATCCATTCTTCAGACATCGAGGTTAAAGTTGAAGCTGAACTAATAAATAAATTAGATTTGCCAGGCGTTGAGCCCAATGCTACATTTTCAATTATCACTGTGTCTTTAAATTTTCGCTTTAAAAATTTTAATGGCTTCGGTTGAGGTTCAAATGCTACAACCTTTGCACCCAATTTTAGAAATACCTCACTTCTGTTCCCATAATTAGCACCAACATCAAAACATAAATCATTATTTTTAATTAATGCAGAATAAAAATTATATCTTTTTTGATCTTTAATTTTTTCAATCTCACTTTTAAAGAATTTATTTTTGAATATTTTAAGGTAATCATATAAATCAAGTTGCTTCAAAAGACTGTAAAGTTTGTGCTTCATAATATAATGGACTTAATTAGGAGAAGATTGGGAGCCAATTAAAATTACTATCATTTAGTTATTATTGTTTTTGAACGTAAGCTTCAAGATAAGCCTCACGTCTAAATGGAATGGCTAATAGATAAATAGGAAATATTAGCAACAATTTTATAAATTCTTTTGAAAATGGTTTTTCTCTCATAAATAAAAGTCGATTCGCAAAATTTCTTAGTTCAGTAATTTTAAATCCTGCATTAATCAAAGCAAATGTTAAGGACTTCTTGTTAAATCCATTAATATGATAGGGCGATTGAAAAGGTTTAATTTTTTCTGTTATATTTTTTCCCGTAATCTTATACAAGATTTTTCTTACATCATTAAAAAGTGAATCCTCATTTGGAACTCCCAGATAAAGGATACCACCCTTCTTTAAAATTCGTTTAATCTCTGATAAATAATCCGATGGGTTATAAACATGCTCAAGTACAGAATCAAGATAAACAACATCAAAATAATCTGCAGGCAAATTTGAGTTTATCAAATCTGCTTTAATAAATGTAATATCGTTAGTTTTTGCAGCTTCCATTCTGTGGTCAGTTATATCAATGCCAAAAACTTTCCAGCCTTTACTTTTAGCTTCAATCAGACCATAGCCTTCCCCGCATCCTATATCAAGAAAATTATCAGTTTTATTTGAAGTGAACCTATCAGCTTTAGTTATTCGTTCTTTGCAATCTAACTTTCTCTTATTAATAAACCATTTGCTGTTTTCAACGAAGTAAGTTTCATCGTACAAATATTTCCAATCGGATTCTGATAATTCAAGAGAAGGATTAACGAAATAGAAGCTGCATATAAGACATTTAACTACTTTATAGTCTTTCTTAATAACCTTTTGTGCTTTGTTACTAATTAAAGGATAACCAACAAAAATAAAATTTTCACTTTTACAAATAGGACACATGATTTTAATTGATATTGTTGAATTGAAAAAAGGATTAAGATTTTTTACATCTTCTTTTTCTTATTATCGTAAAACTTTTTATCCTTAAGTATAAAAATTAAGGAAAGCAAAATGAATAAAAATATTGCCCCAGCTACTGATGAATAAACAACTCTCGGTCCAACCGGTTTTTTGGGTGGTATTGCATCATCAAGAATTTCTACTGTTGGGATTTCTCTATTCTCTTGAATTTTTTCTTTATAGTACTGCTGCTGAAGTAAAACATATACTTCATTTTGAATCCGAACTTCTCTCAATAGACCAGCAAGGTCTTTACCGAGAGTTGGCAAATCTTTGAATGCTAATAAATAATCCTCACTTCCTGTTTCAAATTGCGAGTATTGACTTTTAAGTTCTTGCAGCTTTTTATTCAGTGCTGCAACAATTCTGCTATTTTCCGAGGCATCTGATTTAATTAATCCTAGCTGCATTTCAGTTTGAATTATTTCGCTTTTTATTTGAGCTGATGCTTCAATGGCTGCTTTAACCTGTTCCGGTATTGCAATCGTTTTATTTTTACTCTGAAAATTCATTAGCGCGACTTCAGCGGAGTCCAACAATGCTCTGGTTTCTTGTATTTGTTCTTCGATATAAATTCTGGCGTTTCTTGCTTTTGAAGATAATTTTTCCCGGTTTATTGAATCCAATGCTTCTATAAAACTGTTTGATAGTAACGCTGAAAGTTTCTTTAAAGAATCAGAGTCACTAAATATAAGTGGGATGAAGGTAGATTTAACATCAACATTTAGATTTACAATACCCTCTTTTGTGATATCAGTATTAAGACTCTTTTGTAATTTTTCTGCAGCTTCGATCTTGTCATCAGCATTAAAAAATTCTACCAACTTATTTTTCTTAACGACATACAATGCTGCGGTTCTGCTTTTAAGAATCTCTACAAAAAGCTGTGAGCTTGCGGATGACATCCCACCACTAAGAAGATTGGAAAAATCACCACTGCCTAATAATGCTCCAAAACCACCGAGACTGTTTTCTTGTTCGGGGGGAAGAATTGAAACTGTTGCTTGATAAGTCCTTGGATAAATGAATAATAAAATTAAAAATAAAAATATAGTTGATAGGATGGTCACCTTAAGTATAGTTCTTAAATTCACTAAAACAATATTTAATATTTCATGCCAGCTCATTTATTACCTCGTTGCTACTATTACAGCAGCAGCTGCTGCTACTATCGCGGCCAATTGAGCGACTACCGTAAGTGAAGTTAAAAATACATCCCAGAATTTTGGTCCGGGTGGGTCTTCCAGAACCCATATTGTGTCACCTGGGTCTAAATAATCAACATCGTCAGCATCAACCCATTCACCTGTATTTACTTTTATTACTCTTACATCACCCTCAATCGCTCTCCAGCTAAACCCACCTGCTAATTGGATATAATCGTTAACTTTAAGATTTGGCGCATAAACTAAATTACCGGGATTTACAACCTGACCAATAATTGAGATATAATTTTTTTTCTCAGGGATATTAATTACATCTTTTCTTTTTAAGATTATATCTTCATTTAACTGGTTGCCTTTAAACAAAGCTTTAAAATCAACGACCACTTTTCCATATCGTTGTCTTGATTTGGCTTTCAAATAATCATATTCGTCGTCTGTCATATCAACACGAGGAATTAATTTTATTCGCTCAAATTCAGGATCATAAGAAGAATCTGCATCAGTTCTGTAAAGCGTCGCATCAACAAGCGAAGCATCTTCTAAAAATCCACCAGCCTGATTAATAATTTCAGAAAGTTTAGTCTTATTTTTTACAATATTGTAAACACCGGGATATTTTATTTTACCTTCAATACTGACCCATTGCTCATCATAATATGTTGTTAACTCACGTATAACGACAAGATCACTAAATTTTAATTCAATATTATTATGATGGATATCATCATAAGAAAAGTATTGACTGAATTGATTTATTCCATTTTCATCAAATCGAATTAACTCTATTGAATCTTTTCTGGCTTTATAAGTAAGACCACCCGCAAGATTAATCAAATCATTAATAGTCTCACCTTCCCTAAATTCATAAGTTGCTGGATAAAGAACAAGTCCCATTATTGAAACAATCTTATTTACTCTTTCAACAATAACAACATCGCCATCCTTTAAATAAGGATTTTGTTTAAATTTACCATTTCTTAAAAACGAGAGTAAATCGTAAAATCCTGTAGTTCCATCTTTAGAAACTATTTTAATGTTTCTAATATCGGACGATGATTTAAGTCCTGATGAGCTCTTTAGAAGATCCTGCAATCTAGAATTAGATGACAGTATAATGGAAGATTGGTTTGTTACGTTACCTATTAAGGATACTTTTATCTTTCTTACTTCACCAAGTGCGATGTAAATATCAACATTCTTAAAGTTTTTTTCTAGACTCAATCTAATTAGCTGCTTTGCTTCCGCAAGCGTTTTATTTCTTAAATCAACGGCACCATTTCTTGGGATGTATAAATAACCTTCGTGATTAATCAGCAGATTAAAATTGCGCTCTTCAATTCCACTTATTGATATAAAAATATTATCTCCCGGTCCAACCTTGTATTCTTCAGGATTAATTATTCCTTCGGATGCCTGCATACTTTTTGCGAATGAACTATCTGTGAAAGAATTAAAAGATCTTTCGGAATAAGTGGGCATTAATTGTGCAAAACTGATTGAGGAAATCAGGATATAAAAGATTATTAAAATTATTTTACTTTTAGCCAAGCTTAAACCAGTGTTGTTATAATAGTTTGAGATAATTAATCAGAAATAAATCTTAATATGAAATATAAATCAATTCAAATCTTAAGTGAAATTTTTCTTAAAGAAAGTACTGTAACTGTTATTCCAATTATAGGACCTAAGGCTAATAATACAACTATAAATTCTATCTTGTTAGGAAAAACAGTATCGATTGTGATTAAGAAATCTTTAACGTAAAAATAAAGAGCCCAAATAATACCTAAGGCAATCAGCCCAGATAGAAATCCAGTTAAAGCACTGTTAAGTATAATAGGCATTTTAATTGTTGATAATTTTGCCCCGACAAACTTCATGGTTTCTAATTCTGAATACTTTGAATTTAGAATTAATCTAACAGTGCTGTAAACAAGATAAAGAGAAACTAAGAATATTAACCCGGTTAATGCAAAAACATAGACTTTGGCTTGATCGATATAATTTAAAATTTTCTGGTAAAAATCCTGTCTAAAAATAACCTCATCAGACCATTGATAACCGGAGAGATTTTTAATTACTTTTTTGATTGAGTCCCGGATTGCATATTCATTTTTTAGTTTAAGATTAAATGATGCAGGTAATGGGTTGTAATCCAAAATTTTTCTAAAATCTTCACCGGTTTCTTTAATAAATATTTCAGTAGCTTTATCCTTTGTAATAAACTCGTATGAACTTAGATATCTGAGTTGAGATAATTCTGTTTTTATATTTTCAATCTCATTGTTTGTAATTGTATCCTTAATAAAAACGCTGATGACAATATTACTTTTTAACTGATCTTCAAAATGATTTGAAACTCGTATTATAAAAACTGATATAGTAATTAGAATTACTGATAATGTAATTGAAGTAAGTGCAAGCAGGAATGAAAACTTTGATCTTGCAATTAGTTTGAATGCTTCTTTTAACCAGAATAAAATCATACTTTTATTTCAATTGAAAAATAAATTTAGAAGTTTGACTCATCAATCCACTTGTTAATTCGCCAGACACCGGAATCAATGTTTTTGTTTAATGTAAGATTTACTTTACCATCAACCCTAACTACATCAGTTGGATTAAATGTTATCGTAAGATTAAAACTCCTAACAATGTTTGCTGTAAGCGAGTCTTCGGTTATCAACACAATATTATTCCAAATTAAATCAAGCCTCTGAGTATTTTGGAACAATCCATAGGTAGTCCGCATATCTTCATCTCTTCCCCATGTAACATCAAAACCCTGATCATAATCACGATAAGAAAAAGTAAAATCGCTTGTAATCAATCCGCCATAGATAGTTGAATCCTTAAACGTATAAGCATATTGAAAATTCTGAAATACACCTGCGATATCTTTTTGATCTGAAACCGGTGGCTTAAAGTTTTCAGCATTTTCATCAAAACCTGGCGCAAAAGGATTTGTACATCCTATCATGATAATTAAAAGCAATATGCCAATTATACTTTTAATATGAACTTCCTTTTAACTCACTCCAACTTGGCAGCGTTTCGCTTTTAGTATCTTTCCAAAAATAAATAACCCACTCCGAGCGGGAATCACGAAGCATATTAAACTGTAAACTTCCTGCATAATTCTGAGGGAATGGATCACCTGATTGTACAGGAAGATTTATAAAGTATGTGGCAGAATAAATTAATGAATCACCGCTAAGGCTGCTGTAATTTTGGTCTGAGAGAGTGAGTGATATCGGGAAATCAGTTGGTACTTTATTAATTATGCTTGTAAAATATCTTCGCTCTTCGCTCAATCCCCAGCCCTGCACAAAAATCTGGTAAAGTGAAACAGCTTCACTTGAAGCTGAAAAATTATAGTTTTTATTTGCAAAAATTGTATCTACAAAACAAGAAATGTAGTTCTGAACGTTTTTATCAGAAAGTGAATTCTTTAAGTTTTCAATAACGATAGCTGGCTCAACCGGCGGCTGGAAGTTTGATCTTGTTTGATCGGGATTTTCTGCGTTTCGGGTAGTAAATAAATCGCAAGCCGTGAATGATAATATAAACAATATGATTAAAATTATTTTATTCATTTTTTACAAATCATTATCAATCGTGGTGAAGTAAATTGTTCATATTCGTTACCAAGAAAATCACCAAATGTTTTGTAAATATCAAATCCAATATTTTGGATAGCATTTACCAGCTCATCTTTTGTAAACATCCTTACAGATTCTTCAAAATGACTAAGATTGCCATTTTTAGTGATAACAATTTTCTTTGTTACCCTGTTTTCTTTGATCTTCCGGAACTGATGAATTTTAACTTTACCTAAATTTTCTTCAGATGATTCAACAAGGTTTTGCTGCAAAAAATAAGAATTAAAAAAATCAAGGACAAAAAATCCATCATCAATTAAAATATCATAAGCTTTGCGGAGTACCGAAAAGTTTTCTTCATCACTCTCAAAATATCCAAAACTGGTAAACAGATTTAAAACTAGATTAAATTTATCATAACTCTTAAAATTTCTAATATCTGAATGAACAAAATTTATTTTAAGATTTTCATCATCCGCATTTTTTTTAGCGATTGCTAAAAGACTTTCACTTAAATCAACTGCTGTAACATCAAAATTTTTTCGTGCAAAAATAATTGAGTGTCTTCCGGCTCCGCAAGCCATATCAAGAATTTTTGCTCCGGACGAAAGTCTAATATTTTGCAGAATAAGTTTTACGTGCTCTTCCGCATCGCTTTCATTTCGATGCTGATAAACATTTAAATATTCCTCCGTGTTAAACCAATCCTTAAACCATTCTGATTTCATAAATCCATTCTGTTTAACATAGCTCGGCCAATCGTGGCTTCATCTGCAAATTCTAAATCACCACCGATCGGAATACCTCTGGCAATTCGTGTAACCTTAATGTTAAGTGGTTTAATTAATCTAGCCAAATAAAGTGAAGTTGTTTCTCCTTCGGTATCAGGATTTATTGCAAGTATGATTTCCGTAATATTTTCACTTTCAAATCTTGTAAGAAGTTCTTTAATTTTTAAGTCGTTAGCAGAAATGCCGGATAGTGGTGAAAGAACTCCGCCAAGAACATGATAAAGTCCGTTGTACTCATTAGTCTTTTCTATTGCAATTACATCGCTTGCTTCTTCAACAACGCAAATTTTTGTTTTATCACGTTTAACACTTTTGCAAATCTCGCAAAGATCATCTTCTGTAATATTAAAACATCGTTTACAAAAATGTAATTTTGTTTTTAATTCCGTGATCGCTTTTACAAGATTATCCACCGAAGTCTGTTCGTTTTTTAAAATGTGCAATGCTAATCTTTGAGCAGTTTTTTTTCCGATCCCAGGAAGTTTGCTCAATTCTTCAATTGCGATTAAAAGTGGTTCTGCTATCTGCAAGTTAAAACCCTGGAATGTTTAAGCCTGGAGGAATCATACCTTTTGTAACTTTTCCCATTTCATCTTCAGCCATTTTATTAGCAGATTGTAGTGCTTTATTTACTGCCGCAACAACCAAATCCTCTAAAATCTCTTTTTCTTCGGAATTTATCACTTGAGGATCAATCTCAACAGAAATTAGTTCTTTCATCCCATTTGCAACAGCTTTTATCATTCCGCCGCCAGCTTCTTCAGTAACAGTTTTATTGGCAAGTTCACCTTGTACCCGTTGCATCTCAGCCTGCATTTTTTGCACTTGTTTAAGCATTCCCTGCATTCCGCCCTTCATAAAAATCTCCTATTTATTTAATTTTTTGTGTTTTTAAGAAGTCAAATATAATATAAACGATTGACTTTATGTATTTAATATGCCTAATTTCTGCCGTGAATTTTACCAAGTAAAAATTGATCGTCGAGGATAAATGATTGAAACTTTAAAGCGAAATGATATTCCTTTTGATGAGGGGAATTATCAGATGATTGAATATCTGGATAACTATTTAATTAGTGATACAAAAAAAGTTAAGGTTAAAGATATTGGGAAAAAAGTAGCATTAACTAACAGTTTTTTCTTCGATTATCTGAAAGAATATCACATTCCAACATCATTTTTGAGAAAAGATGGTGACACTTCACTTAAATTTTCTATAACTAAAGAACTTCCTTTCCGCATCAAGATTCTAAACTCCGCGGATAAAAGAAATTCTAAAATATTTGGAATAAAGGAAGGAACAGAACTGAATCTTCCGGTATTTGAATTTCATTATGGCTGTGGAAAAGAAAGTTTAATCAGTGAGAGTCATTTAATTGCTTTTGATTTGTGCAATCCTGAAGATATGAAATTGATATCGAGAATCTGCTCAAAAATTAATGCAGTTTTAAAATCTTTTTTTGAAAGAAGAAATGAAATTCTTGCTGAAATTTGCTGTCATTTTGGAAAGCAGGATGATAAAGTTTTTCTTATCGGCGATTTTTCACCAGCAAGTATAAAGATTTTTCCAAAAGATGAATCGGTTAAATGGACAAATCCATACAAACTTTCATCAGCAGCAGAAGTAAAAAAATATACAGAACACCTTTTTAATATAGCGAGTGTAAAATAATGTTTACCAAATACGGCTATAATACAATGGGGATAGTATTTATTTTAGTTTTTATTTTGATAGTTCTATCTATTTATTTTGATAATAATTTTGTCAGAATCCCTTTAATAATACTTTCAGTTTTTCTTATCATCTTCACTTTAAATTTCTTTCGCGATCCTGAACGCACAGTTCCAAATAAATCCAAAATCGTTGTATCACCAGCAGATGGAAGAGTTTTATTTGTTAAGGATGTTTTGGATGATAAGTTCATCAATGGTAAAGCAAAATTAGTTTCGATATTTATGTCTCCGCTGAATGTTCACGTAAACAGAATTCCGATTACTGGTAAAGTGGAATATGTAAAGTATATTCAAGGCGAGTATCTCGCAGCTTTTGAAGATAAAGCATCTGAACGAAATGAACGAAATGAAATTGGAATTACAAGTCCCGCTGGAAAAGTTTTCTTCACCCAAATTGCCGGATTTGTTGCAAGAAGAATTGTAAGCGATTTAATAGTAGGAGATTCTGTAAACATTGGAAATCGATTTGGTATGATTAAATTTGGAAGTCGTGTTGATATAATTGTTCCTGAGCAGTGGCAGGTAAAAGTAAAAAAAGACGACAACGTTATTGCCGGCGAAACAATTCTTTTTGAATATTAGTGAATGAATCGTTTTAGAATTACACCTTCTGTAATACCGAATTTATTTACCGCTATGAACATGTTCAGCGGTTTTTTTTCGATAATCAGTGCAAGTCAGGGAAATTATACTTACGCTGGTTGGCTTATCATTATCGCAGCAATCTTTGATACACTTGATGGTTTTATGGCTCGCCTCACAAAATCCAGCAGTGAGCTTGGTGTTGAATTGGATTCACTTTCAGATGTTATAAGTTTTGGTGCAGCTCCATCTTTTCTGCTTTATACAACTTACTTCAATCAGTTTGAAACTTTTGGTGTGATAATAAGTTCGCTCCCCTTGATTGCAGGTGGATTTAGATTAGCAAGATTTAATGTTCAACTTGTTGGATTTGATAAATCATATTTTACAGGATTGCCAATTCCCTCTGCCGCACTTGTAATAGTTTGCTTCAACTTATCTTTTTATAAAGATGGATATCCGGAACAGCTTAAGATTTTTATTATCCCATTGGTTTTACTTGTATCATTTCTAATGGTTAGTAAAATAAAGTATGATACTCTGCCTAAATTTTCTTTAAATGAGATGAAGAAGAATCCATTACTTTATGTTGCCTATTTAATCGCACTTGTTGTTTTGATTCTGTTCACGGTTAAAGGATTGTTTTTCATTTTTGTTTTCATGATTGCATTTGGTATTTTTCGTCAGATTTTTAAGTATTTCTCAAATAAAAAACCTGAGTAAAAAGTGTTTAAAGCTACAGTTCTAATAAAACGCAGACCATCTATTTTAGATCCACAAGGTGTTGCGGTTGAAAAAGGTGCAAAGCATCTTGGCATTACCAATATCAAAAGCACACGCATCGGAAAACTCATTGAGTTTGATGTTGATCTATCAGATCGTAATGAGGCAGAAAAAGAAGTAAATCTTTACTGTTCAAAGCTTCTTTCCAACCCAATTATGGAAGATTTTGAATTTAAACTTGAAGAAGTAAAATGAGTTTAAAGTTTGGCGTAGTGGTTTTCCCTGGTTCAAATTGCGATCACGATGCCTATTACTCTTTACGCAAAGTTCTTAACTATGATGTTGAATTTCTCTGGCATAAAGATACCGATCTAAAACAAAGTAGTGTTATTCTTCTTCCGGGCGGATTTTCTTATGGCGATTATCTTCGCACAGGTTCTGTTGCAAGATTCTCCCCGATTATGAATTCAGTTATCAGTTTTGCAAATAAAGGCGGAATTGTAATCGGAATCTGTAATGGTTTTCAAATTTTACTGGAAGCCGGTTTGTTGCCGGGAGTTATGATACGCAATAATTCCCTTAAGTTTGCTTGTAAAGATGTTTATCTTAAAACTGAAAACAGAGAAACAATATTCTCTGCTGAGATAAGTGAAGCAACCAAAGCATTAAAAATTCCTATTGCCCACGGTGAAGGAAATTATTTTGCAGATATTGAATTGTTAAAAGAACTTGAAGCTAACAGGCAAATTCTTTTTAGATACTCTGATAAAGATGGAAATGTTAATGATGAAAATAATCCAAATGGTTCTCAACTTAACATTGCAGGAATCGTTAATAAAAATGGGAATGTAATGGGAATGATGCCTCATCCTGAAAGAGCTTGCGATCCAACTCTTGGCAGAACTGATGGGCAATTAATTTTTAAATCGATAGCTAATTATATATTAAACTAAAGGTGATATTATGTTTGGAAACTTAGGCGCAGGCGAAATAATACTGATCGTACTTGTAATACTTTTGTTATTCGGTGCAAAGAAAATTCCGGAACTTGCTCAAGGTTTGGGTAAAGGTATGAAGGAATTCAAAAAGTCTTTAAAAGATGTTGAAGATGAAATAAAAAAGACTGATGACGATGTAAAAAAATCTGATAAGTCTTAATTACTGCTGTGTCATCCCGAACTCGTTTCGGGATCTCTAAAACTAAATTGAAATTATTTTCAGTCATTCCCGCGCAAGCGCATATGCGTCAACCTAATTTCCTAAGTCGTTGGGAAAAATTGACTCTATCTTTTCGTGATTCATATTGACAATAATAATTTATTTGTTGGAAAATTAAGTTCTCGTTTCTCCTACTCCCT
>Ga0172375_10009686_pt1 | contig 12641 bp, 8 predicted proteins | sample LakKiv1m_FD_114537 | JGI IMG/M metagenome (GOLD analysis project Ga0172375, IMG submission 114537) | Freshwater microbial communities from Kabuno Bay, South-Kivu, Congo - kab_092012_11.1m | ecosystem: Environmental > Aquatic > Freshwater > Lake | place: Democratic Republic of the Congo... | reverse complement strand
GAGTTCCTGCGCGGTCGGGCCTTCGGCGAGGAATTTCGTGAGCACGTCATCGACGACCTTGAGCGCGTCCTGCGCCTGCTCGCGTTTCGTCTGCAGGCCGATCTGGAACGGGCCGGGCAGCACGCGCGGCGCGAAATAGGAATAGACGCTGTAGGCGTAGCCGCGCTTTTCGCGCACTTCCTTCATCAGGCGCGAGACGAAACCGCCGCCACCGAGCGTGTAGTTACCGACCAGCAGCGCGAAGTAATCGGGATCGGTGCGCGCCAGCGCCGGCAGGCCGACATGGATGTGCGACTGCGCGGCCGGGTGGGCAACCTTGATCGTCTCGCGCTGCGGCAAGGTAACAGACGGCAACGCCGCCGCACCTTCGCCTTGGGGTAACGCCTCGGTCAGCTGGACGGCCATGGCCTCGGCTTCGCTCCTCGATACGTCGCCGATGATTGACACCACGGCGCCCGACGCGACGTAATGCGCCTTGTGGAACTGCACGAGGTCCTCGCGCGTGATCTGCGCGACGCTCTCCTGCGTCGCAACATTGCCATAGGGATGATTCGGATAGAGCGCCTGCGTGAAGCGCTTGCCGGCAATGGCATCGGGCCGCGTATCGGCTTCCTTCAGCGCCTCGATGGTGCGTGTTTTTTCGCGCGCCAGCACGGCCTCGGGAAAAGTCGGCGCTGACAGGACGGCACGCAGCAGCGCCAGCGCGCCGGCTTTCTCCTCGGCCGAACTCAATGTGCGCAGCGTCACGCTCGCCATGTCGTGATCCGAGGACGAGGTCAGTTGCGCACCCAGATCGACGAGTCGCCCCGATATCTGCTCCTCGTCCAAACTGCCCGCCCCGGCTTCGAGCAGGCCGGCCGTGAGGCTCGCGACACCGGATTTCCCCGCAGGGCTGCGCGCTCCGCCGGCGACGAAATCGATGCGCACGTCGAGGATCGGCAGATCGCGGTTCTCGACGAAATAGACTTTCGCGCCGGTTGGCGCGACCCAGTGCTGGATTTGCGGGCCGGCTTGCACGAATCCGGAGAACAGTACGGCAATGCAGGCTATCAGTGTTCGCATGGCTCGCTCCTTAATGACGTACCGCAAAACCCGACTTCCGCTTCGGCGCGGAATCGAGCGGCTGCGGGTCGAGCACGGCCACGGTCAAAGTATCGTCGCCAAAATATTTCTTCGCCACCGCCTGCACCTCTGCGGCGGTCACGCTGCGAATTTTCTCGAGCAGCTTGTCGATGTCGCGCCAGTGCAGGCCGGAGGCCTCGGCCTGGCCGATCTCCATCGCCTGCGCCATCAGCGAATCGCGCTTGTACACCTGCGCCGCGATGGTCTGCGTCTTGACGCGCTTCAATTCTTCCTCGCTCACGCCCTCGTCCTGGATGCGCTTGAGTTCCGCGCGCAGCGCGGCTTCGAGTTCGGCAACCGACTTGCCCGCCGCCGGCTGGCCGGCAAGGACGAACTTCGTTTCGCCGCGCAGGGTGGCATCGTAGCCGGCGCCAGCCGACTGGGCGGTCTTCTCGCCGCGCACCAGCCGCTTCGGGAAGCGCGCCGCATCGTTGCCGTCGAGCAGCGCGGCCAGCACTTCCAGCGCATACGGGTCGCGATCCTTGTCGAGATCGACGAGCTTGGGTGCCTTCCACGCCATCAGCAGGTAGGGGAGCTGCGCCGGCGCTTTCACGGTGACGCGGCGCATGCCATCCTGCAGCGGCTCGTTCTGCGGCTTGCGTACCGGCAAGGGCTTCGCCCCGTGCTTGCCGTAGGTCTGCGCGGCGAGCTTGAATACTTCCTTATGGTCGACATCGCCAACGACCACGACATAGGCGTTGTTCGGCGCGTACCAGTTGCGATACCAGTCGCGCGCGTCCTGCCAGTTCATGTTCTGCAGATCGTCCATCCAGCCGATGATCGGCCGGCGGTAGGGATGCGCGGTGAAGGCCGCCGCGTTAAGCGCCTCGTAGGTACGTGACTGCGGGTTGTCGTCGGTGCGCAGGCGGCGCTCTTCCATGACGACCTGGATCTCGCTGGCGAACTCCTCGGGAGTCAGCTGCAGGTTAGCCATGCGGTCGGCTTCCAGCTTCATCATTTCCGGCAGGGCGCCCTTCGGCACGATCTGGAAATAGGCCGTGTAATCGAGGCTGGTGAAGGCGTTGTCGCGTCCGCCGGCTTCGGCCACGCGCTTGTTGAATTCGCCGGACTTGAACGTCTTCGTGCCCTTGAACATCATGTGCTCGAGCACGTGGGCGACACCGGACGTGCCGTCCTTCTCGTCCATCGCGCCGGCGCGGTACCAGACCATGTGCACGGCCGTCGGCGCGCGGCGATCTTCCTTCACGATCACGCGCAGGCCGTTCTTCAGGGTGGTTTCAAAGGGGTTCGCAAAAGTCGGCGCTGACGAGACGGCACCGAGTGCGCAAACCAGCAATAACGGTTTGATTTTCATGGGACTGCAGGGCGTTGAATTAGAATGTTGGCCGCGCATCATATCGTGCGCGGCCAACGCATACGACTGGTTTTCCCATGTTTGGTTTCCTGAAAAAGAATCAAGACCCTGCCGATACGCCGCCGTCCGCCAAGCCGTCCTGGACGGAACGCCTGAAAGCCGGCCTCGCGCGCACCCGCGCCGCGTTGAACACCCCCCTCGGCGAACTGTTCGCCCGCGCGAAGATCGACGACGATCTGCTCGAAGAGCTCGAATCCACCCTGTTGATGGCCGATTGCGGCGTCGATGCAACCACCTGGCTGCTGACCGAACTCAAGGCCAAGGTCAAGAAAGAGAAGATCGACTCGCCCGCCGCGTTGCGCGAAGCACTGATCGAGTTGCTCACCCAGTTGCTGACACCGCTCGAACAGCCGCTCGACCTCAACCATCCCTCGCAGAGCCAGCGCCCCTTCATCATCATGATCGCGGGCGTGAACGGTGCGGGCAAGACCACCTCGATCGGCAAGCTCGCCAAGCAGTTCCAGAAGGAGGGCCACGGCGTGCTGCTCGCCGCCGGCGACACCTTCCGCGCTGCCGCGCGCGAACAGCTGGCCGAATGGGGCCGCCGCAACGACGTGACCGTCGTCGCGCAGGAATCGGGTGACCCGGCCGCCGTGGTGTTCGACGCCATCGCCGCGGCACGCGCGCGCGGCATCGACGTGATGATGGCCGACACTGCCGGCCGCCTGCCGACGCAGCTTAATCTGATGGAAGAAATCGCCAAGGTGCGCCGCGTGATCCAGAAGGCCGAACCGACCGGGCCACACGAGGTGCTGCTGGTCCTCGACGCCAACATCGGCCAGAACGCGATCCAGCAGGTCAAGGCCTTCGACAAGGCGATCAATGTCACCGGCCTCGTCGTCACCAAGCTCGACGGCACCGCCAAAGGCGGCGTGCTGGCGGCCATTGCGCGCCAGTGTCCGAAGCCGGTGCGCTTCATCGGCGTCGGTGAAGGCATCGACGACCTGCAGCCCTTCAAGGCGCGCGAATTCGTCGAGGCGCTCTTCGGCCAATGAGCGGCGCGTGATCAGAATCACCGAACTCCGGCTGCCGCTGGAGCACAAGCCCGAGGAACTCACCGCCGCCGTCCTGCAGCGACTAAAGCTCGATCCGGCTGAACTGATTGGCCTGCGCATCCACAAGCGCAGCCCGGACGCACGGAAGAAAAGCGCGCTGCTGTTCGTCTATAGCCTCGATCTTGAACTGAAAAATGAAGCGGAGATATTGAAGCGCTTCGAGGATGATCCGCACGTCAAACCGACGCCGGACATGTCTTACCAGTTCGTTGCGCACGCGCCGACCAATTTGCCTTTGCGCCCGATCGTCGTCGGCTTCGGCCCGGCAGGCATCTTCGCCGCGCTGATCCTGGCGCAGATGGGCTTCAAGCCCCTCGTGCTCGAACGCGGCCGCAAGGTGCGCGAACGCACGCAGGACACCTGGGATCTCTGGCGTCGTCACAACCTGCATGCGGAATCGAACGTGCAATTCGGCGAGGGCGGTGCCGGCACCTTCTCCGACGGCAAGCTCTACACGCAGATCCGCGACCCGCGCCATCTCGGCCGCAAGGTGCTGACCGAGTTCGTCAAGGCCGGTGCGCCGGAGGAAATCCTCTACGTCAGCAAGCCGCACATCGGCACCTTCCGGCTCGTCAGCATGGTCGAGAAGATGCGCGCGGAGATCGAAGCGCTCGGCGGCGAAATCCGGTTTCAAGCTCGGGTCGAGGACCTGCGCATCGAGGAGGGGCATATCCGCGGTGTGGTGCTGGCCAGCGGTGAAGAAATCCGCGCCGACCACGTCATCCTCGCGCTCGGCCACAGCGCACGCGACACTTTCGCGATGCTGCAGCGGCGCGGGGTGTTCATGGAAGCCAAACCCTTCTCGATCGGGTTTCGCATCGAGCATCCGCAGTCGCTGATCGACCGCGCGCGCTACGGCAATTTCGCCGGCCACCCGTTGCTCGGCGCGGCCGACTACAAGCTCGTGCATCATGCAAAAAACGGCCGCGCAGTGTATAGCTTCTGCATGTGTCCCGGCGGGCAGGTGGTCGCCGCGACCTCCGAACCGGGCTGCGTGGTGACCAACGGCATGAGCCAGTATTCGCGCGCCGAGCGTAACGCCAACAGCGGCCTCGTCGTGAATGTCTCGCCTGACGACTTCGGCGAATTTGCACAATGGGGGCCGCTGGCGGGCATCGAATTCCAGCGCAAGTGGGAGCAACGCGCTTTCGATCTCGGCGGCGGCACTTACGACGCGCCTGGCCAGCGCGTCGGCGACTTCCTCGCCGGCCGGCCGAGCGACCATCTTGGCGCGGTCGCACCCTCGTACCAGCCAGGCATCAAGCTCACCGATCTGGCCACCGCCCTGCCCGACTTCGCCATCGCGGCGCTGCGCGAAGCGATTCCCGCCTTCGAGCGGCAAATCCGCGGCTTCGCGCTGGACGACGCATTGCTCACCGGCGTCGAGACGCGCACGTCATCGCCCCTGCGCGTCACGCGCGGCAATGATTGTCAGAGCCTCAACGTCAAGGGCCTGTTCCCCGCCGGCGAGGGTGCCGGCTACGCCGGAGGCATCCTCTCGGCGGCCGTTGACGGCATCGAAGTAGCCGAGGCTTTGGCGCTTAATTTGCTTTCCGGCTGCAGGGGTTCAGTGTCAGAATCGCACGATAGCCAATAACAAGGCCAGGAGAACAGCATGCGCAACAACCAGCCCGTCACCGGCGTCGAGCGCCAATACCCCGCCGATATCGCGATCATTTCCCATACCGACGCGAAGGGTCTGATCACCTTCGTCAATGACGATTTCGTCGAGGTCAGCGGCTTTACGCAGGATGAGCTGATCGGCCAGCCGCAGAACATCGTGCGCCATCCCGACATGCCCCCGGAAGCCTTCCGCGACCTGTGGGACACGATCAAGGCCGGGCGCCCCTGGGCCGGCCTGGTCAAGAACCGCTGCAAGAACGGCGACCACTACTGGGTGCGCGCCTCGGTCACCCCGAAGCTCGATGGCGGCTACATGTCGGTGCGCGTCAAGCCCGGCCGCGAGGAAGTCGCCGCCGCCGAAGCGCTCTACGCGCGCATGCGCCAGAACCCGTCGCTCAAGCTTCATGAAGGCCTGGAGGCGAAAGCGAACTTCTGGAGCTGGATCGACAACATGCGCATCGGCAACCGCCTCGCCATGGTCATGGCGCTGGTGATGATCCTGCTGGTCGGGGCGCTGTTCGAAAGCCATTACTCGTCAGGCAAGATCGAGGATGCCTACCGGAGCTACATCGATCAGGACGTGGCGCGCCGCGCCGACTTCTACAACATGTACGCCCAGGGCCTGCAAATGGGGCAGGCGCTGCGCAACGTGATGCTCGACCCGGACAATCCCAAGGCCTACGACAACTACAAGAATGCCGCCTCAAGCTTCGAGAAGGCCGCCAGCCAGGCCAGCGGACTCGACCAGAAAACTGCCAAATCAGGCCTGCCGGACCGTGTCGTCGCCTTGCGTGCCGAGCAGAAAAAGATGCACGAGCAGATCTTCGATCTCATCAAGGCGAAGCAGGGCGACGAAGCCAAGTCCCAGCTCAACAAGACCGAAACACCGAAGTGGCGCGAGATGCGCGACCTGCTGCTCGGTGAAATCAAGCGGCTCGACGAAGCGACGCCCAAGCTGCTCGCCGAGATCAAGGCCGTTTCCAACGCGGCCGATAAGCGCAGCCTGACGCTCGCCATCCTCGCCGTCGTGCTCGGCATCCTGCTGGCCGGCATCCTGCTGGCACGCATCGCCCGCCAGGCACGCGAAACGGAAAGTCTCGTTTCGGCCGTGGCCGGCGGCAACCTCGCGCAGGTCATCCGCGCCGGCGGCCATGACGAGTTCGGCGCGATCCTGACCCGTGTCGCCATGCTGCGCAACCGCCTGCACGAAGCGATCAGCCTGATTCACCAGACCGCGCGCGCGCTCGACCAGTCGAGCCAGCAACTGATGGGTGCGAGCAACGCCACCGTCGAGGCCGCCGAGTCGCAATCGTCGGCCATCTCCAGCATCGCCGCCGCCGTCGAGGAACTCTCCGTCTCGACCGACGAGATGAGCAGCAACGCCCGCGACGCCCTGCAGGCCACCGATCACTCCTCCACGGCAACGCGCGAAAGCGCCACCACCAGTCGCGACGCGGCCGATCACATCAACGCCGCCGCGCGCGTCGTGGCCGACTCCGAGCAGCGCATTGCCGAACTGGCGACGATGTCCGAGGAAATCAGCCGCGTCGTGCTGGTGATCAAGGAGATCGCCGACCAGACCAACCTGCTCGCGCTCAACGCCGCGATCGAGGCCGCGCGCGCCGGCGAACAGGGCCGCGGCTTCGCTGTGGTCGCCGACGAAGTGCGCAAGCTCGCCGAGCGCACCGGCAATTCGACGCAGGAAATCGCCGCGATGATCCAGCGCATCCAGGACGTCAGCAGTTCGGTCGCTCACGAGGTTGCCGCCAGCAGCAAGGAGGTCGGCGACGGCGCCCAGAGCGCGGCGCAGGCCGGCAACATGGCGGCCGCAGTCGAGTCCTCGGTCGAGCAGGCCAGCCACGCGGTGCAGTCGATCAGCGATTCGCTGGCCGAGAGCAGTGCCGCCACGCGTGAGATCGCCGGCAACATGGAGCGCATCTCCCAGACCGCCGAGAACAACGCCCAGGTTGCGCAGAATTCGCTCCACGAGTCCCGCCAGGTCGGCCTGCTGGCCGACAAGCTGAAGGCGCTGGCCGCCCAGTTCCGCGCCTGATCTTGCGTTGATCCGTTTCGACCGCATCGGCAAGCGCTATCCGCCGGACATCACGGCACTGGCCGAGATCAGCATCGAAATCGCCGCTGGCGAGCTGGTGACGATCACGGGGCATTCCGGCGCCGGCAAGTCGACCCTGCTGCGGCTGATTCCCGCGATCGAACGGCCGACCAGCGGTTCGCTGCTGGTCAATGGCCAGAACGTCAGCGGCCTCCGCCGCAGCGCGCTCCCCTACCTGCGTCGCAACATCGGACTGGTTTTCCAGAACCAGAAGCTGCTGTTCGACCGCAGCGCGCTCGACAACGTGCTGCTGCCGCTGGAGATCGCCGGCTTTCCCCTCAAGGAAGCGAAACGCCGCGCCGAAGCCGCCCTCGACAAGGTCGGTCTGCTCAAGCGCGCGCGCGCCCTGCCGATCGCGCTCTCGGGCGGCGAGCAGCAACGCCTCGCCATCGCCCGCGCGGTGGCGCACCGTCCGGCCCTGCTGCTGGCCGACGAGCCGACCGCCTACCTCGATGCCGAGACGGCACGGGACGTCGCGGCGATCTTCCGCGAATTCCACCGCGTCGGCGTCACGGTGCTTGCCGCCACCTATGACGACGGTTTGTTTCCTGACGCCCGGCAACTCCGGCTCGACCACGGCAGGCTGGCATGAACTGGCTGGCGGCCCAGCGCCGCGCGCTCCTCCTCGCCCTGCGCCGGCTCGCGGCGGCGCCGCTCAACACGCTGCTGTCGATCCTCGGCATCGGCATCGCACTGGCCTTGCCGGCGGGCGGCTATGTCCTGCTGGGACATGTCGCGCAACTGGCGCAAGGCAGCAGCGCGACGCCGCAACTGACCGTGTTCCTCGCCGGCGACACCGAACGCCGTGCGGCGCAAGCCGTCGAAGCGCGGCTCAAGGCCCTTCCGGAGGTCGGCAAGACCCAGTTGCTCGCGCGCGAGGACACGCTGGCGCGCATGAAGTCCGCCGACGGAGGCGGCCTCGCGGACGTGATCGGCGCGCTGCCGAAGAATCCCTTCCCCGACGCGATCGTGGTCACGCCCGCCGACGACGCCCCCGCCGCGATCGACACGCTCGCCGCGACGCTGCGCAATGCCAGGGAATGGCGCGAAGTCGAACACGTGCAGGTCGATGCCGACTGGGCGCGCCGCCTCGCCGCCTTCGTCCGGCTGGCGAAAACCGGCGTACTCCTGCTTGCCGGCCTGCTCGGCATCGGGCTGCTGGCCATCGTCTTCAACACCATCCGCCTGCAGGCGCTGACCCGCCGCGACGAGGTCGAAGTGAGTCGACTGCTGGGCGCCACCGACGGCTTCATCCGTCGCCCTTTCCTCTGGCATGGCGGGCTGCTCGGCCTCGCCGGCGGCATGGTCGCGTGGCTGATCGTTGCCGGCACGGTGCTGGGGCTGCGCCTGCCGGTCGCCGAGCTCGCCAGCCTCTACGGCATCGACCTCCTGCTGGCCCTGCCCGGCTGGCCGGTAACTGCCGCATTGCTCGGCGCAGCGACCCTGCTCGGCTGGCTGGGCGCCGGGCTGTCGATCGGCCAGCACCTCAAACACATGGAATGAACATGCACGACTTCACGCCTTCCCCCGACTCGACCCGCTGGCGCAAATACGCCGGCCGCGACGTGATCCCGCTGTGGGTCGCCGACATGGACTTTGCCGCACCGCCGGAAGTCGTCGAAACCCTGCAGCAACGCATCGCCAACGGCCTGTTCGGCTATGGCGAGCCTTGGCCATCCCTGATCGAGTCGGTCGTCGAACATTGCGCACGTGAATATGACTGGGCGATCGAGCCCGACTGGCTGGTCTGGCTGCCCGGTCTGGTGTCGGGCCTGCATGTCGCCTGCCGCAGCGTGGGCACAACAGGCGACGGGGTCTTCACCGCCACGCCGGTCTATCCGCCTTTCCTGTCAGCGCCGGTCGAATCGTCGCGCCGGCTGCTCACGCTGCCGCTGGTGCGCAGCGAGGCGGGCTGGGGTTGGGACTTTGCCGCCGCCGATGCGGTGATGAAGGCCGCCAAGCTATTTCTGCTGTGCCACCCGCACAATCCCGTCGGCCGCGCCTGGCACGAAGACGAGCTTTGGCAGCTTGCCGCACTGGCGGAAAAGCACGATCTCGTCGTCTGTTCCGACGAGATCCATTGCGACCTGACCTTGAACGGCCGACATCGGCCCTTCGCCACGCTCTCGCCCGACATCGCCGCGCGCACGATCACATTGATGGCACCGTCCAAGACCTTCAACCTCGCCGGCCTCGGCTGCGCCTTCGCGATCATTCCGAACCCGCGCTTGCGGCGCGCATTTTCCGCGACCATGCATGGCATCGTGCCGCATCCGAACGTGCTCGGGCTGGCTGCCTGCGAAGCCGCATTCCGTCAGGGCGGCGTGTGGCGCCGGCAGTTGCTCGACACGCTGCGCGGCAACGCGGCGCGCGTCGAACAGGCGATCGGCAAGTTGCCGGGGCTCTCGATGGAGCGCGTCGAGGCGACCTTCCTCGCCTGGATCGACTGCCGCGAACTCGGCATCGAGCATCCCGCACAGCTGTTCGAAAAGGCCGGCGTGGGGCTATCGGATGGCGTTGCCTTCGGGCCGGAGCAAGCCTATGCGCGGTATGTGCGCCTCAATTTCGGCACGCCGCGCGCGCTGCTCGACACGGCGCTGGCACGCATCGGGAAAGCCTGCGCAACCTTGTAAAAGTCGGCGCTGGCGGGACGGCACCAAGCAGGGTCAATGCAGCTGCAGCTTGCGTCCCGACTTCAGCATCGCCGCGAACTTCGTCGCCGGCACCGGCGGCGAGAAATAGTGCCCCTGGATTTCCTGACAACCCAGGCTCTTGAGGAATTCCAGCTGGGCGCGCGTCTCGACGCCCTCGGCGATGACGCGATGGCCGAGGCGCTGCGCCATGCTGATGATCGCGCCGGCGATCGCGCAATCGTTGCCATCCTGCGGAATGCCGGTAACGAAGGAGCGGTCGATCTTGAGCGTGTCGATCGGGAAGCGCTTGAGATAGGCGAGGCTCGAATAGCCGGTGCCGAAATCGTCGAGCGCGAGCGAAACGCCCAGCGCAGTGAGGCTGTCCATCATGGCGATGACAGCATCGCTGCTGTGGGTCAGCATGCCCTCGGTGATCTCGAGTTCGATGCGATCGGGCGCGACCGCGTACTCCTGCAGCAGGGCCTGCACCCGGCCGGCGAGGCTGGGCGAGAAATCGCGCGCGGACAGGTTGATCGCCACCTTGAATTCGGGCAGGCCCGCCGCGCTCCACGCGTGCGTCTGCTCCAGCGCCGCTTCCAGCACCCAGGCCGATAGCCGCACGATCAGGCCGGATTCCTCGGCGATCGGGATGAAGGCATCGGGCGGCATCAGGCCAAGGTCGGGATGCTGCCAGCGCACCAGCGCCTCGGCGCCGACGATCGTGCCGGTCGCGATGTCGACCTTCGGCTGGTAGTGCAGCAGCAGTTCGTTCTTCTCGATGCCGTGGCGCAGGCCGGATTCGATGTGCAGGCGTTCGAGCGCGCGCTGGTTCATCTCGCGGCTGTAGAAGGTGTAGCCATCCTGCCCGGTTTCCTTGCTGCGGTACATCGCGATGTCGGCCATGCGCAGCAGGGTCTCGGTCTCCAGGCCGTCGCGCGGATAGACGCTGATGCCGATGGCGACGCCGACGCGCAGCTCGTGGCTGTCGATGAGGAAGGGCGTGTCGAGTGCGGCGATCAGCTTCTGCGCGACCATCGCCGCATGTTCGCGCCGCGCGATGTCGAACAACGCGACGACGAATTCGTCGCCGCCCAGCCGCGCGATGACGTCCTCGGTGCGCACGGCACTGCGCAGGCGCTCGGCCACCTGCTGCAGCAGGCGGTCGCCGACACCGTGACCGAGGCTGTCGTTGATCGGCTTGAAGCGGTTGAGGTCGACGAACAGGAGCGCGCCATGCAGGCGGTTGCGCCGCGCCTCGGTCAGCGCCTGATCGATCAGCTTGTAAAGCAGCGTGCGGTTGGGCAGCCCGGTCAGGCTGTCGTAATAGGCGAGGTAATGGATGCGTTCCTCGGCCTTCTTGCGCTCGGTGATGTCGGTGAAGATCGAGAAGTAGTTGCTGATCTGGCCTTCACGGTTGCGCACCAGGCTGATCGAGGCCCAGCTCGGAAAATCCTCGCCGTTCTTGCGGCGCGTCCACACCTCGCCATGCCAGCCGCCTTCTTTTTCGACGCGCTGCCAGAGTTCCTCGTAGAAGTGCAGCGGATGCCGCGCGGAACGCAGCAGGCTCGGCAGCCGGCCGATCACGTCCTCCTCGCTGTAGCCGGTCATCCGGCTGAAAGCGGGATTGACGGAGAGGATGCGCCGGTCAGCATCGGTGATCAGGATGCTTTCCTCGCTGTGTTCGAAGATGCGCGACTGCAGGCGCAGGGTCTTTTCGGTCTCGATGCGCGCAGTAATGTCGGAAAGGTAGCCGATCAGCCCGACCGGTTCGCCGGCCTCGTCGCGACTCAGGGTGAGTTGCAGGCTCGCCCAGAAGACCTCGCCCGACTTGCGGCGCCGGCGTACTTCCAGTGCGCGTCCGCCGTCCTCGACAAAAGCGTCGTCGAAGCCTTCGCTGTCGTCATCCGCAGCGGGATCGGCGTAGAGGAACAGGATGTGCTTGCCGACCGCCTCGGCCGCACTGTAGCCAAACAACGTCTCGGCACTCCGGTTCCAGCCGGTGATGTAGCCGCCGAGGTCCATCGTGATGACGGATTCGTGGATCTGGTCGAGGATCTTGACCTGGCTTGCCAACTTGCAGGCGCCGGGCACGCCGCGGGCGGCCTCGCACCAGGCGCGCGCCTGCTCGGGATCGGGATTGGCCGGAACGAGAGAGATAGTCTGCGGTTCGGCCATGGCTCTCCTGTCAGGCTTCCTTGCTCACCATGACGGCCCAGCGGGCCGCCTCGATCAGGGCCGACCCCCAAGCCTCGTGATCCACCCCGATGCCGGCCAGCGCGGCAGCGAGTTCCGGCGTCGGCCCGTATTCGGCCATCCGCACCGTCTTCAGGAAGGCGCCGAACGGTCCCTGTCCATCGACCAGTGCCTGCGTCACTACGTCGGCCAGGTGCAGCGGCGCAATGATTTCGGCCAGCGGCTGGCCGAACAGGGTGTCGAGCAGCGAGAACATGCCGATCATGAAGGCATGGTCCCAGTCATCGCGCGTCATGCCCTTGCGCTTGGCGATGCCCTCGAGCAGGTTCGCGCGCAAGGCCGCCTGCGGCAACAGGGGACTCGCCGTTGCGCTGCCGGGCGGCCGCGCGAACAGCAGCAGCATTAGCCAGCGCTGGAGTTGGCGGCGACCGAGCAGGACGAGCGCCTGCGTGAAGCTCTCGATATGCCGGCCCGGCATGAAGGCGACGGAGTTCACGAGCTTGAGCAGCTTGTAGGCGAGGTTGGCG
>Ga0172375_10009685_pt1 | contig 12642 bp, 6 predicted proteins | sample LakKiv1m_FD_114537 | JGI IMG/M metagenome (GOLD analysis project Ga0172375, IMG submission 114537) | Freshwater microbial communities from Kabuno Bay, South-Kivu, Congo - kab_092012_11.1m | ecosystem: Environmental > Aquatic > Freshwater > Lake | place: Democratic Republic of the Congo... | reverse complement strand
TATACCGGCTTGAAAACAGGAATAATCAACAATTTTACCGAACCTCCGCTGGATGGTCCCTGGCCACTTGTTCGTACGGCCGATGTTCATTTTGTGTCGGTAAAAAGTGAAGCTGTTAATAAAATCGAAAATGTTTCGTATATCGGTGCATTCGACAGTTTTGGAAGCTGTATTGGCTATGTTGAAATTGACGGAAGAAGTGGGAACTACCTGCTAACCCTTTATGGAAATGATGTTTCTACGGACGCAAAAGACGGTGCCGATGAAGGTGAACCCATTTCGTTCAGAAGCTACAATTCATCCACACAAACGGAAACTGAGCTTATCGCTGAATACAATACCGGTTTCCCAAATGCTGATGGGGTCTATATTTCCGGAGGTCAATCTGAAATCATTAACTTCAAGGAATCCTCAATTGGAGTTGGTGAAATTGGAAAAGGCGTAAGTGTTCAGATTTATCCAAATCCTGCAAAGGATGTGGTGAATATAGTAACACAGGGATTCCGATCCCTTGGAGGGATTGGAACCCTCACCACCACCGATGGCAAAATGGTGAAAACCTTCTCCATCACCAGCCAGAAAACCCAACTGGATATTTCCGGTTTACAGCCCGGCATTTATATGCTGAAAATCGAATTGGAAAATCAGGTTGTCATTAAAAGAGTTGTAATTCAATAATTTAAAATTCATTTTTTTTGTAACCTGCCAGCCCTGGTTTTTTTGCTGGCAGGTTTTTTTTTCTGAAAATTCTTTACCTCTTTTAATAGCTAAAACCTCAATTTAAACAAAACGCTGATATCCAAGTCAGTTATTCCGGCTTTTGATTGATCTTCACCAACTTTGCTACATTTTTGGCTTCGATGTGAAGTAATGAAATTTTTTTTAGCTTTGTCGAAAAAGATTTGTGGTGGCAAGGGAGAAAAACAAAATTTTGTTAGCGAATGTCGAACCACAGAATGTCAGGAACTTGTTTGATGTGTTAGACAACAGAATTTACAGGGTGTTTGTGGCTTCCAACGGAAAAAGTGCTGTTGAGCAGGCATGCAGGTACCAACCCGATGCCATCATCATGGACTGGGATATGCCCGAAATGGATGGGATGGAGGCCATAAAAATCATCAGAGCTACAGATGAAATTAAGAATATTCCCATCATTGTAGCTACCGGCAAAACGACCAGTGTCGAAAACCTGCGTACCGCGCTCGAAACCTGCGCCAACGATTACATCCGTAAACCCTACGACCCCATCGAAATTGAAGCCCGCGTGAAATCGATGATCCGGCTGAGCCTCGAACAACAAAAAACAATCAGGCTGGAAAAGGAAATCATGCAACAAAAACTGGAAGAGCCACACCGCGAAATGGAAATCAATATTCAGGCGCTGTCGGTTGCAAAACTCCACCTGATAAACAACAGCAGAAACATCGAAACCCTTGTCGGCGCGTTGCAGGAGTTAGTCGCTCATACCGATGAAACCGGTGAAAAGTTGATTTCAGATATCGTTTCCACACTCAAAGTCAGCACTGCAAGCATCAATTGGAAGGAATTTGAAATCCTGTTCGAAAAAGTGCATCCATCGTTTTTTTCCAGCTTGCGCAAATTCCTTCCCGACCTCACAGGCAGCGAAATTGAACTGTGTGCTTTTCTCAGGTTAAACATGTCGAACAAGGAAATAATGGCCATTACACACAAAAATGACAACACCTTAAAAAAGTCACGACAGCGGCTGAAAAAAAAGCTGGGGCTCGACAATGACGAATCGTTGTATAAGTTTATCCGCCAATTTGAATAATCAGGATGAATGCACAAAAATTTCCATCAAAAGTTTTGATATACAAATACTTGTGTTTGACACAAAATAACGAATGAAAATCAGGAACAGAATTTTTCTTTTGCTTTTAACGCAACTATTTGGGTTGATCGGGAATGTTGCTGCTCAATCTGATTCGTTGTTGACCGAATTCAGAAAAACTCCCAAAACAGCCGCCAATATTTGCAAATTGATTGATTTATCGTATTATCTGATTGATTATAACGTGGATAGCGCATTGAATTGTGCCCGTCAAATCCAGCAAATTTCTATTCCGGACAACGATACCGAAGCACGGTGTAAAATTTTGCTTAATCTGGGCAATGTCCTAAAGCTCAGTGGAAAATATGATGAATCGAACAAATACCTGTTTCAAGCGCTTGAAATTGCTGAAAACAACAGGTTAATTTCCAGTAAAATAATCAGCCTTTATCAAATTGGCGACTTAAACCGTTGCATTGGGCTTTTGGATCAAAGTATTTATTATTTGTATTTGTCGAGAAATTTGGCTCACGAAAACAAGGTGTATCAGAGTTTTCCAAAATTGTACGAGTATATAAGCTCAACTTTTTATGAGCTTACCGAGCATTCTCACCCTAAATTTAAGGTGACAAAAATTCCTTTTCAACATGAGTTCGACCTTGAAACAAGCACGTGGGATGTTTATCTTAAATTATGTAAATCGTATGCCGATTCGGCGCTCATGTTTTCTGATCTTAAAAATGATGACAGAACAAAATTAAGTTGCCTCAACATTCTTGGTGCCTATTACCGGCAGCAGGGAAATTCCAGTAAAGCCATTGAGTATTTCGGAAAAGCCATTGAGCTGGCAGAGCAAATTAATCATGTGGTTGATATTCCAAACTATTATGTAAATATTGCCAGAACGTATTTCGACCGGAATCAATTTGAAAAAGCCATTGAGTATGGTTTGAAAGGTTACCGTAAGGCTGTTGAAATGAACATTTTGGTGTATAAATCGACCGCAGCAAATATTTTACGTTTATCTTATATAGAGAAGGAAGATTTCAAGAATGCGCTTGAATTTCAGCACATCGAATCCGGCACAAGAGAAGAAATACTAAGCCATGCAAATTGGAATAAGATTTCGGAACTCGACAAAAAATACCAAACCGAACAAAAACAAAAAGAAATCGAATACCAGAAAAATTTGCTTGAGCTGAAGAGTACCGAAGTTTTCAGGCGGAATATTATCATTGTTTTTTTGCTGGTTGCTATCATGATTATCCTTGCCGGAATATTTTATATCCAAAAGCAAAAAACTGTATTGCTCAAACATCAGGAAGAAATTGAGGCGCAATCCAAAAAAATCTTTGAGCAGTATAGCCGCCTCGAAAAACTGGATTTTTTTAAGGAAACCCTCACCCATGCGCTGGTTCACGATTTAAAAAATCCGCTCAGCCAGATTATGCTTACCACCAGCAATCCGCTCGTGCACCATTCGGCTGCCAAAATGCGAAGGCTCATCACCAACATGCTGGATGTTGAAAAATATGAGAATACCGGATTTAACCTGAACAAAGAAATCCACTCGCTGCGCGGCATCCTGGATGAAGTAAAAACCGGGCAGGAGCCTGCACTGATGGAAAAAAACCTGAAACTCCAACTGCCTTCCGACGTCTACCTGGTGGTGGTTGATAAAGAAATGATGTTGCGCGTGTTTGACAACCTGCTGTCGAATGCCATCCGTTTTTCGCCACAAAACCGGAATATCGATGTTTTTGCAGTTAAAACAGGCGATGGTTTTATTCAGGTTGGTATAAAAAACTATGGCGATCAAATTCCGGAAGAGGCGCTGCCTTTTATCTTCGACAAATACCGCCAATTTGCAAAAACCGACAGCAGCTCGCACAGCTCCACCGGTTTGGGGCTTACTTTCAGCAAAATAGCCATTGAGGCGCATGGCGGAAAAATCAGCGTCCGGAACAACCCGGATGAAGGTTGCAGTTTTTGTTTCACCATACCGGATGTTTTACCTTTGGTTGAAATGGAAGAAGCCGTAAAAACTGTCCTGGATTTCAAAAATCAATTTAAGTTTACCGATAACGAATATAAAATTTTAAAACAGGCGGTGAAACAACTAAAGGATTTCAAAATCTTTGAGATTTCCCGTTTTCATGAAACGCTCGATCCCTTGAAAGTAACTACCGGAAGCAACGTAAATGAATGGATTTCCCGGCTTTTTAGCGCCATTAATATTCACAATATTGAGGAATACAACCATTTAATCAATCTTATCGAAAATGAACAAGCAAAAAATTCTGATCGTTGACGACGAACCAGCACTCCTCGAAGGCATCGTAAAATTTTACATCGAAACCCAGGAACCCTACGAATTGTTTCAGGCGCTCAACGGCGAAACTGCGCTTGCTGTGGCGAGTGAGGTTGTTCCCGACCTGGTGCTTACCGATTGGGATATGCCCGTGATGGACGGCTTGCAGTTGATTGCAAAAATGAAGGCAACCGAAGCGTTTTGCGATATTCCTGTGGTTATGATGACAGGAATGATGCTGACAGCTTTCGATCTCCGGACGGCGATGTCGGTTGGCGCTGTTGACTACCTCCGCAAACCCATTGATAAAATTGAATTGTTGGCGCGCACCAAATCCATGCTGCGGATTTCGTTAGCCAACAAAACTATACGCCAACAAGAGGAAGACCACCTGAATGCCGAACTCGATCACCATAAAAAAGAACTTGCCATTGCCTCGCTTCACCTGGCCAATTACCAGAAAAGGAACGAAGAGTTGCTTGTTGAGATTAAAAGGCTGATCCCTTACATTAACAAGGAAGGAATGGAAATTATCAGGAAAATCATCAGCGACAATAAATCGAATTATGAAAATGATTTCCTGAATATTTTCGAAACCCAATTCAGGGACGTTCATGCCGGTTTTTACGAACGACTTGACAACAAACATCCCGAACTCACGCCTACTGAGAAAAAAATCTGCACCTTCCTCAAAATGAAGTTAAACACCAAAGAAATTGCTGTCCTTCTGCTTTCCACACCGGCTTCCATCGAAGTAATCCGTGCCAGAATCCGCAAAAAAATCGGACTCGACCATTTTCAAAGCCTTACCGAGTATATTTCGGGGATTTGAATTGCGCTTACAGGTGGTAATCACTTTGGGTGGAAGCGGCTGTAAGCCAAAATTTTGATGTTCCTATGTCCTTCAATATGAACTTCCTCCAGTCGGCAAACCATAGATAGTCTGACAAAAAAGGAACTCCGAATACCAAACACTGAATCCCAAACAATTCAACAAAATATTATCTTTCGTAATTGATAAAAATACCATACTTTTGTCGAGTATATTCGATAATAAGTAAAATATGGAAAAAGACCTCATTAAATTATTGATTGCAGAGTACCAGCAAAAAGTTGTTGAAACCGCATTTCAGCAACGTATTTACACCATCGAGAGCAGTCTTAACTATGTGTTTACCGGTTTGCGCCGTGCCGGAAAATCTTTTATGATGATTCAACAAATTCATCATCTGCTTGAAAATGGACATGCCAAAGAGGAGATTTTGTACTTCAATTTTGAGGATGATAGGATTACATCATTTACATCAGCCGACTTAGACCGGATAAAAGTTTGCTACGAAGAAATGTACGACAGCAAGCCGGTTTTTTTTCTGGATGAAATTCAGATTATTGACCAATGGGAGAAATTTGCCCGCCGTCTTGCCGATCAGGGATACCGGGTATTTGTTACCGGCAGCAATGCAAAAATGCTTAGCACCGAAATAGCTACCACTCTTGGAGGCCGCTATGTGATTCAGTACATTTATCCGTATGCATTTACCGAATATCTTACCGGTTCGGGTATTGATACTAACGACAAGAATTTTATTTATCATCACCGTACCAAAATAACCAAAGCTTATGAAGCATATTTTCGTTTTGGTGGGTTACCCGAATTGTTAAAGATTGCTGATAAAAGGGCATGGTTAAGCAACCTGTACCAAAAAATATTTTTGGGAGACCTGATCACCCGCTACCAGATTCGCAATCCTTTCGCTTTGCAGGTGCTAATGCGCAAACTGGCTGAAAGTGTTAAACAACCTACATCTTTCAACAGGCTTGCCCATGTGGTTTCTTCATCGGGTAAAAAAATCAGTACGGATACCGTGATTGATTACCTTGACTACCTTAGGGAATCATGGCTTATCTTTTCCATCGAAAACGTTTCAGCAAAACTGGCCGACAAAATTGCCAACAAAAAATACTATTTTACAGACAATGGCATCCTCAACCTTTTTCTCTTCGATCCCCTGACCTCGCTGCTCGAAAACCAGGTGGCAATCCAATTGCGGCGTTTATTCGGTGAAGAAGTGTATTATTATCACCGGAATATTGAAGTTGACTTTTATGTCCCTGCCCAACTATTGGCTGTGCAGGTTTCTTACAGCATACAGGACGCCCCGACCCGAACACGTGAGATTCATGCCTTACGAAATTTCTCGAAGCAAATGGAGGTAACAACCATGTTAATCATCACAAAAGACGAAGAAGAAACCATCCATGAAGATGATTTGACAATTGAAGTATTGCCGGTTTGGAAGTGGCTCTGTGAATAATGACCGGGAACAAAACACCCAGACCTTGAAGCGTCTTACAGCAGGAAGACCTTCGATCGTCAAAACTGATAAACCTTGCCCTGTGACTACAACTATTCCCGAAGGAGCGATGGAACGAATGAACGGCGGGACAGAGAGAAGAAGGCGAGCTTTGCGATAACAGAGAACGATGAAACAAATCATCTTCCCGGCCTGCACATCCAACAATTTCCTCAACACCAAACACATATCTCCGCTTTTTCCCCAAATAAATCACTCTATTAACCATTACACTTTCAATCTATTACCTTTCCTGTTAAGCCCCAGTTAAGGTACCCCCCAATTTTTGCTAAGGTCGCTTTTTTGCATTTAGCTTACCTGCGCCTCTATTTTCGCCAAAGAAAAAACAAAGCACATGGCAAAAAATACGCAGATAAAAAAAGGAAAGCCAGTTCAGGTGAAACCTGATGCGAATATTATTGAAAAAGAAATTGAAGATTTGATTGACAGGGAAAAAACCAAACGCAGGATTGTGACCAAACTGCTCAACCAAACAGATTTAAAAAACAGAAATTCAAGTTGTTGAATAATAAATAATAATTAAAAATTACGGTTATGAAAAATTTAATTCTACTTTTTGTTTTGTTATTGGGAAGCATTCTGATAACGCATCCCGCCGATGCACAAAAACTCGGAGCAAATGGCAATAACGCCTACGGGCAGCTTGGCGACGGTAGTACTACCAGTACTACCAGTACTACCATTATTATAATTGGAACCGACTCCAACTGGGTGGCAGCAGGCTGTGGTGATTACCACAGCCTTGCCATTAAAAGCAATGGCACACTTTGGGCCTGGGGGCGCAACAACAAGGGGCAACTGGGCGATGGTACCCTTGTTGATAAATCTTCGCCTGCACAAATAGGCCTTGCCACCAATTGGAAACAAGCCGAGGGAGGCTCGGCTTTTACCGTAGCTGTAAAAACCGATGGCACCCTCTGGGCTTGGGGCGATAATACCAAAGGACAGTTGGGCGATGGAACCAATATTGATAAAACCACGCCTGTGCAAATTGGTACAGCCACCAACTGGGCAAGGGTAGATTGCGGGTATGATTATGTACTTGCCATTAAAACCGACAGTACCCTTTGGGCTTGGGGCGACAATGCTTACGGGCAATTGGGCAACAACACGGTTACTAACTCCAATATACCCATACAAATAGGCACAGAGCATACCTGGTGGAAAATTGCGACAATAGAAGGACGCTCGCTTGCACTTAAAACCAATGGCACTATTTGGCAATGGGGAACCACTATTATAGTAACTATACCCACTCAAATGGATACTACCACCAACAATGCAGGTATTTACGCGGGTCCGGAATTATTATTTGCACGCATACATACCGATAGCACATTTTACAGTACTGGAGCTGGTTATTACCTACAGGGTAAGGTTTGCAAGATTTGTAATACAACTTTAGCAGGCTCAATAACAAAGGCTGTAAGTATTGCCTATCCATATTTTGCTTCTCCCCCTACATCAGTTCCTGAAATATCATGTCCATCTGGTCCTTCATACTTTATTGTATCATCCTCAGGGGTAGTACTGAGGATATGGTCTTGTTCGTGGCCTAATAATCCAGGTTTTAGTCAATTAACTTCCTCTCTGCTATGGGATAAGGCGGTAACAGGAGCGGGACATTTGTTGTTGTTGCAAAAAAGCTCAGGCATTGTTAACCCCACAACTCCCGCAGGTACAGGCACAAGTGGTGATCCGTACCAGATTGCAACGCTCGATAACCTTAATTGGGTAACACAAAACACAGCAAGCTGGGCAGCAGGTAAGTATTTTATCCAGACTGCCGATATTGACGCTTCTTCAACAAACACCTGGGACGCAGGTGCAGGTTTTTCGCCAATTGGAACCAGTGTTACTAAGTTTCTAGGTAGCTATAATGGCAAAGGACATAGTATTGATGGCATGGTTATTAATCGTCCTTCAACTAACAATATTGGCTTTTTTGGTTTTATAGGAACAACAGGGGTTGTTGACAGTGTTGGCGTAACGAATGTTAATTTTGACGGTCAAGGCAATGTAGGTGGCCTGGCTGCCAATTCGCAAGGTTCAGTTAGTAATTGTTATTCATCGGGTACATTATCAACATCATCCAGTGAATATAATGAGGGAGCCGGTGGGTTGGTTGGTTCCAATTATGGAAACATCTCATACAGTTACAGCGCTTGCACTGTAACCGGGGATGACGAAATTGGTGGTTTCGTTGGCATTAACAATATCGGTGCAATCATAGCCAAATGCTACAGCACTGGAAGTGTAACTGCAACTGGCGATAACGCAGGCGGATTTGTTGGTATTCAAGTTGCCATGATGGGGGAGGCGGAGATAAACAATTGTTTTTCGCGGGGCAATGTAAGTGGCGCGGGAAGCGTTGGGGGATTCGTCGGTAAGGATCAGATGAATGTAGGAAATGCGTATATCATGAAATGCTACTCCACGGGCAGTGTTACCGGAACCTCCAATGTGGGTGGTTTTATCGGCACAGATTGGTCTAATGCCAATCTTTCAAATAATTATTTTGATGCCGAAACGGATGGCATCGCGAGTACGGTATCCGGCACTACCGAAGGTTCCAGCAATGGTGCGATTGGCAAAACCACCGCCGAAATGAAAACTCAGGCTACTTTTACTTACTGGGATTTTACCACAATATGGAAAATATCGTCCACCCTCAATGATGGCTATCCTGCTTTTCAATGGGCGGCCAGTCCATCTGCTCCCATGAAACTCAAATTCACCACCACCGACGACGAAAGATCTATCAGACTACCGCTTTTTGGTACAGTAAACTGCACCGTGGACTGGGGCGATGGTTCGCCTGTTGAAAGTTTTACCACGCCAGGTCGTAAACTGCATACTTTTGCCACTGCCGGAACTTATGTCGTAAACATCAGCGATACATTAACACAATTTGGATATTACGATATCGGTAATGAAGTAGGTTGGAGCGGTGCAGGATACCTTACCGAAGTGGTTGATTTTGGCAACATTGGATTAACCTCCCTTTCAGGCGCTTTTTGCGATGCAGATAATCTTACATCAGTACCTGCAACACTGCCTACCACTATTACCGATTTGTCGTATTGTTTCTTTCTGAATGACAAGGCCTCCATAACAAATCTGAACTCGTGGGATGTAAGCCATGTAACCGATATGACTGCTGCATTTTACGAAGCATCGGCTTTCAACCAGAATATTAGCTCATGGGATGTGAGTAATGTAACAACCATGGAGGGTATGTTTTCCTCGGCATTTGCATTTAACCAACCCATCGGTACGTGGGATGTAAGCAGTGTAACCAACATGGAAGATCTGTTTGGCAGCGCAGAAGCCTTCAATCAGCTCATCGGTGCATGGGATGTCAGCAGTGTGACCACCATGGAAGGGATGTTTGAATCGAACCCGGCCTTTAATCAGGATATCAGCACCTGGGATGTGAGCAATGTAACCAATATGGCTGATATGTTTGATTGGGCAACTGCCTTTAACCAGGATATCAGCGCCTGGGATGTAAGCAGTGTAACCGATATGTCGTGGATGTTCATTGGTGCCACTGCATTCGATCAGAGTCTGGCTGATTGGGATATCAGCTCTGTCACCTCAATGGAGGATATGTTTACGGATGTAACCCTCTCAACAGCAAACTACAATGCCATGTTAGTTGCCTGGGCGGCGCAACCGGTGCAAAGCAACGTTTTATTCAGTGGTGGTAACAGCAAATATTCCTGTGGAGCGCCTCAAACCAGCCGCGGCGTTCTTACCGGCGCCACAAATAGCTGGACGATTACCGATGGCGGAATAATCTGCATCGAAATAGGCGTAAAACAAGGTACTACTGCTATTGCGGATGGTAGTGGTTCTTACGACTTCGGTGGCAAAGCCCTTTCTTCCGATACCGATATTGAGTTTACGATCGAAAACACAGGAGATGCAACTTCAACGTTGGGCAATTTTACCATTACCGGCGCCGACTCCACACAGTTTAGTTTTCAGGGGGTAAATCCAGATTCAGTGGTAAACGGCAGTTCGGCTGCTTTTACTGTACGATTTTCTCCAACAAGCGCAGGAGCAAAAACGGCAACTGTATCGTTTGCTAACCAGGATTACGATGAAAATCCTTATACATTTTCGATAACCGGTACCGGTGCGATACTTGCAACGGTTGAGTATCCAACAGGCACATGGACCGAAATCCAGCCAGTTGGCGATGTTGATAAAAATTGGCGGCCACTTTCTGTCTCTGGCGATGGCAGTAAAATGTTCGCCGGAGTGTATCAAGGAAGGCTTTATTTATCATCAGATGGAGGCACAAACTGGACTGAAACCGGCCCAACGCCATCTGGAAATACGAATTGGCGTTATGCATCGGTTTCTGCCGATGGCAGCAAGATGGCAAGCTGCGTTTGGGAAGGTAGAATTTTTTTATCATCAGATGGTGGTACATCATGGTCAGAAACAGGACCTTCTCCTTTATCTGATAAAAACTGGGCATCTATATCTCTTTCTTCCAATGGCTCAATCATGGCAGCAGTTAATTATTCAGGCCGGCTTTACAGATCAACTAACGGAGGAGTAAATTGGTCAGAGTCAGGCCCTGCTCCTTTTGCTGACAAAAATTGGCAATCTGTATCCGTATCTGCCGATGGCAGTAAAATGGTTGCAGCTTCTGTTAACGGTAGAATATATAAGTCAACCGATGGAGGTACAAACTGGTCAGAAACTGGACCTTTACCATTAGCCGATAATTTCTGGCGCACAACATGCGTTTCTCCTGACGGGACCACCATGCTTGCGGGAGCAACCAGGTTGTACATGTCAATTGATGGAGGAACAAACTGGTCTGAAACAGGACCTTCACCACTTGCTGATAAATCATGGCGTACAGTTAGTCTCTCTGCAGACGGTGATACCATGATAGCTGCTGCTAATACCGGCAGACTATACATTTCAGTTGACAAAGGGACAAGCTGGTCAGAATCAGGACCCATACCTTTTGATGATAAAGGCTGGACATCGGTAGTACTTACTTTGGATGGCAGTAAAATGTTTTCATGTGCTTATCCTGGAAGAATATACGCATCATCAAACGAGCAATTGGAAGTAACCGACATTGCAGCAACCACCGCCACCGGAAACGGACAGATTGCCAATCTGAATGGCGGCGGCGATGCAACCAACCGTGGCGTGATCTTTTATCCTTACACCGATACGGATAAAGAGATTGACGGCGCATCGGTTACAAACTCCCACGAAACCGGTACTTATGGCACCGGAGCTTTTAGCCGCTCACTAGCAGGCCTTTCGGTAAATACACACTACAACCTCAGGGCGCATGCCACAAACCCGGTTGGTACAGGTTACAGCGACCGATGCGATTTCTGGACATTGTCCAATGTTCCTTCGCCACCTTTCGCAGGAAATGCTACCGCAGTTTCGCTGCAAGTGGCCGTAAAACCAAACGGGAACCCTGCCACAACCTTGTTCCTTATCCAAGATTCCGTTGCCGGACTCTATCTGCAACCGGATGGTTCAAGAACAGCCACGCTAACCTGGCAAACAGCCTCAACCTGGGACACCATTACTGTTACCGGCCTCTCCACGGGAGTAACCTACTATTTCCGTGTTAAAGCAAAGAACGGAAATGACGAAGAAACAGCGTTTGGTTTGGCAACTGAGCAGAACACCTGCTCCAATCCCACCGACGGTGGCGAAATCGGCAGCGACCAGATTGTTAGTGAAGGCCAGGACACCGAAAACCTCACCAACGAGGCGGCAGCTACGGGTTACAGTGGAACTTTGGAATATAAGTGGCAAAGCTCAACAACCAGCGATAGCGAAGGTTTTGAGGATATTGCCGAGAGTGATTCAGTTGGTTTTGTAGCCGGGCCATTGAATGAAACCACTTGGTTTAAACGATTGGCACGGGTAACCTGTAAAGCTGACTGGACAGGCGCCACCGAATCGAATGTGCTGAAAATAACTGTCCTGCACATCCCGGAGGTTATTATTACAGCACCATCTGATGACGTCACCGTTTATGAAAATCCGGTTACAATTTCAGGGACAGCTACCGATGCAGATGGTGACCTAAGCCTGGTTGAAGTAAAACTAAACGGAGGAAACTGGGAAAGTGCCACAGGGACAGATAGCTGGACGGTCGGCTT
>Ga0172375_10009681_pt1 | contig 12645 bp, 9 predicted proteins | sample LakKiv1m_FD_114537 | JGI IMG/M metagenome (GOLD analysis project Ga0172375, IMG submission 114537) | Freshwater microbial communities from Kabuno Bay, South-Kivu, Congo - kab_092012_11.1m | ecosystem: Environmental > Aquatic > Freshwater > Lake | place: Democratic Republic of the Congo... | reverse complement strand
GTTCTCGACGATCTTTCGGGAGACCTGGCATTCTCTGGCCATATTGCTGAGGTTCAGTATGCTGCCGTGCGAAAAGCTGATGGTCTCCAGGAAACGGGCAAACGTTCCGATGTCTCTGACCAGCCCCTCTTCCTTGACCTCTTCCTTCAAATAGAGGGCAACATAGGTCGCCAGGGTCCGTCCCGGTTCCTTGGCCGATACCACCAGGGGAATCAGGCCATTTCGGAGCGCTGCATCGAGTGAAAAATCAGGCCCCAGCTCGGCCGCCATAAAGGGATGGAAATGGGTCAAAAGGGCACGGCCGGCCAGCAGGTTGACCCCGCCGCGACGCAGTTTTCGGGCACTGGACCCGGTCAGGATAAACTGATGCGTCTTGTATTCCTCGATCAGCGAGTGGATGCTGTCCAGCAGGGCCGGGGCCTTTTGGATCTCGTCAACGATATATCGTCTGGTCTCTGGGTTGGCCCTGACAATCTGTTTGATCCGATCGGGGTATGCAATATGATTCCTGAACGTGCGGTCGTCTAACAAGTCCACAAGATAGGCATCGGGGAACGTTTTTTTGAGCCAGGTGGATTTGCCGGTGCCCCTCGGGCCGAAAATAAAAAAGCTGCCCACAGGAGGAACAAAAAACCTTTCGGTGAATTTTTCCATTGGATTGCCGCAAGATGAATGTTTCAGGTTAAATTTGAGTCTCAATTTTACCCTTTTGGCTAAAATATGCAAGGAATTTATTTCTCATCAGGTTGAAACCGTAGAAACCTGCCCGCGCCGCACTCTCAGATGCGCCCCATGGCTTTTCAACAGGCGGGTTTGCGGATCAGAAGGTATACCGCAATTCAAAAAGGAAATTGACCCGGGAATGGGCTAGTCATAAGGAAGCTCCCGGGGCCGGTTGGAGATTTGCAGTCCTTGGCGATCAGGGTGGGGTTCACGGTGGATCGAATGCATTCTACGCCCCTTTCATTTGTAAGCTTATGCGCATGCGTACATGGGATCCCCCATTCAGCACCCAGCTCCTGTGCGGCGCCGCGCCGATTCTCTCTTATCCCTATGTCTCCGTATGTCACATGTTGTCTCATCCCAAACACATCCCTTACGATTTGGTAAATGCCCACTTTCATCTTCCGCAATCCCCTTTAAAACAAAGCTTCGATTCGGCTTGACATCTGACCCTCTTTGGACTTTAATGAAATTGAATCCTATTCATTCCGGTCAATAGGGCAACCCCATAGCACAACCTCAACCTTCTGGGAGGAAATCATGGTTTCGCGTCTCCAGAGGGTTATGAAAACAGGGCCTCCGGTGGATATCCATATCCGCTCGGGGGCTTTTTGTTTGGGAGGTGAGCCCATGAACACTCAGGAATTCAAACGCAAGCTGACCGCTGTCTTCAGTGCGGATGTGGCGGGTTACAGCCGCCTCATGGGAGAGGATGAGGCGGCCACGGTCAAGACCCTGGAGTCTTACAAGGAGGTCATGTTCTCCCTGATCAGGCAGCACCGAGGTCGGGTGATAGACTCACCCGGGGACAACCTGCTGGCCGAGTTTGCCAGCGTGGTGGACGCGGTCCAGTGCGCGGTGGCCGTCCAAAAGGAACTCCAGGCGCGCAATGCCGACCTCCCTGAAAACCGGAGGATGCAATTCCGGATTGGGATCAACCTGGGGGATGTGATCGAGGAGCAGGACCGGATCTATGGGGATGGCGTGAACATTGCAGCCCGGCTGGAATCCTGTGCCGACCCGGGAGGGATCTGCGTATCCAAGACGGCCTTCGATCATATCGAGAGCAAGCTCCCCCTGGGCTATGAGTTTCTGGGCGAGCAACAGGTCAAGAATATTGCAAAGCCGGTAGGGGCCTATCGCGTTTTGATGGACCCGAGGGTGACGGTTGCGGGGGCAAAGGGAAAAAAGCCTCCAGTCCCTGTCTGGCGTAGAAAGGCGATAATGGCCGGTGCAGCAGCGGTCCTTGTCGTGATCATTGCCGCCGTGGTCTGGAACTTCGTTTTCCGTCCACCACCCATCGAGCCCGCCTCCAAGGAGAAGATGGCCTTCCCTCTGCCGGATAAGCCCTCCATTGCCGTAATGCCTTTCTCGAACATGAGTGGAGACAAGACTCAGGATTCGTTATGTGACGGCCTCAGCGAAAGCATCATCACAGCGCTTGCCAAGACCCCACAGCTTTTTGTGATAGGCCGTGACACCACCTTCAGTTACAAAGGCAAGACTCCCAAGGCCAAGGAGGTGAGCGAAGAACTGGGAGTTCAGTACGTGCTGGAGGGGAGCGTCCAGAGGTCAGGCGACCGAGTGCGGGTCACTGCACAATTGATAGATGCACTCAAAGGCTATCACCTCTGGGCAGACCGTTATGACCGTGAATTGAAAGATCTATTCTCCGTTCTGGATGAGATCACCATGAAGATCATAACGGCGCTTCACATCCAACTCGCCCAGGGAGAATCTGCCCGCATTGCCGCCAGAGGAACCGCAAATATCGAGGCATATTTGAAGGCTCAGGAGGCGGCCTATTTCGCCGGTCAGTCAGGAAAGGAAGGCCTTGAACGCGCAAAGAGGCTATCGGAGGAAGCCATAGCCTTAGATCCAAATTTCCCCTACGCCTACATGATCCAGGGCTCGGTTCACATGGTAAGGGCTTTATCTGGATTAAGCGATAACCCCAAGGCCTCCCTTGAGCTGGCCAATAAAATGCAGTTGAAGGCCATAGAGTTGGATGAATCTTTCGCCCCTGCCATGGCACTCAGGGCCTGGATTCTTGCCATGTTAAGGAAATACGATGATGCCGCTTCAGAGGCCGAAAGGGCGTATAAGCTTGCACCCGGCAACTCTCACGTCCTTTATTTTTACGGAATTGTATTATCTGCTTTAGGAAGGCCGGAAGAGGCCCTGCCTATCCTCAAAGAATCGCTGCGCCTTGAGCCTAAGCCATCCAATGCCCGCCTGCGTTCCCTTGGTATGGCCTTACGTGATACAGGGCAATACGGGGAGTCAATAGCTGTTTTGAATAAGGCAATTCAAAGGGTGCCAGACGATATCATCGCACTGATTGGCTTAACCGTTGCGTACGGTTTGGCTGGCCGGGATGAAGAGGCCCACCGGACTGCCCTGGAGGTTCTGAGAGTCAACCCCAAATTCTCTGTCGAGAAGTACATGCGCACAAGGCCGGAAAAAGACCCTGCTGTGAGGGAACGCATGGCCAAGGCTCTAATCCAGGCGGGCTTACCTGAGAAACCACCCCTTCCTCTCCCTGACAAACCTTCCATCGCCGTGCTGCCGTTTGACAACATGAGCGGGGACCCCAAGCAGGATTTCTTCAGCGACGGGATCACGGAGGAGATCATCTCGGCGCTTTCCAGGATTTCCGGCCTGTTCGTGATCGCCCGAAACTCCACATTTACCTACAAGGGCAAATCGGTTTGGGTCCCCGATGTGGCAAGGGACCTGGGCGTCCAATATGTCCTGGAGGGGAGTGTACGAAGATCAGGCGACAGGGTGCGGATTACGGCCCAACTCATAGACGGGAAAACGAACAACCACATCTGGTCCGAGACCTATGACCGGGAACTGAAAGACATCTTTGCCGTGCAGGATGACATCACCATGAAGATCCTGACAAAGGTGAAGGTCAAGCTTGCCGGCCGCGAGGACAGTATAGCGCCCTTCGCGAAGCGGGCCACCAATCTCCAGGCCTACCTTAAGATCCTGGAAGCTGGCGCTCGTATGGACGAATCCAGATTTTCCGAAGCAAGAAGGCTTTACGAAGAGGCCCTGTCGCTGGATCCAAAATCCCCGGCGTACGCCGGGTTGGCCCTGAATTATATTATGGATGTGTTGTTCGGCCCCCCTGCTACCCGGGCCCAGGCCCTTGGAAAGGCACTTGAGTATGGGGAAAAGTGTATCGAGCAGGATGAAACAGATGAGTCATGCCACCGTAATCTATGTTACGCCTACACAACCAAAAGGGATTATGAAAAGGCACTCCACCACGGAAGGCGGGCTGTAGAATTAAATCCCAACTCAGCCGTTTCCGCGAGCTTCCTGTCGTTCGCCCTCAGGTCTGTGGGGGAGTATGAGGAGGCGGTCCGGCAGTGCGAAAGGGCCATTCGTCTGGATCCGAAGAGTTACATGTCCTATTACCAAATGGGAGCGACCTATAGCATGATGAGGCGCCATCATCAGGCGATCGAAGCCCTCAGTAAGGCCCTTGAGCTGAACCCGAAACATATGCCGTCCTGGCTCATCTTGGTCGTGGCATACAGTTCTCTGGACCGGATGGAGGAGGCCCGGGCAGCCGCCGCCGAGGTCTTCAAGTTGAGCCCCAATTTTTCCGTGGACAGTTTCGTGAAGGCGATACCTTACAAGGATGAGGAAGCCCGGCAATTCATGGCCGATGCCCTGCGCAAGGGAGGGCTCAAATAGAGGAAGCTCATGACAACGCCGGACACCAAACGTAAGCTGGCTGCCATCCTCAGCGCCGATGTGAAGGGTTACAGCCGTCTCATGAGCCTGGACGAGGAGGCCACGGTCAAGACCCTGAAGCAGCATCGGCTGACGGTCTCCGGTCTTGTAGGCGAGCACAGGGGGAGAGTGGTGGATTCTCCCGGCGACAACATCCTCGCTGAATTTGGAAGCGTTGTGGATGCGGTCAACTGCGCCGTGGAGAGCCATAGGGACCTGGCTGAAAGGAATACGGAACTGCCTGAGAACCGCTGGCATCGTCCAGCGGAGAAGGAATCCACCCCCCAGATGTGGTCGCCTCAATTCCCGCTTTGTTCCTCGGGGTACACGCTCCAGTTGGCCAGCTTCAACCCCTCGATCCGGGCGAAATGCCGTGTGTTGTTGGTCACAAGGACCAGATTCCGTGAAAGGGCGGTGGCGGCAATGATGAGATCGAAGTCATCCAAAGGATTGCCGTTTTTTTGAAGGGATGCCTTCATGGCGCCGAAGACATCGGCGATTTCCTTGCCTGCCGGAAGAACCTCAAAACTCTGCTCGATGGTCCTCACCTTGGCCATGTTCGCTTCAAACCTCTCGGATTTGTAAGCGCCAAAGTAAAGCTCCATCATGGCGATGACCGACACCCGCATGGGATCTTCGATATGGAGTTCCAGGTTTTTGGCTACAGCCCTGTTTCCCTTGAGGCTGTAAATCAGGGTATCCGTGTCGAGGAGATACATCACAAATCTCTTCTAAAACGATGGGAACCCTTGCGGGCCTTTTTTAGATCTCCAACGAGTTGCTCAGCCGACCTGGGATCTTCCCAGGACCCGCTCAGATCCAGCAGGACCTGTGCAGGGGTTCTCCCTTCGCGGATGTGTTTTGCCTTGGTCAGATGGGTTTTCAACACGTGAACAACCTCCTGGCTGACCGACCTGTTTCCCGATTCAGCGAGGGCTTTCAACTCCTCATACAATCTGTCATCGATTCCCTTGACCTGCAAATTTGCCATCGAGCGTCCCCTTGACTTGATTTCATGAAATCCTCTGCCAAATTCATGATTTTGTCAAGTCGTTTCTATGGATGCCGCCAAGTGAGGCCAGAGCCTTTTCAAAAGACATCTCCTCAAAAAGACCGGGCCTTGGTGGCGCACTTCATAGAGGCGCTTCGTAAGGCCGGTCTAAAATGAGGGAGTTATGACTCCCCAAAACTAGAACCTGCTCCTAAGCCTCTCAAGAAAGCGCCCTATGGTCAATGCCTTTACCCCTGGGCGGAGGCTTGAGAAAACCGGCCCCTCCTTTGAAGGGCGATGCAAAACTACGCATTCGACATCATAATTGGAAACTGCATTTGAAAGCCGTATCAGGGAATCCGCCATCTGTGGTTTCACCGTCCTGGAGGCCTTTGCCTCCACGAGCAGGAGACCTCGATCTCCTTCAGGTACAATGAAATCTACCTCCAGACCCTGCTGGTCGCGAAAGTAGTAAAGGGCCTTTGGTCGGCCCGAATTAATCTGGGTTTTCAAGATCTCTGAGGCCACAAAGGTCTCAAAAGCAGGCCCTAAAAAGGGAGAGCGATTCAGCATAGCCTCCGACGCGATCCCCAGCAAATGCAGCAAGAGGCCTGAATCCACAAAATAGATCTTCGGGGACTTAACAAGCCTCTTTCCAAAGTTATCGAAATAAGGAGGCACCATTATGATCTGCCCCGTAATCTCAAGGATACTCAGCCACTCGGAAATGGTCGGCACGGAAACCCCAAGTGGCGCCGCAATGTCCGTGCGATTAAGGATATTTCCGCACCTGCTTGCCAGGATGGATAAAAACCGCCGAAATGTTGACAGGTCGCGTATGGAACTGACACCCCTAACGTCCCTCTCCAGATAGGTCTGCACGTAAGAGGAAAACCACATGCGCGCGGTAGAGGGCCTTGCCACCACCTCAGGGAAGCCTCCCTTTATAAGTGAAACCTTCTGATTTTCAGAGACAGAAAACGGCAGAAGATTGAAAATGGCTGCCCTACCGGCCATGGATTCTGTGACTCCCTGCATAAGAGGGGCGTCCTGAGAACCGGTCAAAAACCACTGCCCCATCTTCCTGGGAGAGCGGTCTATCTGCGCCCTGATATAGTTAAGGATATCAGGTGTGTTCTGAACCTCATCCAGGATGGCGGGCAACTTGAATTCTTCAAGGAAAGACCGGGGATCTGAACGAACCCGAGAGATCACATCCGGATCTTCGAGCAGATGATATGAGCAGTTGGGGAAGAGGTTAACGAGAAGGGTTGTCTTCCCGGACCTCCTTGGGCCGGTTAGAATAATCGCCGGGAAGCTCTTGGCGGCCCGAAGCATCTCCTTTTCAATTGTCCGCTTTACATATTTCATGTTGAGCATTTTAAACCAAAAGTTTAAATACCTCAAAGGAAAAATCTATTACGGGTTGTAATTATCCTATTCATTTGTAGATAGTGTCCTCAACTTCTGCCTTGACAAACCCCCACCCCTTGCCTTTAATGGATATTATTCACAAACACCTGTCTCAGTAACCTCACAGCATAACCTCTTCCTTCGGAGTCCGACATGGATCGGAGCCTGAGCAAGGTTATCGGATTGAGCCTCCCTGGGGATTTGATACACCCCGGGAGGCTTTTGTGTTTACCGGGGAGGTGATCCAATGAACACGCAGGAATACAAGCGAAGGCTGACCGCTATCCTGAGCGCGGATGTGGAAGGCTACAGCCGCCTCATGCGTGAGGATGAGGAGGCGACCGTCAGAACCATCACCTCCTACCGTACCGCAATGACCCATCTCATAGAACAGTACCGGGGCCGGGTGGTGGACTCCCCCGGTGATAACATTTTAGCTGAGTTCACCAGTGTAGTTGATGCCGTCAACTGCGCGGTGGAGATTCAGAGGGAATTGGCCGAGAGAAATGCAGAGATCCCAGACAACCGCAAGATGAAGTTTCGGATAGGAGTCAATCTGGGGGATGTGCTGGAGGAGGGAAAAAGGATCTACGGCGACGGGGTCAACATTGCGGCAAGGATGGAGGGACTTGCCGAAGGGGGAGGGATCTCCATCTCAGGGACGGTCTATGACGCCATACAGAACAAGATCGGGCTGGAGTATGAGTACCTGGGGGAGCATCAGGTCAAGAACATCGACAAGCCGGTCAGGGCCTACCGGGTGCTGTCCTTTCCCGGCGCTGCGGCCCACCGGGTGGTGAAGGCCAAGAAGGCGGTGGGGAGGGCCTGGCGCAATGCGATCGTTGCCATAGCTATCGTTCTGGTTGCGGGAGCTGCGTTGGCCCTATGGAATTTCTACGGGCGCGCCCCGAAGATCGAGCCCGCCTCCAAGGAGAAGATGGCCTACCCCCTGCCCGACAAGCCATCGGTTGCCGTCCTCCCCTTCGTCAATATGAGCGGCGATCCCGAACAGGAGTATTTCAGCGACGGGATCACCGAGGAGATCATCACTGCCCTCTCCAAGGTCCCACGGCTTTTTGTCATCGCCCGAAACTCCACCTTCACGTACAAAGGAAAGCCCGTGATGGTCCAGCAGGTGGCCCAGGAGCTCGGGGTTCGGTACGTGCTCGAGGGGAGCGTGCGCCGGACCGAGGGCCGTGTGCGGGTCACGGCCCAGCTCATTGACGCCATGACGGGAAACCACCTCTGGGGAGAAAAGTACGACCGGAACCTCAAAGACATCTTTGCGGTACAGGACGAGATCACCTTCAAGGTGGTGGCAGCCTTGCAGGTAAAGCTGACCGAGGGCGAGCAGGCCCTCATGGTCGCCGGGGGCACAACCAACTTCGAGGCATACGCAAGGTTCTTGAAAGGAATCGAGTATGCGAAGCGCTTCAATAGGGAAGGCAATCTCTTGGCCCGAAAGATGGCGGAGGAGGCCATTTTGCTGGACCCGAACTATCCCAGAGGGTACAGACTTCTTGCCACGACACATTGGGTCGATGTGAGAATCGGCGCCACGAAGTCCCCCAAGGAGTCTCTGGGCAAGGCGGCTGAATTGTATCAGAAGGTCATTGTCATGGACCCTTCGGACAGTGTCGCTCGCGCTCTACTCGGAATTGTCCTTACACTGATGAGGCAATACGAAAAAGGGATCGCCGAAGCAGAGAAGGCTGTGGAGGTGAATCCGAATATAGCGGATAGTCAGAGCATGTATGGCTTAATCTTATGTTTTAACGGGAGACATCGGGAGGCCCTTGAGGCGATCAAGAAGGCGTTTCGCTTAAATCCATCGCCCCCTGATACTTACTGGCTCATTCTGATCATGGCATATTGCCACACGGGGATGTATGAGGAAGCCATCGCGGCAGGTAAAGAGGCGGTCCGCCTTCAACCGGACGGCCTGTTTGCCCGTCTTAGGTTGGCTCTGGCCTATGCCTTGTCCGGCCGTGAGAACGAGGCGCGAGTGGAAGTGAATGAAGTGCTCAGGATCAATCCCCGATACTCCATCGAGTATTACCGAAGCAGCACCCCATTCAAGAACCCTGCGGACATGGAGCTGGAGGTCAATGCCCTGCTGAAAGCAGGCCTTCCCAAGACGCCACCCCTCCCCCTCCCCGACAAACCCTCCATCGCCGTGCTGCCGTTCGCCAACATGAGCGGGGACCCCAAGCAGGAGTACCTGTGCGACGGGATCACGGAATCCATCATCACAGTGATTTCCAAGATCCACAATCTGTTCGTGATCGCACGTAACTCCACCTTCGCCTACAAGGGCAAGGCCGTCAACATCCAGCAGGTGGCCAGGGAACTGGGAGTCCAATATGTGCTCGAAGGCAGTGTGCAGAAGTCGGGTGACAGATTGCGCATCACAACGCAGCTCATTGACTCAGTGAGCGGCAGCCACCTCTGGGCACAACGGTACGACCGGGAACTGAAGGACCTCTTTGCCGTGCAGGATGATATCACCATCGAAATCCTGCAGGCCATGCGGGTCAAGCTATCAGAAGGCCAGCAGGTATTGCGGGCAAAACGCCCCAAGAACATCGAGTCCGCCATGAAGGCCTATGAAGCCCACGGATATGTGCTTGTCTTCACACCGGAGGCCAATGACATGGGGCGCAAATTGGCCGAAGAGGTTATCGCCATGGAACCCGACTGGGGAGAGGGGTACTACATCCTGTCACAGGCCCATATGATGGATGTGTGGCTCGGGACGTCCAAATCCCCGAAGGAATCACTCGACAGGGCCATTGCGCTTTCTGAAAAGGCCGTATCCCTGGACAGTTCGCTGGCGCAAGCCTACGCCCTCATCGGATATCTTTACGGCATGAAACGAGAGCATGACAAATCCATTCCCTATGCGGAAAAAGCGGTTGAGATGGATCCAAACGGTGCGGATGCCCGGGCATGGCTCGGAAACTGTCTCAGATGGGCGTCCCGGCCCGGTGAGGCCCTGGCCCAGTACGAAATGGCGATGAGGCTCAATCCCCACCCGCCCCAGTGGTACTACATCAACCTTGGCAGCATTTATACCATGCTGGGCCGCTACGAGGAGTCTGTTGTCCAGATGAAGAGGGCCATCGCTTTGTCGCACAACAGCGTTTCCGCCTGGAGCGCCCTGATTGTCACGTATGGGGCCATGGGCAAAGAGGATGAGGCCCGCGCGGCGGCCGCAGAATTGCTGAAAATCAACCCGAAGTTCTCCGCTGAAAAATATCTAAAAACTCTGCCCTACAAAGATGACAATTACCCCAGGCTGGCAGCCGAGTCTTTTCGCAAGGCAGGCCTGAAATGAGATGGTCGGGCTTCTGGATATCGGATCAGGCCATTACGAGATGACCTCGATGCCCCTGATATCAGGGATCTTTGTCATGATCTCCCCCATTCTGCAGACAATCTCAGACGTTTCGGTCAATGGGCCGGAAGGCTTTAAATAGACGAAGTTGTCGTCCACATGGATATCCACTTTGGGCTTTGCATCGAGCAGGAAATTCTCGACCTTAACGGTGATAACCAGATCCTGAATTGCTTTTTCGGATTCGGGGGTGATTTGGAATTGATCCAGCCTTGACATCCGACAAATGATATCCACCGCGTCTTCTACCCCGATCCTGCCGATGTGGAGTGTAAGATCATAGAGGGTCGGATTCCATGGGTCGATCCCGTACAGCGTTTTACCCCATCTTCTCCTCTCGCTGTCAACCTTACCGATTAAACGGAAAGCCTCTTTTCTTGAAATCCCATCCCGTTCCATCACAAGGTCAACTCGTTTTTCGATATCGGCGGTGATCAATATTTTGAGGACATGGGATATCCCTTCAACGAAAAAATGGCCTGCAAATCCATGATAAACCACATTCCCTTTTGCCAAATACTGGAGGAGGACAGCCCGGGTGTATGCAATGTACCTTTTCTTTCCCTGAACAAACCGATCAAGGATGGAAGGGGCATCTTCAAATGCTTGAACCAGTTTTATCTCCGGGATGTTAAAGAGTTCTGACGCTTCTAAAATGACCTCCCGAGAAATACAATCATACCCCAGTTTCTTGGCCACCTTTTCGGCAATTTCCTGGCCGTAGCTATATGAACCCCTGGCGACTGTGATAATGCCCATTTTCGACCTCCTTTCCCGAACAGGTCGAGACTCCCCGGCAGCAGACGACATAACTACAGGGACCAACCGCTCGACACCCTCATTTTGCATCTCATAAAAATGGCGCCCCGGTCATGTCTCAAAAGCAGGACTCTGAGCTCAGCAAGGGCATTGAGGGGGAAACAGTGCCGGAGGTCTCGATCATGTCAAGAGGGCGCAAGGCTGGCGAGACCTATGGCTGCGATGGCTTCGCCTTATTCCTGCAACTTTATCACGATATCAGTTATATCTTTATCGGCAGTAAACTTCTGCTCCAGCCAACTGAGGTGCGTCCCAACTGGAGATGGCTTGTACGATCGTATTGGTTCAACCGGAAATCCAAACGCATCCCTGTCATGCTTTCCGTTGTTGTTATCGTCGGCAAAGGCATGCACAACGTAATCCGCTTTTGGAACGTCCCTAAAGGCAAAGGATACCTCGCCAGACGCAACGGGCTTAAGAATCTGCACATACTCGGGAGGTGGCAGAGCATTCTCACGCCCTACTGCCGATGGAAAAGTTGTGGAGTTGAGTAAGCATACATAGATGGTTGAATTTCCTGAATTCACAATCTTCCCTGAAATGATGCATTTGTCTTGTGCAAATGCCGCCGGGAAAGTAAGACCGACCATAAGGAAAAGCAGGATTGCCTGTTTCTTCATAACGAACCTGCTGTTCACAAGGACATTGCATGGAGCGACCTGTTCCTTTGATGACCTCCGCAGCTTCACCGATTGGGGGCCTCTTAAATCAAGCTAAGACTCTATATCTGCGCTCGGTTTTGCTCTCACAAAGTTACGAAGCACACAAGGAAAGGTAGTTGTCTAAGAAAAAATCTTTATGCCCTTTGTGGTCTCTGTGTGATGAATTTTGGGTTTCGGCCATTGGTCCGCTTTAGAAATTAACCAGGTGACAGGCCTGACAACCCCTGTCGGCAGGCTGTGAGTTGCACATGTTGAGAGAGTTCTCCACGTCGGGCCTCTGCCATAGAGGCTAACTGCTGAGAAGAAAACCATCCTCCATATGATTTTCGGGTTACTTGTTTCTTGGATCGTTCCTCATTTCATGACGAGGAGAAAACACGATCAGCAGACCGGCCTTTATACGCTCGACGCTTGGGAGCGAGGGGCCTCCTGCATTAGGTTCTGAATCGAATTTGGCTGTGATTTGGTCCAGTTACCTGGAATATGGCGAGGGCTCCTAACAGAACGTCTGTTCCATTAGGAGCAAGGCTGGATCATTTTCGGGTAATTCACCATTTGGCACCTCCAACAAGAGGGTTAAATGATGATTGACTTGGAATGTTTTTGTAAATTAATAAACGCTCCCCAAATTAAAAAGTCAAGGAAAAAATTTCCCCTGACAAAAGGGGGTTTCTCACTGCGGCCAGGCAAATTCCAGTTTCTCTGCCAGGCCACGGAGGTATCGGCCCCCGGTTGTTACAGGATCCTTATCTCGCGAGTGATGATAAAGGATAAGGGGCCTAATTGATGGAATGACGATATGACGAACTACTGACAACTCTTTTGGAAACCTCAAAATTTCCGCGCACCAAAAACGTGAGATAACCTACGGCCAGAGCAACACCACC
>Ga0172375_10009680_pt1 | contig 12646 bp, 13 predicted proteins | sample LakKiv1m_FD_114537 | JGI IMG/M metagenome (GOLD analysis project Ga0172375, IMG submission 114537) | Freshwater microbial communities from Kabuno Bay, South-Kivu, Congo - kab_092012_11.1m | ecosystem: Environmental > Aquatic > Freshwater > Lake | place: Democratic Republic of the Congo... | reverse complement strand
GTCCGGGACTATGTTTGGAGAGAGTTAATCCGGCAAGCACAGGTGTCGGAGCTTATGCGGCTTACTTAATGGGGCTTGTATTTATAGATGAACAGTCACCTGTTTGAATGCCGGATTAATAAATGCAGTATTCAAAATTGACAAAATCGAAATCTCCATCGAAATCGTTTTGTGCTTTTCACCGGGAGCCCGTATTCCGTCATCGCAAGTCCTGACAGGTCGGAACGTGGCGATCCAGACGTTCCGGTCGGAAGCAGCGCAGCTTGGGACGTTGAAGCTCTTGTCGCCAATATCGAGTTGAAACTGTTGTGAATCCCCCCTGTTTTCCGACACCTTGCCCCGGTCTTCAGACCGGGGTTTGCGGATTAAAAAAAATCAGGGTTTCAGCCCAATCTCTCACAATGGCAGCAACGGTGATTTATGTTGCCGGATCAGAAACAATTCTGCGTTCAAAGTCCCATGATATGCAGCTTTGCCTTTTTCCGAAGAATTCGTTATTTCTCTTACCACATATCGGCAACAGGCATCACAACAATTCCGTAAGATTCAGAAAGAACAAACGCCATACAGACTATCATTTATTAAGGAATTTTTATATCTTAACCTTAATTATTTAGGATAATATCCTGTCGATCACCAACCACCCACTCCATGTATACTCTTATTCCTGACAGCGAAATCGAACGATTCATCGAAGAAGACGTACCTTACGGCGACCTGACAACCAATCTGCTCGGCTTTGGTGAACAGAAGGGTGAAATCCTCTTCACCACACGGGAAAAAACTGTGGTCTGCTGCACCGAGGAAGCCGCACGGGTTTTGCAAAAATGCGGAGCAGAAGTACTCTTTACCCTTCCTTCAGGCACCACTGCCGACCCGGGCACGCCAATCCTGAAAGCTGAGGGCACGGCAGCTGCCCTGCACGCCGGCTGGAAAGTTGCAATGAACCTGCTCGAATATGCTTCGGGCATCGCCACCCGCACAGGAACCATTGTCGAGCGAGCACGTAAAGCCAATCCTTACATCAATGTCGTGACAACCCGAAAATCGTTTCCCGGCACCAAGAAAATCGCCATCAGGGCGATCATGTCCGGTGGAGCGTTCCCCCACCGTCTCGGTCTCTCGGAATCGATCCTTGTCTTCAGCCAGCACACGACCTTTCTTGGCGGACTCGATGCTTTTCTCGAAACCATACCCTATCTGAAAAAAAGCGCGCCAGAACAGAAAATACTTGTCGAAGCCGACAATGCCGAAGAGGCGCTCCGCATCGCTGCCGCCGGAGCAGATGTGGTGCAGCTCGACAAGATGCCGACAGGCGAACTCACCGCCCTTGTCGCTGAAATCCGCGGCCGCTTTCCCGGTGTGGCAATCTCGGCGGCGGGCGGCATCAACGGCGACAATGCGGCAAACTACGCTGCCACGGGCATCGACATCATCGTTCTCTCTTCGGTTTACTTCGGCAAGCCGGCAGATATTTCAACATCCATCATACCAACACGCAACCAGCACCAGTCATAAAACCATGAAGCGATTTCTGCACAGCATCGCCGCGATGCTCAGCTTCCTCATGCTGACAAACATGCAGGCGGAAGCAGGGCAGGTCAGCATCACGGCGGCCTCTGATCTGCAATACGCCATGAAAGAGATCATTACGGCATTCGAAGCAAAAAATTCCGGTGATCGAATCTCCGTTGTATATGGCTCCTCGGGCAAAGCTTTTTCACAGATCGAGAACGGCGCGCCATACGATATGTTCTTTGCCGCCGATATTGGTTATCCCGAAAAGCTGAAACGCGCGGGCGCAGCCATCTCAAAACCGAAACCGTACGCCATTGGCCGTATGACGATATGGGTCAGTAAAAAAAGCGGCCTTGATGTTCGCAAGGGAATCAAGCTCCTGCTCGACCCGCGAGTCCGGAAAATCGCGATGGCCAACCCGGAACATGCTCCTTACGGACGGATCGCAGAGGAGGTGCTGAAACACAACCGGGTTTACGGGCAGGTGAAAGGCAAGCTGGTGCTGGGTGATAACATCCAGCAGACAGCGCAGTTCGTGCAGACCGGCGCGGCTGACGCAGGCATGATCGCCTGTTCGCTCGTGCTCGCACCCGTGCTGGCCAGCGAGGGAAACTACTACCTCATCCCCGCAACCATGCACAAGCCGATCGTGCAGGGCTACGTGCTGCTGAAGCCGGCCGTCGGCAACGTCACGGCTGCCAAGTTCGAAAAATTCATCGGATCGCGCGAGGCGAGAACCATATTCAAACGCTACGGATTCACCCTGCCCAATGAATAAGTTTTCAGCCGTCATCACCGGGATTCAGCGCAGCGATTCGCTCTGCTGCATCAGACTCGATGCTTCGGGCATCGAGCTTTCGATGCTGCTTTTCGATCTCGACCAGTCGTTCCAGCAGGGAAATCGGGTTCACGTGCTCTTCAAGGAGAGCGAAGTTGCAATGGGCAAGCATCTGGCCGGAGAAATCAGCCTGAGCAACCGCTTTAAGGCCATCGTCAGGGCGATCAGGCAGGGCGACCTTCTGTGCGACATCACCCTTGAATGCAACGCGGGCCGGTTCGGCAGCATCATTACCACCGGGGCCGTCGAACGGCTCGGACTGCAACTGAACGACGAAGTGACCGTGATGTTCAAGGCGAGCCAACTTTCACTGGAGACGGGCCATGACACTTGATCTCGAACCTCTCGTGCTTACCCTGAAGCTGGCGTTCATCACGACGGTCATCCTCTATCTGCTCGGCCTGCCGACCGCGTGGCTGCTGTTCCGTACCAGAACCCGCTTCAAGCCGGTACTCGAAGCGATCTTCGCTTTACCGCTCGTCCTGCCGCCATCGGTACTCGGTTTTTATTTTTTGCTCATGTTCAGCCGGAACGGGTGGCTCGGCCAGCTTTGGGAGCAACTCTTCGGCCACCAGCTCGCCTTCAGTTTTGACGGTCTGGTGCTCGGCTCGGTCATCTTCAGCTTTCCCTTCATGGTTCATCCCTTGCAGGCGGGCTTCAACGCTGTGCCCGCCAACCTGATCGACGCGAGCTACAGCCTCGGCAAGTCGAAGATCGAGACCATGTTCCGGGTCATTCTGCCGACGATGAAAAGCTCGCTGCTCACCGGGGGTGTGCTGGCGTTTGCCCACACGGTCGGAGAGTTCGGCGTGGTGCTCATGATTGGCGGCAGCATCGCCGGAGAGACGCGAGTGGCGTCAATCGCCATCTACGATCTCGTCGAGTCGCTCGACTACCAGACCGCCCACCTCTACGCGGCAATTCTGTTCATCTTCTCTTTCGCGATTCTCATGACGGTCTATCTTGTCAACAAAAAACTCGACCTGCGGTGATCCGGATCGACGTAACCAAAAAGCTCATGGGCGCGGACGGGCCGTTCGAACTCGCCGTCAATCTGGAGATCGCGCCGGAATCGCTGCTGACGCTGTACGGAAAATCGGGCAGCGGCAAAACGACGCTCTTGCGTATGCTCGCGGGACTTGAAAAACCGGACAGAGGAAAAATCGAAGTCAATGGAAAGGTGTGGTTCGACAGCCGGGCCAAGATCGACATGCCACCTCAAAAACGCAAGGTTGGCCTCGTTTTTCAGGACTATGCGCTTTTTCCAACCATGACCGTGCGGGAAAACCTGCTCTTCGCGCAAGAGAAAAAAGAGCCGCGTGAAGTGGACAAGATGCTCGCCTTGACCGGTCTCGAATCGCTCGCCAACCGCTCTCCGGCAACCCTCTCAGGCGGCCAGAAACAGCGGGTCGCCCTGGCACGGGCGATTCTGAGGACGCCGGATATTCTCCTGCTCGACGAGCCGCTCTCAGCGCTCGACCCGAATACGAGACGGCGATTGCAGGACGAAATCCTCAAGACGCATCGCCAGTTCGGCCTCTCGACCCTGCTGGTTTCGCACGACAAGCAGGAGGTGTTCAAACTCTCCGACAAGGTCGCGGTCATCGAAAAGGGCAGAATCGCAAAACACGGCACACCGCTCGAAATATTTTTCAAACGGCTCACCTCGAACAAGTTCTCGTTTGTCAGTACGATTCTGAGCATCCGCAAGATCGACGCGATCTACCTCGCCGTCGTCGAGACCGGCAACGAACTGGCCGAGGTCGTCTTGTGCGAAAACGACGTCGCCAGCCTTTCGCCGGGCGATCAGGTGCTCGTGGCCTCGAAAGCATTCAACCCCATCGTGATGAAACTGCCCGAAGAGCACTGAACACGTTCAATTTCTCTCATTTATCCGCTGCATACAGAACAACCGATGATTAGAAAAATAAAAGCCTTTTTTGCCGGAGCAGGCATTGGCACATTAGGCGGACTTATCGGCCTTGGCGGTGCAGAATTCCGCTTGCCGCTCTTGCTTGGCATGTTTGCATTTCCTCCGTTAGAAACCGTCATCCTCAACAAGGCAATGAGTCTTCTTGTGGTAGCATCAGCATTACCGTTCAGAGCAGCAACGATCTCATGGGAAAACCTCTTTGCGCACTGGCAAATTATCGTCAATCTTCTGGCTGGCAGCCTTATCGGGGCGTGGTTAGGAGCAAGCTGGGCAACAAGTTTGCGAAGAGAAACGCTCTACCGCGTGATTGCTGCGCTTCTTGTCGGTATTGCCCTGGTGCTTTTGACTGGTCACCATACGAACACGACAGGTACTGCGCTCTTTCAATCTCCCGCATTGCTCATGACAACCGGCGTCATTGCGGGTCTTTGCATTGGAATCGTTGCGGCTCTTCTTGGAGTCGCTGGCGGGGAGTTGCTGATTCCAACCATCGTTCTTTTGTTCGGAGTCAATATCAAGCTTGCGGGAAGTCTTTCACTTGCCGTCAGTCTTCCAACCATGCTGGTCAGCTTTGCCCGGTACAGCAAGGACAGCAGCTTTGCGGTTCTCGGCGCCAACAAGCCGTTTGTCCTGATCATGGCCGGAGGCTCTATTGCCGGAACATGGATCGGTTCCCGGCTGCTCGGCGTCATCCCTGACACCTATTTGCTGCCGATGCTGGCAGCAATCCTTCTGATTTCAGCGTTCAAAGTCTGGAAACACAAATGAAATAAGTCAAGTCGTGCCCGCAACCCTTTATCCCGAAATTATTTACTCGGTGGCGCTGACCGTTTCGGGCGCGAAGAATGCCGACGCGAAAAGCTTCTCCGTCTGGCTGAAGGGCAAGCAGGCGACGGCGATTCTGAAGAAGTACGGCTTCACCGTGAAGTAACGAACCACGACCGGCCATGCACCTGTCGCCACAAGACATAACAGCTATCCTGCTCTCGATGAAGATAGCCGTCACCGCCACGGCGATTTCGCTGCCGTTCGGCTTCGCCACGGCGTGGGTGATGGTCTTCAAGCGCTTTCGCGGCAAGGTGCTTCTCGAAGTGCTCATCAACCTCCCGCTCACCCTGCCGCCGGTGGTGATCGGCTACTTCCTCTTGCTGATGCTGGGGCGCAACGGCTGGATCGGCATCTTCCTGAAATCGTTCGGCGTCGAGCTGGTCTTCACCTGGAAAGCCGCCGTGCTCGCCTCGGCCACGGTCGGCTTTCCGCTGCTGGTGCGCTCGATCCGGCTCGGCATGGAGTCGATCGACCAGCAGCTCCTCCAGGCCTCGCGCAGCCTCGGCGCGCCGTGGTACGACACGCTCGCGACGGTGATTCTGCCGCTCTCGCTCCGGGGCATGGTGGCCGGTTCATCGCTCATGTTCGCCCGCAGCCTCGGCGAATTCGGCGCGACCATCATCGTGGCGGGCAACATTCCCGGCCTGACCCAAACCATTCCCCTCGCCATCTACGACTACGCCAGCTCCCCGGCGGGCACCTCGATGGCGCTCTCGCTCTGCCTGGTCTCCATCGCGCTCTCGGTCTCCGTGCTCTTTTTGCACGAACTGATCGGCAAGAAACTCGAACACGGAGGCAAAGCATGAAGCTCTGCATCGACATCGAAAAGAAGCAGGGCGACTTTTCCCTCAAGCTGAACACCGAAATTTCAGGCGAGCGGGTCGGCATCTTCGGCGCGTCGGGCAGCGGCAAATCGACGCTCGTGCATCTGATTGCGGGGCTGATAAAGCCGGATGCGGGCGAGATTTACCTCGACGATACGTGCCTCTTCAGCAGCCGGAACAGGATCGACCTCTCGCCGGAAAAGCGGCGCATCGCGCTTGTCTTTCAGCAGGCGACGCTCTTTCCGCATCTCGGCGTCAAGTCGAACCTGCTCTACGGCTACAAGCGCTGCCGCCCCGCCGAGCGGCGCATCAAACCGGAAGCGATCATCGAGGTGCTCAATCTGGGGCATCTGGTGGGTCGCGGCGTGGGCAAGCTCTCCGGCGGCGAAAAGCAGCGCGTGGCGCTGGGCCGGGCGGTGCTGGCCAACCCGCGCTTGCTCGTGATGGACGAGCCGCTCTCGGCGCTCGACGACTCGCTGCGCTACCAGATCATCCCCTACCTGCGCAGCGTCAGCGCGGAGTTCGGCATTCCGTGCCTCTTCATTTCGCACTCGCTGATCGAGATGCAGCTCATGACCGAGCGAGTGCTGGTCGTCCGCGACGGAAGGCTGGCGAGCATCTCGACGCCCGACGAGCTGGCGCGATCCGGCATGGCCGCCAACCCGCGCGGCTACCTCAACCTGCTCCGCCTCGACGGCGCGACGCAGAAAGAGAGCCTGTTTCTCTATCCGTGGGGCGAAAGCGACCTCATCGTTTCCGAAGGCCGAATCGGCGAAGAGTCGCTGTTTGAACTCTCATCGCGCGACATCATCCTCTTCAAAAACCACCCCGAAGCCATCAGCGCCCGCAACCTCCTCGAATGCCGCGTCGCCGAGTTGTTCGACTCGGACGGACGAAAAGGCGTCGTGCTCGAATCCGGCGGCGCAACGCTTGTCGCCGAAATAGTCCGCCCCGCCGCCGAAGAGCTGGGGATTGCTACTGGTGCTACGGTTTTTGCCGCGATCAAAGCCTCGGCGTTTCGACGGTTGGGGTAATCATCCGCTCGCGATTTGCCGCACAACATTACAAACCGTCGATGGACAAGACATAATCCCATCGACCTCTTTTACAGCACCGGCTTGTAGCCCCAGTTTCTCACGCCCTGAATCACTTCATCGATATCCTCTGTCGGAACGTCGAGTATTTTCAGAGCCGTCACGCCGAGGCGGAGGCTCGCTTCGATTGTTTCGGGATAGGCGTGTATCGCGCCCGCCTCCAGAAGCTGGCCGCTGGCTTTCAGGTCACGCGCCCTTGCGATCACCGGAACCTGCGGATACATTCTCCTCAAGTGGGAAATCGCTCGCAACGCGGTGTCGGAACAATCAATGGTAAACACGACGAGCGCCGCCCGCTCCACATGAATGGCTGAGAGCAGTTCGGGATCGGAAATATCGCCGAACGATACCGGAATGCCGTCCTGCTTGCCCTGCGCAATCCTGCCCGGATCGGTATCAAACGCCACGCACGGAATGCCGGTCGAATGCAGCAACACCGCAATGGCGTGGCCCACCCGGCCATAGCCGCCAATCACGACCTGCTTCTCGGCCTCTTCCTGCAACTCCGGCGGCGCTCCGGCCTCGGCGGGACGCGCCTTGACCAGCCGGGACGCTATCGCGCCATTGAACCGGACGAGCACCGCGCCAAGCACCATCGCCAGCAGCACCGAGGTGATCGCGACCTGCCCCTGACGAAGATCGAAGACTTTTGAGTCCAGCGCAATGGCAACGAGCGCGAGACCGAACTCGCCGCCCACGCTCAACATGATGCCGGTACGCCAGGCATCCTGGATGGCCACGCCGATTCGCCGCACCATTGCCGCGACAATCAGCATTTTGGTCACCATGATGAGCAACGCGCCGAGGATGGCCAGGTGCCAGATCGGAAGCACCGCCGCCGGGTCGAACCTCATGCCGATACCGATAAAGAACAGGCCGAGCAACACGTCGCGGAACGGGCGGATGCTCGATTCGACCTGATGACGGAACTCCGTTTCTCCAAGGATCATACCGGCAAGAAACCCGCCGAAAGCAAGCGACAGGCCGAGACTGTTGGTCGTCCACGCCGCAACCAAAGCGACCAGAAGCACGGCGAGCGTGAACATTTCGAGAGAACGGCGGCGGGAGATGAAGTGAAACAACGGATGCAGCAACCAGCGGCCCGTGATGAACACGAGCGCGAAAGCAAGCACGGCCTTGGCCAGCGCCCACCCAAGCGCCCCGGCAAGCACATCAGCCGCGACCGACGCGCCCAAGACGGGGATGATCACCAGAAAAGGAACCGCCGTAACATCCTGAAACACGGACATGGCAAGGCCGAGCCGTCCGTGTTTGGCGTTGTCCTCCCCCTGCTCGCCCAGAAGGCTGGCGATGATGCTGGTCGAGGACTGGGCGAACACCGCGCCTAACACGAAGGCAGGAGCCGCAGGAACCCCCGCAAGCCACACGATGATCCCCACAAGCAGCGTGGTGAAGACGACCTGCCCGGTTCCGAGGCCGAGAACCTGATGGCGCAAAGCCTGCAATTGCGGCAGCGAAAAATTGAGACCGATGGTAAACATCAGAAAGACGACGCCAAATTCGGCGAGCGTTTCAAGCTCCGGTACCGTGACGGTCGGCCCAAGCGTATGCGGCCCGAGAATCACGCCCACCAGCAGGTAGCCAAGGCTGGTCGGAACGCGCAATCGCTGAAAGGTCAGCACGACTGTCATCGCCACGGACAGCAGCAAGAGGATACTGGCGAAATGCTCCATGATGGTTTATCGGGTCGAGAAGGCCGTGATCCGGACCGTTCTCATGGTGAATCCAGTTCGTTCAGGGAGTCCAGCCGATGGAACCGGTCAATCCCCTGTTTCATCAACCGATGCCGTGTATTCTTTGCGGCAAATACTACGGTCAGATGTAAAACTTCTAACCCCAACGAAACAGGGAACAGGAGTGTTCCCGGCAACGCGATCGTTCGTCATCTTTCTATAAAACAATATTATACAAAACATATTCAGGTCAACCGAAACTGGATCGCTTTGCGTAACAAAAGAGCCGGAAAAAGCGTTTTCTGCTGAAAGAGCGGCGCGCGTTCTGCAAGCCGGAGCGTCTTGACGGATTGCTTCGGCGTGGTTGTATGATTATAATAAGGTGAATGACGGGGTAATGGCCCTTCCAGGCATCACTCGCTCTGCCGGGCAGGCCGCTCCGGTAATCCAACAGGAGTCAGAACATGAAACCCATCTCCTCGCTTCTCGTCGCATCGGACTTCTCCGCCGATTCACAACACGCCATGCAACGCGCGGCGCTGCTGTGCAAAGCCGCTGGAATCACCCGTGGAACCGCGCTTCATGTGGTCGAAACCGGCTTGCTGGAGAACCTGACGCGCCTGCTGCACCTTTCCGGCGATGTTGAATCAACCCTGCTCGACGATGCGATGCACTCCCTCGAACAGGAGGTCGCGTCGATATTCGAGGGTTCGGGCGTTCTGCTCGAACCGCAAGTCCGCTCAGGCAAAGCCGTTGACAGAATCATCGAAGCGGCGGCGGAGCCGGAGATCGTGCTGCTTGGCGCGAAAGGCCGACACCTGATCGATACGAACATCGGCTCGACGCCTGGCAGAGTCATCCGGCACTCCGGCAAACCGGTGCTTGTCGTCAAGAGCGAACCGGTGCAGCCATACCGGCTCGTGCTCGTGGCGGTCGATTTTTCGGCGCATTCACGCCGCGCCGTTGAGTGGGCGGCGCGAGTAGCCCCGACAGCGCCGCTCTACCTCGTCCATGTCTATCAAGCCATGTTCGAAGGCAAAATGAAGTATGCGGGTGTCACCGAAGAGGCGATCAACGACTATCGCCGCATGGCGCGGGAGGCAGCAGAGATCGAGATGGAGCACTTCATATCGACGTTGACCGGCGTACACAAGTCACGCCTTCACAAGATGATACGGCATGGCGACCACCCGGCGCAAACCCTTGTCAGGGCAATCCGCAAGACCGGAGCCGATCTGGTAGCCGTCGGCAAACAGGGAAAAAGCCTGATAGAACACCTGCTCCTCGGAAGCGTGACGCTCAACCTTCTGGAACTCTCCCCGTGCGATCTTCTGGTGACCCAGTGAGCGCCGTATGATGAGATGCTGCGGCATACCCGCCTGCGCGCATCGAAACAGCAAGACGACCAAAATGGTCAGTTTCGAGCCGAATTCCGCTCCTGCTGCTTGGCTGAGAAAAAGCATCCGGGACGAATTTTTCTTCAACACCGATGAACAAAGAGCATCGACAATAAAGGCTTCTGCCCGCTCGCGTCAACTTCGGAAACGTGCAATTCAGGCCGAAACCACAGCCCTTCCCTCCATGTCGAACAGCGCGAAGGTCAGCGGCACATCGGGAATCCATTGTTCACAGGCCTTTCGACAGGCGTTGGCGATGGCCGGATAGAGCGGTTCGTCGCTGGTGAAGGCGATAAGGTCGGTCACGTTTCGGACGAGGCGGAGGTCGGCGAGCTGGCTCATGATTGCCGGGCTGTAGCCGAGGTCTGTGGCGAGATTGGCGAGCCAGCGGGGATCGAGCGGGACGACGCGGCTGGAGAGGTCAGCCTGGCCCTGGGCGAGTTTGGTGGCTTTGGCGAGCATGACGCCGACGATGACGCGGCTAAACCCGCCGTGCTCATGCGCCATTTCGAGAGAGCGCCTGATGGCGTTGCCGTAGTGAATGCAGGCAAGCTCCGGCAGATCGGGGAAAAGTGCGCGGAGGTGACGCTCCGACCGGAGACCGGAGGTGAGGGCGATGGTGGTGCTGCCGTTGGCGGCGGCAACAGCGATGGACTGGCGAATGCTCATGAGCCACGCCTCCATCGAGTAGGGCAAAACCTCCCCGCTCGTGCCGAGAATTGAGATACCGCCGGTAATGCCGAGCCGCTCGTTCATCGTTTTGCGGGCGACCGCCTCCCCGCCCGGCGCTGAAATCGTCACCTCGACGGCGTGGCCAAGGCCGCGCTGCCGCAGCTCCAGGGCGAGGCACTCCCGGATCATCCGGCACGGCACGGGGTTGATCGCCGGTTCGCCGGGCGGAATCTCCAGCCCCGGCAGCGTCACCCTGCCGACCCCCTCGCCTTGCAGGAATCGCACCTCGCCCGGCTCTCCGCCCGCCAGCAGCGCCACTTCGCTGACAATCAACAGGCCGTGCGTCACGTCGGGATCGTCGCCCGCGAACTTCCGCACACCGCACCGCGCCCGCCCTTGCTCCGCGCGGTACGAGACGATTCCGAAGCTCGCGACTTTGCCGGAGGGCAGCGTGATCGTGACCGAGTCGGGCGCGGCGCCTTCAAGCAGCGCAATCACGGCGGCTTTCGTGGCGGCGGCGGCGCAGGTTCCGGTGGTGTAGCCCGTCCGGAGCGGCTTGAGCGCAGCGCGTTCCGTCAGGCGAGCTTCGAGGTCTTCGACGGAGAAGACGACGGTGTCGCAGGCCGGGGCGACTGGGCGACGGATGACGATCAGCGGAATGGCGCACCGCTCGGCGACCCGCAGCTTCGCCGGGAAAAAGCCCGACTCGCCGCTCTCCTTGGCGAGCAGGCAATCGACGCCATGCGACCGCACCAGCGCTTCGAGCGCCTCGTCCGGGCCGTCGGGACTCATCGGCAGCAGCTTCGCTTCGGGAAACCCTTCGCACCGCGCCAGCGCCATCGACGCCGGTGACGGCAGGATACGCAGAAGCATCTCGCGCCGACGCCACCACGGACGCAACGGGGCGATGGATTGCACGCCGGTGAGGGCGAGCAGCTTCGCCGGAGCGAGCCGTTCGAGCAGAGCGATGGCTTCGGTGAAATCGGCGACGGGACGCAGTCCCTCACAATCCGGAAAATCCACCAATGGCCTATCGAAACGGATCAGGCGAACGGCGAGGCGCTGGCAAACCTCGAACACCGAGCGGTGCAGTCGGGCGGCGAAGGGGTGAGCGGCGTCGATGACGAGCCGCACGCCGCGCAAAGCGATGAGTTCCGCCATCGCCGCTTCGTCGAGCGCGCCGTGGCGGAACTCGCCGCAGGTGGTCGCGAACGGCTCGACGCGGGTTTTGGTCGAGTAGATAAAAGGCAGGCCGAGCCGGTCGCAGAGCGCCGCCGCTTTTCGCCCCTCGGTGGTGCCGCCGAAGAGCAGAATCATCCCGCGCTCCTCATGCGCCATGACCTTCGCGGAAGCCATGCGTGAACGCTGGATCGTAGAGCTTCGAGCGTCCGCCGCGCGCGCCGATCACCTCGCCGACCACGTATTCGGTTTCATGACCAACACCATGAAAGCCATGTACATCAGAACCATCGGCATCTATAGGGCTGAAGCCAAGATCGGTTTAACGAATCTGACCTACAACATGATGCGTTGTGTACAGCTTGGAAAGCCAGTTTACAACCTTTTCCTGCGATAAGTACGTCCAGTATGTCCGAATTCACTCGTATCCGAGCATAATTCTCACAATTCTGTCAAAGAACGATCATTTTGGCCTGTTATAACGGGCTATTCAAGCTCTATTGGGAAGAAAATATTTCATAACTCGATTTTTCGAGGTTCCCTTAACCTGAATAATTCATGAGCAACGGGCGCAGCCGATTTTCGAAGTAAAAGTCCGATTGCGCATTGAAGCAATCAAGTCATTTTTGGATTGTCAGGAAAAATGGGCTATACACCTGCATGTTTTGG
>Ga0172375_10009678_pt1 | contig 12647 bp, 8 predicted proteins | sample LakKiv1m_FD_114537 | JGI IMG/M metagenome (GOLD analysis project Ga0172375, IMG submission 114537) | Freshwater microbial communities from Kabuno Bay, South-Kivu, Congo - kab_092012_11.1m | ecosystem: Environmental > Aquatic > Freshwater > Lake | place: Democratic Republic of the Congo... | reverse complement strand
TATTTCTAAATCAAGCGCCCGAATTTCGTCGGCACTGAAATCGTGATAACGCAGGTAATCGTCAAAGTCATGAGTAGTATAAGCCAGTTCATCAGATAAATCCGCCACCCAGGCTTCGCAGTTCTGTTTTACTTTTTCCGGAGACAACCCATAACGTTCAACAAGAAATGCTTTGGCATTCTTCGATTTGGCTATACCCGCCAGCGTTTCGAATGTCAGGTTAAGGCCCGGATAGCGGCTGGATTTCTCTTCAAATAGTGTCACAATGCGGATGTTCTGCAGGTTGTGATCGAAACCGTCGAAAGGTTTCATCAGATGGTTAAGCACTTCTTCTCCCTGATGACCAAAAGGCGGATGTCCCAGGTCGTGCGCCAGCGCCACGGCTTCAGTTAAAGATTCGTCCAGACCCAGACGGCGTGCTATGGCGCGCGCCATCTGTGTGCATTCAAGCGTATGTGAGAGACGCGAGCGATAATGGTCGCCTTCACTGGGTGAGAGCACCTGTGTTTTGAAAGCCAGACGGCGGAAGGCCTTTGAGTGAATGATGCGCCCAACGTCGCGCTGATAATCGTTACGGTAAGGGTCAGGAGTTTCATCATAAAAACGGCCCGACGATGCTCCGACTGAATAAGGCGCGGTTTTGCAGTAATCGACCTTCATTATGGTCTGTCCTTGCCTTTGATTACCGAGAATACAAAGCCGCTCAGACTGCCAATCACGGTTAGATAACCGAGAAAATCGGTCATGCTGAGCGGCTTATCGGAATTCAGCGAAATCGTTATAAGACCACCGACAAAAAGTACAGCCATTGCAATACGGCTGCCGATGCGATCCAGAAGCTTCCAGGTGTTGACATCGCGCACACGCAAATCAAAAGCCAGTTCGTCGCGCTCCAGCCGCCTCAGAAAACTTTCGAGTTGTTTGGGCATATTGCGTCCCAGAGTTGTAAGGTCGCGCCCTATCTGAACCAGATCGGAAGCAATGTTCTGCGGACTGTAGCGCTCGGCAATGACGTTTCCTGCAAATTCGCGTCCAACCGACATGGCGTCGAATTCGGGATCAAGCTCGCGCCCGATGCTTTCTATACCGGAAATAGAGCGAGCCAAAAGCAGCGTTTCACGCGGCAGGCGCACCCGATGTTTCAGTGCTACCTGAGTAAGCCTGAAAAACACTTCGCCAGTGCTTATATCCTTAAGCGACAGCCCCATCAGCGGCTCTATTACACTACGCAGATCGCGGGCGAACTCCCGTTCGTTGACACCGCTTTTAGCTCCGCCCAGATCAATGAAGATGCGCGCCACTGAGTCGAAGTCGCGGGTAAGCAGAGATACGAATATTGAGGCTGTCTGGGCTACAATGTGACGGTCGAGCTTGCCGACAATTCCGCAATCGATGATGCCTATGGAATTGTCACGCATGGCGAAGAGGTTTCCACCGTGAATATCGCCATGAAAGAAGCCATCCATGAAAATCATTTTCATGAAAGTGCGTGCACCCAGTTTGCCGAAGGCTTTCTTGTCGATTCCAAGCTCATCCAGCTTGTCTATGTTCTTAAGGCAGACTCCATCGATGTAACTCATGGTCAACACGCGTCGCCCGGTGTATTTCCAGAATACCTGTGGGAAATGCACCTTATCGTCGTCGGCGAAATTTTTGGCAAAGCGCTCCAGATTTCCGGCCTCACCAGCAAAATCAAGCTCCTGCCGAATAGAGCGGGCGAATTCGTCCACGACTTCAAGCGGATCTACCACGGCAGTTAAAGGCATATAGCGGTCGAGCATTCGGGCGATGGTGTACAGAATCGAAAGGTCAGTATCAATCTGATCCTCAATACCTGGTCGTCGGACTTTGATTACAACATCTTCGCCACTTTTAAGTCTGGCCCGGTGAACCTGAGCCAGTGAAGCTGCGCCGATAGGCGTTTCATCCAGCGACTCACAGAATTCTTCGATGCTGGTTTCAAGTTCTTTTTCGATCTGATGGCGCACATCGGCGACTGCGAACGGGCTGGCGTTGTCCTGTAATTTTTTGAATTCAGCTATGAAATCCGGCGGCAGCAAGTCGGATCGCAGAGAAAGTGTTTGCCCAAGCTTGATGAATGTCGGGCCAAGCTCATCAAATGCCATGCGCAGGCGCACTGCAGCAGATAGATTGACGCTGCTTTCGGGTTTGCTTTCAACCTTAACCAGCTTCAACAGGCCAATCTGCTTCATAACCTGCGAAAAGCCATGAGCGCCGAAAACTCCGGCAATCTGGCTTAAACGCTGGATGTTTTTAAAGGTCTGATCTATCCCCATCTGGAATATCCGTTCTGCAAAGCGCACAGATTAGACTGACATTAAACGATGCAGCTTTTCAATCGGCACAAATTCAACGACCTTTGCCTGCTGCGACGGCGCGATAACGTTTACGGCGGTTGGTGTAGGCGTCACCCAACTCACGGATGCGCCAGTCCTCGTAATCGCGGTAGTTACCGGTAAAGCAACGCACCTGACCGCCACCCTCGAATACCAGCAAATGAGTACAGATGCGATCCAGGAAAAAGCGGTCATGGCTGATTACCATCACACTACCCGAGAAATCGAGCAGTGCATTTTCGAGCATGCGCAGGGTGTTTACATCGAGATCATTGGTCGGCTCATCCAGAAGCAGCAGGTTGCCACCAACTTTGAGAGTTTTTGCCAGATGGAAACGGTTACGTTCACCACCTGAAAGCTGATCGACCGTCTTCTGCTGGTCGTGACCTTTGAAGCCAAACCACGAAAGATACTGACGCACTGGAACAGTGCGCTTGCCCAGCGTCACTTCCTCTGCATCGCCGTTAAGACCTTTAAGCAGACTGACGCCCTCTTCCATTTGAGTGCGGCCCTGATCGACATAAGCAAATTTCACGCTCTCGCCGATTTCCAGACTGCCGGAATCGGACTTTTCCTCCCCGATAATGCTGCGGAACAGTGTGGTTTTTCCGGTACCGTTAGGCCCGATAAGACCGACGATTGCACCTTTGGGTACGATAAAAGATACATTTTCGTAGAGTTTCTCATCGAAGGACTTGCTGACTCCCTCGGCAATTACAACCTTGTCGCCAAGTTTGGGACCCGGAGCGATCTGAATAACTCCGCCCTCGCCAGAGCGGTCTTCACCCTCTTCGGCAATCAGCTTCTCAAATTCCACAAGACGCGAATGCGAAAGCTCGGAGCGGTTCTGGTTGCTCATGTGAATCCAAGCCAGTTCGCGCTCCATGGCGCGACGGCGCGGAGATTCCTTCTTTTCAGCGGCGGCCAGTTTGGCCAGCTTCTGTTCGAGCCAGCTCGAATAGTTGCCTTCCCACGGAATGCCGTGTCCGCCTTCAAGTTCGAGTATCCAGCGTGTGATGTTATCAAGGAAGTAGCGGTCATGTGTAACAATGATAACAGTTCCGGGATAATCTTTAAGCTGAGCTTCCAGCCAATCGACAGTTTCGGCGTCGAGGTGGTTGGTAGGTTCATCTAAAAGCAGCAGATCAGGTTTTTCGAGCAGCACCTTGCACAGCGCCACGCGTCTGCGTTCGCCGCCGCTTAAGGAATCGATAATGCGATCATCTCCCGGCAGGCAGAGTGCATCGCTGGCCTTGGCAATTATCTGATCGATATCCCAGGCATCGGCAGCGTCAAGCTTGTCCTGTAACTCACCCAGACGATCCATGGCCTTCTGCATTTCATCGTCGTCCATCGGTTCGGCCATTTTCACCGTAATAGCGTTGTACTCATCCAATAGCTGCATGGTTTCTGAAAAAGCCAGTTCCAGGGTCTGCTTTACCGTAAGTTCTTCATCCAGATCAGGCTCCTGAAGGACAATACCGGCCCTGTAACCTCTGGTGATTTCGGCGTGACCCTGAAAATCCTCATCAATGCCCGCCATGATTTTCAGCAATGTTGATTTACCCGAGGCGTTTTCTCCGACTATGCCGATTTTAGCGCCTGGGTAAAATGACAGCGAAATGTCCTTGAGAACATGCTTCTGTCCGTAATATTTATTAAGCTGCATCATTGTAAAAATGAATTGATCCGCCATGCTAAAATCCGCTCCCTTGAATCTGTTTCAGTAAATGTAATGCCTGCGCCCGTTTCCCACGTATTTTATTATGCAGGAACAGATCGGGACGCCTGCTGGTATGTGCCGATTTTCTCTTATTAATTGACTTTCGTCAAATAGAGCTTCATGCAAATTTCATGAATTATGCGCGTGATCATGATACTGCATGATTCTCGTTTTTACAGCGTATTTCCAGAACCAGCGATAACTGCGTCACGCAGCGCCTGCCCGGCGCTTTGTGGATGCACCTCATAGGGCGGTTCAAATGCTTCAAGTTGTGCGCAGCCAACCCCCAGTTGCAGTGTAGCAGTGGATGAAGGGTCTATCCAGGTGCCATACTCCAGCAGATCACCGCCGGATTCACAGCGCGAAGCCTGATTGGCAGTGGAAATAGCTTCATACAGGGGATTATGCGGATGTCTGCGCACCATCTGGCCTTCGAGCAGCATGCGACCGTTGTCCTGAATCTGAGACCCGAAAGATTCGTGGTATGGTTCAATGAGTTCCGAGCCGTACATATGCCAATCGTCCCAGAAATTATTGTAGAGATGGTAATGTCCATAACGCGCCTGCGGGTGTCTGCGTCCGGTACTATAAGCATATGAGTGATGCCATGTAAGAGTAATCTGCGAATCCAGTGCGGCTTCAGCATCGCCGTTTCCGGCCAGCACCACTTTTTCCCAGGCGTCGAAACGACACCAGGCGATTGTAATGTTGCGGCTTCCGAAAACGATGGAGATGGCCTCATCCACATTAGTGCAGTTGCCGCCGTCGCCGTGCTGTGTTAAGCGGATATGATCCAGCACGATATGTTCGCTTGGGTTTGGCAGAGCGCTGCCTATCTGTATACCGTCTTCTGTTTCCGGTGCGATATCTTCAAGCGCCAGATTGATAATAATGACCTGATCCGAGCCGGGTATGACAAAGCCTTTACCGTTTATGATTATGTCATGCCCGCGACCGTCGATAGTAATATTGGATGGCACCAGCAGAGCCGAAGACAGGTATATAATTCCGTCTAAATCGAAAAGGACAACTCTGGGATTGTTGCCGCTATACATGCCTTCGCGCAATGAACCGGAGCCACTGTCGTTCAGGTTTGTGACGTGGTAAATGTCGTTGCCTTCCTGCCATCCTCCTAATGTATCAGCACCGAAACCTTCGATTAAAAATGGAGTGCCGGCGGGCGGATATTCGTATGGCTCGGATTCCTGTTCAGGTTCCATTTCGCTTTCTTCGGCGACTTCACCGTCAGATTCAACGGGACTATCGTCGCTGAATTCCGAAGCCTCGATCTCCGGCTCGACTTCCGCTGTAGTATCGATGTCCAGTTCAGAGAAATCGCCATCTTCCTGAATGTCGCTATCGCCGTCCAGACCTTTACAGACTCCGGCCTCACAAGTGGTGTCATATGTGGAACAGTCGATCACACGCACCCATACACCATCAATACAGGAAGTCGTCCAGCTTTTTTCGCAGCCTGTTTTACCCTCGTTACAGAAAAGGTCATCAATATCCTTATCTCCGTCTGTGGTATCGACATCGTGCTCGAAAACGGGCGAATCAGCATCTCCGTCGGAATCCGAACCATTCTGAATCGAACCGGAACAGGCATATAAATACAGACAGTGGAAAACACATAGAGCTAAAAAAACGGGAAATGACCTTTTTTGCGACATTCGTAACACCACTACTGAAGGGAAATGCTTAAATCAGCATCAGGCTGATATTTCATAGGTTGTAAGCATATCGTAAAAGAATGTGCTAAAGGAAGAAATTTGTCTGACGCATTCAAAGATGTCATACAAATGGATATTTCTTTATCTTACCGGCAACTTATAGTATTTTAACGATAGTTTATTTCAACAATATCATTGAATATGTTCACTCTGAAAATTCAGGGGGTATAAATGAAAACCTGTCAGTCTTCTCTATGGATCGTTGCAATTATCTGCTCTTTTATAGCCATGACAGCCTGTTCGAGTGGCGGAAGCGATAACAATTCCGGCGACAATAATCAGATCGATGGTGATTCCGTCGATGCACCGGAAGATAATTCAGATCAGGATTCTGAAATCCCGGGTGATGTTGATACTGAATCTGCTGAATATTCCGACAGTGAAAATATCGGAGAATCCGACATTGAGATTCCGGATACAGACGATAGTGACGGTGACCTGGAGAAAGTCGAAGATGGAGATGTCGAAGAAATAGAATCAGATGCGGAAACATCCGATACTGAAGACGAGAGCGGAGTCCTGACATGGGATTTCACCTACAATATAGCGACAGGAACACCTCAGACAGTTGAAGTCACCGATGAAGACAGCCCGCTGTATGGTTTCAAGATTGTTTTCAAAGGCGACGAGCTTGATCCCAGTCAGGGTTCCTATGTAGTCATCAGCATAAAAGAACTCAGACCGCGAGCCACTCCTGAAGGCAGTGTGCATATCGGTCCGGCAGTGCGCCTGGATGCTCAGGGACGTACTTTTGCGCATCCAGTGCTTTTGTATCTGCCGGTATCATCGGCTGAAATCATCGCCAATTCTGAAGAACAAACCCGCATAATTGCTTACCGCTCACCTGCACCAAACGCAACGCCGGTCCAACTTGGCGGTCCGGCATATATAAACGTGCTGGATGATGATTCGCTTGAGCTTGAAACTGTGAACACGACCCACGGAATCACTGCCATTGTGAAGAACCCGCGCGAGTCGGCATTCGATTATCTGATTGCAGTGCGGACGCCAGGTTTTTCTGAATATGAAGCTCCGGTAGTAGCCTACTACCCGGCTTGCGAAGACGATTACGATTGCTACGATGGTCGATACTGCACAATAGACGATTGCATGGACAGCAGTTGCCAATGGCATCTGATGCCAGAAGGCAGCAACTGCAACGACGGCAACCAGTACACGGTAAACGACAAATGCACAGCCGAGGGGAGATGCCGTGGTACCAGAATCGAATGTTTCCTGGATTCCGAATGTGAAACACTTAAATACAAATGCCTGAAGGCACGCTGCACAAATAACATGTGCGAATGGGCCGGTGAATGGTTCTATGCCGGACTGGCCTGCGATGACGGTGACGTCTGCACTGTAAACGATATCTGCGACGGAGGCATAAACTGCGCAGGTACTCAGAAAAACTGCAACGACACCAACGAATGCACTACAGACTACTGCGAGTTTGACGGCTTGTGTTATAATGACGCGGTTTTGGGAGAACCTGTTTGTAACGATCAGAATCCAGCAACCAGTGACGACCGCTGCCGCAATGGACGTTGTCAGGGCGTACTGCCTCAATGTGAAAACAATCCTGACTGTAACGACCAGCGCGAATGCACTACCGACCTTTGTTTGAACAACAAATGTAAATATATCCCCCTCACCGGACCGGAGTGCGATGATAATGATCCACTTTCGAGTCCGGACCTGTGCCGCATGGGCTATTGCATCGGTGACTGGGACGAGTGCAAAGATGCAAGCGACTGCAACGACGAAAACGAATGCACCACTGACAAGTGTATCACAGGAGCTTGCTTTCAATCGCCGATGTCCAGTGGAAGCTGCAACGATGGCGATCCTGACACATACAACGACACCTGCGCTGGTGGCTGGTGTGGCGGATTCTTACGAACATGTTTCGACGATGAGGCTTGCGATGACAACAACGAATGCACTACTCATGTTTGCAACGATATCGGTGAATGCGTCGGACAGAATCTCGACGGTATGAGCTGTCAGGATGGAGATCCCTTCTCTGTTGGTGATACATGTAAAAACGGTGTCTGCATAGGTTACCTGCCGGAATGCGACACAGATGCTGAATGTTTTGATGGAGAAACCTGCACACGCGATGTCTGCATAAGGCAACTGTGCGTATATGAACCGTTGAACAATGTAATCTGCCCCGACGCCGAACCCAATCCGCCAATGGGCGTATGTTATAACGGAAGCTGCGTTGAGTCATGGGGCGAATGTGAAAACGATGAAGACTGCGAGGACGGAAACATCTGCACGGTAGATTCATGCATCGGTGGCTCGTGCCTGCAACATAACGCTGTTGGAACTGACTGCAACGACGGCGATCCGTCTACCTATGGAGACCGCTGTGACGACGGCTGGTGCGGCGGATTCCTTCGCCAGTGCGTAGTGGATCTGGACTGCGACGACCTCGACATCTGCACTGTCGAACACTGCAGTGAAGAAGCCTTATGCGCTGTCAGCGTAAGCAACGCCAACTGCAATGACAATAAATTTTGCAATGGAGATGAAACCTGCAGTGATAATCAATGCGTTCCGGGAACTCCTCCATGCGACGAAGAAATAGAGTCATGCAACGAAGAAGATAATATCTGCGAGTAGAAACCGGAATACAAAACGAGGCTGTCACATGACAGCCTCGTAATAACGTATGGTTTTACATAAGCGTTTTTATTGCTGATCGTCAATGAAGCCGAAGTAGCGTCCCATCCAGTAAGGCAGGAGGAATCCGGCTGGAGGCTCGGCCAACTGCAGATTTTCAGTGCATACTTCGCGCTCGTTTGGATCACCCCACCATTCGAATATTGAATTGCAGCGCTCATCCACAGGAATCGGATTTTCCGCCAGACTGCCGTGACGAGGGGAAAGGCACCATTGTGCATATCCGCTGCAATCTTTAGCGCGGTTGATGTTATCTGTATGAAACCGCTTAAGCGAGCAGACGGCATCTTTGATGAGACCTTTTACTTCTTCTGGTCATATCCTTCCGAACCCATCATGCTGACCAGCATCATGTTGCGGAAGGGATCGCTCTCTGCCCACAGGTCCCGACCGTCATTATCAGGCCCTTGTGTCTCTCCACGGAATGCATCGCGGTATGCAGTGCGCAGATCTGCGTCCTCTTCAAACCATATAAGATTGAAGTAGTTCAGTTCTGCAATGGAAATAGTGTCGTAGTTGGAGTTGCATCCCAGTGCAAGGCCCATATTATTGAGATATTCCCGGTAGTCACGGGGTGTTTCAAAAGGCTGATCTATGCATTCAAGCTCTCCTGAGAGCTGCAGCAGACAATCGTTATAAACGGCAATAAGTTCCGGGTCGCCAGTGGCGACAGCAGCTTCCTTGATCCAGGCCAGAGCCATTATTGCATTAGAGCCAGGCATTTCGTCCAGCGCCATGGCGTGTGCCGAACCGTAACGCGTATTGCGGCCATCGTAATCGTTTATCCAGAAATTATTATCCACCAGGTGATGACCGACCTGACCGAGAATATCAACCGCCATATCATGTATCTGCGGATCGTCTATCAGTTTAGCGACAATACCCGCGGCGAACATGTGACCGGAGTATTCGTCTTTACTAACATTCATCTGCCAGCAGAAACCTGCAAAGCGCGTATCAGTGCAGTGTTCGGTATCTTTAGCCCAGCCGCCGGCGCCGTCATTCAGTGCTGGATCCCAGGTCATAAAGCAGCCATCTTCGTCGATCTTAATGAATTGATTACCAACCATATCTTCAGCGGGTGGAATGTAACGCGCATAATGTTCGTTATCAGTTGCGGCTGAAGCCCATGGCTCTTCATCTTCGATGCAATACTGCTGCGGCAGACGAGGATCGCGAAAGTCACGAGTGAACAGACCAGGTTTGCCTGTAATCTTGAGCATCTGATAAGTGCCGTTAAGTGTCCGTCGCAACTGCTCCAGAGCTTCTTCATCGCCTGTTGCAGCGTATCGGAAAGCCTGCGAAGCCACGTAAAGGCTGGTCCACAGACCGTTGTTTTCCGAAAGACTGTGTTTACAGAACGGCAGTTGTTCGTCTGGCACGATGCTTGAAGGTATTGGTCCGTCACATTCGATTTTGAATACACGCGAATATTCGGCATGTTCCGGTTCGTCAGCAGGCACCTGATGAAGCTTCGGCACTATCCAGTCGTAATAGGCGGCTTTTTCCTTGAGAGTCAAACCGCTCAGATAGTCCTTTTCCGGACAATCTGACCAGTCTTCCTGAGGAGGAATCCATTCACTGCGGTAATCCCAGGCGGCATCAGCATCGTTTTCGGTCTGGTTATCGTTATCTTCATCACCGTCTACGGTAGCCTCAGTGTCGATTTCACTTAAATCATCGGCATCCATATCGCCATCTCCTGAAGCGGCATCATCATCGCCGTCTGAAGCTTCGGATTCAATATCGCCGTCATTATCTGAAGGATTTGTGTCATCACTCGAATTGCAGCCTACTGAAAAAAGCATGATAACACTTGAAATCACAAGAATAATTCGAAACATGGCGGTCTCCATTTGATAAAACGTTACATCAGAACACTAACCTGAAATCAGGTATTAATCAAACCTTGTAAACTTTTGTATGAAAATAGAAATTATTGAAGATTGTTATGGCTTGTCTTTAAGCGTCGGTTTGTCGCTTATCAGTTCTGATTTGCCAACACTGTATTCACCAACACGCAGGCCCGGTTTAACCGCGCGGTTCACAGCAGTGTCTTTTCTTTTTGAGCTGTACCCTTCTTCGCATTTGGCTTTAGCGCTCAGGTCTCGCTTCTGACCTTCGGCTATTTCATAGGTTACATCATCAAGATTTATGCTCAATTCTTCCACGCTCTTGAGAGCGCCGACCATATCAAGAAAAACTTCGTTCAGATCGATTTCCATGGTGCGGGCTTTTTTGACCATTGAAGACAGTTTATCATCAGCCTCACGCAGTTGCCTTACCATTGCTTTCGAGAAAAGTTCCTGCAGACGGAAGGCAAAGCTCTCACCTGCATCGAAAAGACGGTCGAAACTCTCTTTGCTGAGCTCCAGCAAAAGAGAACGCTCAGCAGAAATACAGGTGGCGGAACGCGGTTGGCCATCAATTAGTGAAATCTGCCCGAAGACATTGCCGCTTTTCATGTGGGCCAGCAATTCGTTGCGCCCATCCAGTAACTCTTTGTAAACGCCGATGCGCCCGAAAACCACAAAGAAACAACTGTCGCCGGGCTCCCTTTCACTGCAGACGACTTCACCCTTCTCATAGCGTTTTTCCTTGAGCTGGCGAGCCAGAAGCAGCAACTCGTTGGGGTGGAAGTCTTTGAAGGCCGCAAAGGTCTTCAGAAAATCGCGATGGCGTCTGACAGTGTCTTCGTTAACCATGTATCTATCCTATGCTTCACTGCGCCCGAACAGGCTTAAAAATCTGTTGATGCGCTGCTTGATATTGTCGCTCATTTTAATAGTGCTGTTTTCCACTTCGGGTACGAAAAGAGAATCCGGATTTTTTATATAAGCATAAACCTGCTGGTTGACATTGCGGATGCGGCGGCAGGTTGTGCGTGATATTTCCCGCAGCAGTTTATAGGCTGCCGGGTCCATGGCATCTTTAAGATCTTCAAATGCCGCACGCCTGATTTCATATACAAGACCTTCGCCTTCGGCAATAAGTGAGGCGGAACGAGGTTCTTCATCTACAAGCGACATTTCACCGATCACATTACCGGATGACAGGCGCGCCAGAATCAGGTCAGAACCGGCTTCAGCTTTGCGCATTACCCGAATAACACCATCCCGAACAATGAACATACTGTCGCCGGTTTCACCTTCCTGGCACAGAATCTCATTCGCCTTTACCAGACGACGATTTGTTATGCGCACGATAGTGTTTAATTCAGATTCGTTGAAGTTGCTGAACACGTCAACACGTGCCAGAAATTCGTGCATTGATTCAGTGCTCATAAATTCCCCCGTCAAAACATCAACTTTTATATATTCAACTTAACCGATTTGCACGAATTGTCAATAAAACAAAGGCTCCGTAAAATAACGGAGCCTTTTTAATGGGTTCGTGATTCTCAATCAGACGCCGAAAACAAAGTTTTTTCCGTCGAAATCGACATTTATTTTCTCTCGACCCGCCATTTCACCGGAAATAATCTTCAAGGCCAGCGGCTCTATGACCTTTTCCTGAATTTCGCGTTTCAACGGGCGTGCACCGTAGGCCGGATCGAAGCCAATATCGGCCAGACGGTCCTTGGCAGCGTCCGACACATCCAGAGCGACGTTGCGCTGCTCCAGCAGTTTTCTGTAACGCTGTAGCTGGATATCTACAATACGGCGGATGTGCTTCTTCTCAAGCCGATGGAAAATCACAGTAGAATCAACTCTATTTAAGAATTCGGGGCGAAAAGCAGCACGCAGGGCTTCATTGGCAAGTCGACCTATCTCTTCAGGATCGTCCATTTCGAGGATGAACTGGCTGCCGACGTTTGAGGTCATTATGAGAATTGAATTGCGGAAATCCACGGTGCGACCGTGTCCGTCGGTCAGACGACCATCGTCGAGTATCTGCAGAAGGATGTTGAAGACTTCCGGATGCGCTTTTTCAATTTCGTCCAGCAGAACTACTGCATAGGGTCTGCGGCGCACAGCTTCGGTAAGCTGACCGCCTTCATCATAACCTACATATCCCGGCGGTGCTCCGATCAGACGGCTGACGGAGTGTTTCTCCATGTATTCGCTCATATCGATGCGCACCATGCTCTGCTCGTCGTCAAAAAGAAATTCGGCCAGCGCTCTTGCCATTTCAGTCTTGCCG
>Ga0172375_10009677_pt1 | contig 12648 bp, 14 predicted proteins | sample LakKiv1m_FD_114537 | JGI IMG/M metagenome (GOLD analysis project Ga0172375, IMG submission 114537) | Freshwater microbial communities from Kabuno Bay, South-Kivu, Congo - kab_092012_11.1m | ecosystem: Environmental > Aquatic > Freshwater > Lake | place: Democratic Republic of the Congo... | reverse complement strand
TTGAGGGAATTGCCGTGAAGGTCGAGGAGGTAGACGGCATCGAAGGTCTGAATGAGGCTCTGGCGCATGCCGCGAAAGGTGGGGTTGTCCAGATACCCGTGATTGGTAATCATCCCCACTACGCCGCGGCCAGCCTGTTGGATCTTCCACTGGGCAAAGCGGAGGAATTTGACATAATCGTCCTGAAGCCACTTGGGGTTCTTCTCTCCCAAGGGTTTGCCGTCCACTTTCTTGTAATCTTCGATCAGACCCCGGATCCATGCGCCGGTGTTGCTGGAGTGGCCCGAATAGGGCGGATTGCCGAGGATTACCAGGATGGCGGTCTCCTTCTTGACCTTTCCTGCCAGCCGCGACTCCTCGGCCAGGGAAAAGAAGCCGGGGAGCCTGCTGGTTTCCAGCTCCTCGGTGTCGAGCGTATTGGTGAGGTAGAAACAGATGCGCTCGTCGTCGGCGAGGCGGTGGCCGAGTTCTTCCAGGAAAAAACCCATCTTGAGGTGCCCGACCGCATAGGGGGCCATCATGAGTTCGAAGGCATAGAAGTTTTTGAGGATGTGCCGGCGGATGAATTCATCCCGGGCCCCTGTGCCGTATTTCGACTCAAATTCAGCGACAGACTCCTGAGCGGCCCGTGCTACAAACGTCATGGTCCCCGCGGCCGGGTCGAGAAGGGTCACCCCGTCCGAGGCAAGGCCATCGGGCTTATCGAAGACGCTCTTGAGCAGGGCATGGAGCGATCGGACGATGTAACCGGCCACAGGGTCGGGCGTGTAGTAAACCCCCCGACGTTCCCGCTCGGCAGGGTCATATTGGGACAGGAAGGTCTCGTAGAAATGGACAATGGGGTCGCTCCCCTTGCCCTCGTGGTAATAGCGGTCGAGGATGCCGGGGGCGTCGGCCACGGCCAGGACCTCGGCGATGTCGTCCACGCACCAGGCAAGGGATTCGGGAAGATCTCCAAATGAGATGAAGCGAAACAGATCGCGCAGCACCCCGATGGTGTGGGGGATGCTGTCAAAGGCCGAGCGCCGGTTAAACCCGTTTTGAGCGCGTGTTCGGGCCGCAAAGAGGCCATAGGTGATGGTCTGGGCATAGAGGTCGGCGAAGTCAACCGGGGCCAGATCGCCGATCAGGTATTTCTCAAAAGCCTCGTAGAAGCCGGTGAGGGAGCCTGGGTGGGTCTGTTCTTCCTGGAGTTGCTGTATCACGATGTTGCGCATGAATCGGGTGCGTTTGGCCAGCTCAATGGCCAGGGTCTCTGCCGTATAGGCCCTGGGAAGGGAAAAATCGAGAAAGCGGTCCAGCAGTGCAAGCAGCTCCTCCTGTTTTTCCAGGGGCGGGGCCATGCCGAGTTTGTTGAGCACCACGGGCCGACCGGCGAGTACCGTTTCCACCCGTTCGCCGTTTCGGTAGAGACGGAATTCCAGGAAGTTGGTCAGGATCAGGTTGGGGAAGGTGGACCGGTAGCGCTGGAGCTGGTCAGAGCCTTCGATGAGATCGAGCCGTTCCTCGGTAGGCTTTTTGGCCTCGATGTAGCCGATAATCCGGTCGGTGCCATTCCAGAGGCGGAAGTCGGGGTTGCCCGCATCCGTGGGCTTGGGAAGCGTGGTGACATGGACATGGGAGCGGCCGGTGGCCTCCGATATCTCCCGGAGCAGGGTCGCCAGGACCGGATAAAAGCTTTCCTCGCGTGCGTCCCCCCGCAAGGCCACCTCGGAAAGATCCTTGAGGTATTTCTTGAAAAGCGTCTTCAGATTCATTGCCAACCCTCTCATAACGATCCGCCACAGAAGCGAAAACGCACACATCCTTTGGGGTCGTAAACGAAAAAGCCATCCTCAAAAAGAGGTTCCTGTTCTTCATTTCTCTTCACAAGCCGTTAAAACGTATCATGAATCAAGGGCATCTGCCAATAAAATCATCGATGGATGGGTTGTAATCGGCTACTGCCGTTCATTCACCCCATAGGCTCGACAAGATTGTCGAGCGTGGACGAGCCTTGTCGATCTCCCAATCGTGCCTTGCCATTTAACCGATTGAAATATCAGTAATAAGTTTTTTGGCACACCCCTTGCTGTTAGATCAGACAAACGCGGCCGGTGACGGCTGTACTATAAACAAGGGGGGAGTGCGGGAGTCGCGTCTACCCCGATTTTTATCAAAATAAAAGGCCGTCCGAGGGCGGCAGAAAGGAAAGGAAGGATTATGGGTAAAGGCAGTAAGATGGTCGTTTTTGCAGGTTTGGGACTGGCAGCACTGATGATGATGGATGCGGGTGCGGGTTGGGCCGGTATCCCCATGAAGCAGGCGAACAATAAAGGAACATGTGTTCTGGCAGAGTCTGGCAACCCGGCGCCAGTCGTCCTGGCCGGTCGCGGGGGAGGCCGCGGTGGTAGTGGAGGCGGCAACACGAGTGACAGCACAGGATGGGGAGGAGGCGGCAATTCAGGCAGCGGACAGGGATATGGGGTCAAGGATGGGTCCGGATCTGCGCCAAGGCCCCAGGACGGAACAGGCTATGGTGCACGCCAGGGTGCAGGCACCGGAGATTGCGACGGCACCGGACCCAAGGGAAAAGGCCGCGGCAAGAAAAATAATCAGCAGTAATAGATAACCTGCGGACATCAAAAATGAATTGAAAGGAGAAAACGTAATGAAAAGGCTTTTGACAGGTGGTATATTGGGAGTACTGGTGCTCTTTCTGAGCGCGGGATGGGGTTTGGCAGGAAACGGAAAAGGCGGGGGCCAGGGAGGCACCGGTTACGGCACAGGCGTTTCGATCGTCTGTTCCGGTACGTTGGTTGAGGTCGCTGGCGTTGTATCGGATATAAGTTATGCCGGCAGCGGCATGGAGGTCACCAAGAACGACGGCTCGGTTGTCATGGTGTACGGCATCGGTCCGTATCGCTACTGGGACTTGTTGGAAATAGATCGCCCCGTTGTCGGCGACCTAGTGACGGTTTTGGGCATGGAGGTGGACTTCAACGGCACACTGAAGATCGTGGCCATGTCCATTAAGTTGGGCGACCAGACCGCGCAACTTCGTGAAGCATGTGTTGACGGCACGGGCGGGCAGCCCCTGTGGCGAGGCGCCCGGCAGAATCAGGTGCAATAAGGGCACTCGGCAGAGTTGAGGCTTTTCTATGCCTCATGGTTTATGACAGGGAAGGCCCCCAAGCGTGGGGTCTTTCCTTTTTCTCTGAAAGGGGGTATAGGGGAGGCGTTAGGCGTGAAGCTCAAGGGTCAGACAAAGAAGTGTGGAGTGTGGAGTGCGAAGTTGAAAGTTTAAATCGGAATTGTTCATTCTTAACTTTAGGCACTTCAAACTCGTAACTCCAAACTTAGGGATACCCGCATCCCGAATCCAGAATCAGGCAATCAGCACATTGAAACCGACTGCATCGAAGACAAAGACCACAGCCGTTCCGGGGCCTGAATCTCTGAGACGGCTGGGCCGTGCCGTATCCATGCGCCGTTTAGGCTCAGGTTTGGTTGGGGCTTTATTCTGCTTTCTGCTAATGGGCGGCCATTCAGGGGCCGTGGACCTGACCGCTGAACTGACCGCCGGATATGATTCCAATCCGGCCCTGACCGACCCCTCCGAGGGCTCAGGGTTTTCTGTGTATGGGCTAAGGGCCGGCCAGCCGTTGGGTTTGACCGATGATCTGAGCCTCGACCTGTCCGTGGAGGGAAAGTACCAGGATTACTGGAGCGTGGGCGACAACTATCGGGTGCAGGCAGATGGGGCCATCACGTACTCCCTGGCGGAAGGCAAGTTCCTGCCAGCACTCATGGGAGAGGTGGCCGCCTATCGGGATGCGCTCATCGAAGCCGATGAGCGGAACGAGGCCATGGTCGGCGTTCGGGCCGACTGGATCATGTCCAGCAGACTGACCCTGGGGTTCGAGCAGACCTGCCGCTGGCTCAGCTATTTGAACTGGGCCATGCCTTTTTCCGGCAAGGGACAGGGGAGACAGGATGCAAAGGGCGGGAAAGGCGGTAAACGGTCTTCTCCCGTGTTTCGTCCTGAGAAGGGATGGGAACCGTCCCCGTGGCGCCCGGATTCTGCTGAAAAGGGGAACAGCCCCCTGCATACGCTTTACCCCCCACGCGACAACCGCCTTCTCGCGACGGCCCTAAATCTGGACATTTTCATCCTCTCCTCCCTGACCGGCCGGGTCTATGGGGCCTATGGAGACCTGGACGCGTCGCTGGATATGGAATCGTACAGGGAGATCCAGGCGGGGGCCGCCCTTTCGTGGGCTCCGGCGCCTGAATGGTTGGTGGGGGTGGAGGCCGCGTGGTTCCGGACAGACTACCATCGGGTCCCGGAAAGCATCACCCGCGTAAGACAGTATAATGACATCTGGTCCGCAGGGATCCAGGTCAGCAGGTTCTGGGGCGGCTTTGAGTTCTTTGGACAGGCGGGATGGCGGTCCGGCGATGCGCCTCTCGACTATGAATCCTATACTCAGACGGTCATTCAATGCGGACTTTCTTACTCCTTCTGATAGGCGTCCTGCTCAACGGATGGGTTCTCGACGCCTCGGGCGAGGACCTCTTTTTGGGCCGCGTCCTTTCCGTGGACCGGGATGCCGGAAAGCTCTCCGTCCTCCTTATTGAAGAAGTATCCGATGGGATGGAGGGCGAGGAAAACGAGGGGAAACCCGTGGAGGTGGCCATCCATCCGGATCGGCTTCCGAAAGCTCTCTCTACGGGGAGCATGGTCAGGATATGGGGCGACCTGCGCGAAGGGGAAAGCGTCCTCAATGCCGCCAGACTCTACGCAACAGGGAGCGGTGCCGGGGGGAAAGACGCCACCGGGGTACGACGCCGCATCGGCAAGGGCCGAGGCCAGTATGGCGGGAAGGGGGGCGGCAAGGGTCATGGCAGGAATTAGACGTGGTCTCCCCCTGTGGGCAGCCAACCTGTTTGTCTTTTCGCTTCTTTTCTGTGTTGTGACGGCCTATTTCCTGTGGCAGATCCACCAGGCCAAAGAGGACTTCCAGTCTCACGTGAAGGAACATGCGGTCCTGGTGGCAGAGGTCATTCAACTGAGCGCCCGGGGAGGCGTCCTCTCAAAACAGGCGGCAGAGGAAATCCTCGACGCCTTTCTGGGCAACACAGCCCGCTTTGTACACTATTTGGACAAGGTAGAACCTTTTACTGTCGAAGAATTGACCGCCTTCTCCCAGGAGGCCGGGCTCGCGGGGATCGGCATCGACCGGGGATCGGGCGACTCGGTGGAGGGACCGCCGGAGTGGCTTCCAGACCATGATCCGGCCCGCCCCCCTGGGGCCGGACTTCAACATTTGCCGAAAGAACGCCTCTATCTTTATTCATGGTCTGATGAGGAGGGCCTAGGCCGTGTGATGGTGGGGATGAGCGATGCCCAGGTCCGGACCATTCAGGAGCATCTGGGATTAGACAATGTGATCAGGACCCTTGCACGAATTCCTCGAATAGGCTATGTGAGGGTGATAACTCCCCCTGAGGCAGGATCAAGGACCCGGGAAACGTCTTCCGTGACCATGAAACAGGATGCGGGTCTCAGGGTTGCCGAAGCCAGGGTACCCATGGATGGGAAGGAGATTGCTGTGGCCTTAGACGCCGGATATCTCGACCGGGCCATTGGACGTCTATGGCGCGATTTCTTCGTGTTCAGCGCGGCCCTTGCATCCCTCGGCATCATGCTGTCGCTGATTCTCTACAGGCGCCAAGTCGCTCACCTTGCCCAGGTCCAGGGGTTTGACAGGCAGCTCGCCCTAACGCGGGAAAATGCTGCCTTGGGCCGCTCCGCAGCCGCCATTGCCCACGAGGTGCGAAATCCGCTGAATGTGCTGAGCATGGGGCTTCAAAGGCTCCTGATAGAGGGCCGCGAGCTGAGCGACGATCACCGCCATCTTGTCGATCTGATGCTCGACGGGGTCAAACGCGCCAACGCCAGCGTGGAGGGGCTCCTGAGATACGCCCGGCCCCAGAAGCCATCGAAAAAGGAGATGCGCCTTGATCGGTTGGTCGAGGACATGCTCCACCTATATGGCCGGCGCTGCGAGGAGTCGGGAATAGCGGTATCCCAGCGGATCACGTATCGAAAGTCAATCCCCGGAGATCCCGGCCTGCTGGGCCAGGTGGCGGAAAACCTTCTGAAGAACGCCATCGAGGCCCAGCCGGACGGGGGCGCTATCCATGTGGAGGTGTCCGCCGGAAAGGACCAGGGGGTCTTTCTGAAGGTCACCAACAGGGGGTTTTCTCTGGGACTGGAAAAGGCGGAACGTATCCTGGAGCCCTATTTCACCACCAAGGCGGATGGGACAGGGCTGGGTCTGACCATATCCCGAAGGATCGTGGAGGCCCACGGGGGCCGCCTCACGGTCCGGGTCTCTGAACCAGGGACCGTAGAAATCTCGGTCTGGCTCCCTGCGGCCGGGGCCGGAAAAGGAACAACAGCAGGAAACAGCGAGGAGGGAGGGGCCTCTCAATGAAAATCCTGATTGTTGATGATGATCCAGCTCAGCGGGAATTGCTGAAGGGGTTCCTGGAAAATCAGGGTTATCCGACCCTGACCGCCCCTGACGGCCCGGCGGCCCTGCGCCTCTTTGAACGGGAACCGGTCCATCTGGTGCTTCTGGATTACCGGATGCCCGCGCTCAGCGGAGATGTGGTGCTGGGAAAGATGAAGGGGCTGAACCCGAGGGTGCGAGTTATCATGATTACGGCTTTTGGGGATGTGGACACGGCTGTCGCGGCCATGAAACTGGGCGCGTCCGATTTCCTGGAAAAACCCGTGAATCTGTCCGTGCTCTTGAAAATGATCCAGCAGACCGAGCAGGAGATCGCCGTAGATGAGGATGTCGCGGAAGTGAAAGAGGCGGTGGCAGAGGGGCCGCTCCCCCTGAAGATCATCGCCGAAAGCCAGGCCATGAAAGATGTGCTCTCCTTGGCGAGGCGCATGGCGGGTAGTCGCTGGCCGGTCCTTCTCTCCGGAGAGACCGGGACCGGGAAACAATTGGCAGCACATCTGATACACCTTCTGAGCCCGATGAGCGACGGCCCCTTTATTGTGGTCAACTGTGCGGCCATACCGGAAACCCTTTTTGAAAGCGACCTGTTCGGTCACCTGAAGGGCGCGTTTACAGGGGCCTCCCAGAACCGAAGAGGCCGATTCGAGCTGGCGGGCGGGGGTACGCTCATGCTGGATGAAATCGGTGAGATGCCCCTCTCCCTTCAGCCCAAACTCCTCCGGGCGATCCAGGAAGGGAAGATCAGCCCGGTCGGAAGCGAGGAGGAGCGCGATGTGGATGTTCGGCTGATTTCCGCTACCAATCGGGACCTCAAAAAAATGGTCGATGAGGGGGCGTTCAGGGAGGACCTCTTCTACCGCATTCGGGTCCTCGAGATCGAGATCCCTCCCCTGCGGCGCCGGCGTGAAGACATCCCCGCGCTTCTGGAACTCTTCCTGAAACGGTATGCGTCTTCTCCCATCCGCTTTTCGCCTGAAGCAGAAGACATGCTGACCAAGTACCCTTTTCCCGGCAATGTTCGGGAGCTGGAGCACATGGTCCAGCGGACCGTTACCCTGACGCGGGGCCATTCCATCGCCTCGGCCGATCTCCCCCAAGAAATCCGCCACTTCCAGGCCACGACCCAGGGCACTCTCGACGAACGACTGGAGGCTGTGGAACGGGAAATGATCCTGTCGGCCCTTGAAAAGAGCGACTGGGTCCAGACCCGGGCAGCGGACCAGTTGGGCATCAGTGAACGGGTGCTCAGGTATAAGATGAAAAAGGACGGGGTCAGAAAGCCAGGGTAGTAATGAAGGGAATCGTCGCGATGAGGCTTTTGGGCGGTGCTATCACCCGGGCTGAAGGATCGGACATGTCCAAAGCTACCATCCGAAAAAGGCGGTGGCATATTTCAAGGCGGTGAAGATAATAACGCCGGCCAACATCCATTTGATGGTGCTCGCCGGCACAAATTTCTGGCACCGCGCCCCGAGATACATCCCCGCCATGCCGCCGACGCCGAACAGGATCCCCAGGGGCCAGTCGGGGGCTACCGACATAGTTGGATAAAACGGGGCGATGGCCTGATAGAAGGCGACCCCGGCCACAGAGGTGACAAAGGTGCCCATGAGCGCCGCACCGGCCACGGTATAAACCGGCAGCCCGAAGAAGGTCACAAAGAAGGGCGCAATGATGGCCCCCCCGCCGATCCCGTAGATGCCCCCGATGATGCCGACCAGGAAACTGAGGCCAAAAATGCCCCAGAACGAAACCTCATATGTCTCATCATAAAAGGTATAACCGAGGCGTTTCAAATTAAAATGGGTTACCTTAACCGTCGCTAAGGCATGGCCTGAGGATTCCTCATCCACGGTCTTTGACCGGCGTTGACGCACCATTTGTTGAAAACGTTTTTCGCTGTCGGCCTTGCCGTCGCCGCCTTTGTTTTTCTTCAATAGATCCCGCACTATTTTCAGACCGATATAGAGAAGAACCCCCGCTGCAAACAGCTTAAACTGTTTGGGATCCGGGAGATAGGCCACCCGTACGATGGCGCCGATGAAAACCCCGGGCAGTGTCCCCGCGATCACGATCCAGGTGAGGGGCCAGACCATACGCCCTTCCTTAACGTAACGATAGACCCCGCTGGGAATGGCCACAATGTTGAAAAGCTGGTTGGTGGCGCTCACTGAGGGATGGGTATACCCTAAGAACGTCATCTGGAAAGGCAGCAGTAAAAAGGCGCCTGAAACCCCGCCCATGGATGTGAAAAAGGAAATAACAAAGGCCACCACGGGCGGGAGAAAGACCCATGTCTCGACCCCTGAAACCTCGAATTGCATAAAGAGAGCATCCATCATCTTTTTACGGCCTCCGGGCGGATATCGTCACATGATCCATCGTCTGCCGATGTTGCGAAGACTGATCAAAAAGAGGGCCACACAGAAAAAGGAAAGGGCCGTGAAATCGGTCGAGAACGCCATCAGGTGCTCGCCGTGAAAGGCCCCGTGGAGGATGTCGGCCCCGTAGGTTAAGGGAAAAAGATAGGAAAGATATCTGAGAAAAGCAGGAAGCTGTTCGATGGGGAAAAAGAGCCCACAGAGAAATACCATGGGAAACCGGAAGAAGTTGGAAAAGGTCTGGGCCTCGAAGACCTCACTGACCGAGACCGCCACAAAGAGCCCCAGAAAGGTGGAACTGGTGGCGATGAGGACAATGGCAGGGATAGCCGCTCTCCAGGCGACCTGTGAGAGGTCGGTCAGAAATGCCGCCATGAGGATGGGAACAAAGGCATTGACGACGCCAAAGAGGATCGCGCCCGAGGTCTTTGCCAACATTAAGAGTTCCAGGGGTATCGGTGCCAGGAGAAGCCGGTCAAAAGAGCGGCCTTTCTTTTCAAAGGTGACGGTGACGGACAACAGGGAGGTGGTTCCAAAAAGAATCGAAAGGGATACGACGCCCGGAACCAGAGAAAGGACGTCCTTCAGGCCGCCGGACTTAATGAAGAACATCCCGGTCCAGGCCAGGGGGAAGATCAGGCCCCAGCTAATATTGGGCGGTTTGAGATAATAGGCGCGCAGGTCCTTGACGAAGATATTCCAGAAGGCGATCCAGCGCTTCATTGAGGACCTCCGGCTTTTTCTTTTTCCTTTTTCATGGCATTCGCCTCGATCCCCGTAATCTGCACAAACACATCCTCCAGCGACGGACGCATGCGGCGGGCCTCGATTACGTCAATCCCCTGATCCTCGATGAAACGCACGAGGGGGCCCACATGAACGGGTTCATCGGCCTCGACCCGAATCAGATCCGGGGCAGGGACCTGAAATCTCAGGTGGGGAAAGGCCGCGGTCAGTTTGTCTTGAAGCGTTGGCTCTGCGTTCGACACGGCAAGCTGCATGACATGAGCATCCTGGATGGGCTGGACCAGATCGGCCACCGTATCGATCCTGACGATCCTTCCTTTGACGATGAAGGCGATGCGGCCACAGAGCCTCTCTGCCTCTTCGATATAATGGGTGGTCAGGAATATGGTGGTCCCGGACCGGTTCAGGTCTGCGATGAGCTGGCGGATCTGCCGGGCGCTGGCCACGTCAATGCCGGTGGTGGGTTCGTCCAGAAAAAGAATTTCGGGCTGGTGGATGATGCCGGCGGCAATGGTGAGCTTGCGCTTCATCCCCTTGGAGTATCCGGCGAACTTGCGGTCCCCGGCATCGGAAAGGCTGAATGTGTCAAGCAATACACGGGCACGGGTTTCGCGCTCCTTTTTCCGGATGCCATACAGGGCCGCACAGAATGAGAGGTTCTGGAACCCGGTCAGTTCCGGATAGAGATTGCTCTCATCCGGAACCACTCCGGTCAGATGCTGGGCCGCCTTGGGATTTTCCGTGCAGTCGATGCCTCCGATCCGAATCTTCCCTGCGCTGGGACGGGCCAGGCCGGTGAGCATGTTGATGGTCGTGGTCTTGCCCGCGCCGTTGGGACCGAGGAACCCGAACAGCTCGCCTTCGGTCACCTCAACGCTCAGATCCGAAACCGCCTGAACCTCGCCGAATCGCTTGGACAGCCCATCCACCGCAATGGCGATGGCTGCGGCGTCATTCAACGAGATCCTGTTCACTTCTCTTCTCTCGTTGGCACACAGGGATGGTCCTTCTCATCCCCGTGGCACTCCCTGATCTGCTCAGGAGTGCAGTTTTCCGGTTTGTCCTTTAATTGGGTGGGTTGCTGACAGCAGTTTTGACACATGGTGAATTCCCTCCTTTCCACGTCGTCTATGTTGCCCTCGTCCTGAACCGACCGGCGACAGAGCATTCTAAAATCAGGGGCCTGATCGGCCCTCTTCATCAGCTCTTCAGCAATTTGCTGGATCGCGCTTTTATCAACGCTGTAATGGGTCCAGTACCCCCGTTTCTCTCCTCTCACCAGGCCGGCCTTCCTCAATACCTGGAGGTGTTGCGATACGGCCGCCTTGGAAATCGAGAGATGATCTGCCAAAGCGCCCACGCAAAGGTCGTGGGTCAGGAGCAGATGGATGATCCGAAACCGCGTCTCATCTGCCAGGGCCTTCAAGGTTTGGATAATACCATTCACGATCACATCCAGTTAGGTACAAACTTAAATGGATTGTCGCATGCTTAATTCGGTGCGTCAACAAAAAATTCTGTTGCAACAGTTTCTTTTACCGTCTAAGTCATAGCGGAAACCATTCGCGTCAGAGCGTCTTTTAGGGTATGATATTCATACCTAAACTGAGTGGTTCCAGGTTTAGGGTTCAAGGTTCAAAGGTTATAGCCTAACGATATCCTTAACTTCAATGATGCCTCCTGATGACTGACTCAGATGAGCCATCTTCATCCACTGGGTGAAACAGCATATTTGCACGTATCAGCTATTTTGTAACCGCTTAACCTGGGTCATATAGAAAGGAGATTTTTTTATGAAAGTGCTGTTCATTATTTCCACCGACGATGGAGAGACCATCTACAACGCCATGAGACTGGCCAATGTGGGCGTGGACAAGGGCGACGAGGTGAGCGTGTTCATGCTGGGCAAAGGGGTGACGTACGAAAAGAGCGGCAGCAAAGAATATAATGTTATGGGCCAGATGGATAAATTCGCAGGCGATTTCTATGTCTGAGGGGTCTGCATGAAATCCCACGGACTGGTGGGATCGAGCAGTTGCCCCATCGGTTGGATGGATGACCTCTATGGGCTTGCCGTGGAGGCAGATAAGGTTTTCACCTTTTAAACCTGCTGAGAGCGAGATTCTGGCGGCGGATTGAGTCAGCCATGCCTCAGATTTCTATCGAGTCAGGGGATATTGAGCAGACGTCCGGGAACATGGATGGGGTCCGCCTGTATTTGTTTTCAGAGGATACCAGCTCCGATGGCGATGGACAGGACAAATAGCATTATGCCGACGACCATCTGTATGATGCGCATGGTGATCTTCTTCAGGATTCTGGAGCCGATAAATGCGCCTGCGAACGCGGCCAGAGATCCTACGTAAAGCCATTCTCCTGGTGTTTTTGCGCGATGGTTTCAGGCAGCAGATCTATGGCCTCAAAATCAGTTTTCGAAGCCCCCCCTTTGCACAAAACTGGGTCCAGCACCTCGACCTTCAGGTTGGGGATCATGCCGGCAAGGGTCTCCACGGTCTTGCCTCCCCATCCGTAGGATCCGATGATGGAGAGGAACTTGACCCTGGGCCTCAGGGCACTGGCGAGAAACGTCGCATAAGCGGCCAGGGGGTGAGGTCCTGCCAGGACCGTTGATGTCCCCACCACAAGGGTCGCCGCTCCCAATCTATGGCGCCCAGCCAGCAAACCTTTTCCCTTAACTGTCTCTTCTGCACGGCCATACCTCCTTGTTACAGTTTATAGGTATTCCTCAAGGTGTCGGCCATCCGGTTCACGGCGGCAAACGCGCGCTCTACGGTCTTTTCCTTGTCCGGGTTGATCAGGCAGCATGTGGCCGGGGACAGCATGCTGCGGGCGATCATCAGCTCCCGATCGATCCCCTTGGACCATAGGGTCTTCCAGATGTCTTCGAGACGCCGGATCAGGGAGGGGATTTCCTCCTGGGCGAAGGCCTCGAAACCCGTGGGCACCATCCCCCAGACGATGACGCCCCCCCGGTCGAG
>Ga0172375_10009675_pt1 | contig 12648 bp, 10 predicted proteins | sample LakKiv1m_FD_114537 | JGI IMG/M metagenome (GOLD analysis project Ga0172375, IMG submission 114537) | Freshwater microbial communities from Kabuno Bay, South-Kivu, Congo - kab_092012_11.1m | ecosystem: Environmental > Aquatic > Freshwater > Lake | place: Democratic Republic of the Congo... | reverse complement strand
GGTCGCGGCTCGTAAACAGTCCACAGGACTGTTTACTATCACCGTTCGACCCCCAATACCAAACATAAATAAAAAAATAAAACATCAAATTTATCTTCTTATTGTGCCCGGGGCGGGGGTCGAACCCGCATCCCGTGAGAGACACGATTTTAAGTCGTGCGCGTATACCAATTCCGCCACCCGGGCATTTTTATTAAAATTTCAATATTTTTACTTGAGGCCTGGGCGGGAATTGAACCCGCGCATGTCGGTTTTGCAGACCGAAGCGTTACCACTTCGCCACCAGGCCCTCCCAAACCTAATTAATAGTTTACAAATCTAATGACAATTCGTCAATTCTTTGGCGATTTTTTTCACCTTCATCTATGGCAAAGTCAAGAAAGGGGATAATTCTCATTTTTAATTTTGATTGAATAAAATGTCTTAAATCGCTTCTTTGTCGCCTCACAAAATCTAAGGCTGATTTCTCGCTTGTATTAGGGAGAACTGTTATAAAGATAGTGGCTTTTTTAAGGTCCTTGGATACATTAGTATTAGTAACTGTAATTAAAGAGGTCCCATTTGATTCTTTTTCTAAAAATTGAGCAGTGATGTTCTTAATATTTTCTCTTATTTTTTCTTGTTTTAGTGTCATTTTATTATTTTTCGACTATTTCAAATGCTTCCAAAACATCTCCCGGAGCAATATCTATTTTTGATTTTAGATTCATTCCAAATTCATCCCCTTCGTTTATTTCTTTGGTTGGACTTTTTTGTTTCTGTATATTCATAATAGTTCCTCTTCCAACTTCGTAATCTCTTCTTAGAATTTTAACATCAGAAGATAAAATTAATTTTCCTTCTTTAACTTTCCCTCCAATAATTTGATTATCTTTTGTTTTACTAAAAACCTTTATAATTTTAGCTAAACCTGTTTTTTCTTCTACTTTTATCTTAGGCACAAGATTTTTAAGATTTTCCTCTAACCATTCAGTTAATTTGTAAATTACATCAACAACAATAACCTTGATGTTTGATCTTTTAGCTAAATCTTTTATTTGTTGATTAATCTTCACATTAAACCCAACAATTAAAGTGTCGCCCTTGTTTCCGGCCAATTTTATATCACCCTCATTAATGTCTCCAACTCCGGCGGAAATAATTTGAAATTCAGCTCTCTCTTGATTAAGTTTTTTAATTTCTTGCTGAAGAGCATCAATTGTGCCAAAAACATCTGCCTTAATAATTATAGGAACACTTATTTTATTTTCTGAAGAGTTTATTGTTTCTTGAAAGGTCTTTTCTTTTAATTTTTTTAACCCATCAGTTTGTTCACTGGCAAATTTTTCAGCATCTTTTTTTGATGAGAAAGTTTCAAAAAATGCGCCTGTTTCGGGGACCTCTCTAATTCCTGTCAATTTGATTGGGCTGGAAAATGTCGCCGTTTCAATCATTTCCCCAGATATATTTTCCAATCTTCTAATAGGGCTAACATTTTTATTTATCACAATAAAATCACCTTTTTTCAAGGTGCCGTCTTTTACAATAACTAGGGCTTCCGTGCCTTTTTGATTATCTATCTTTGATTCCAAAATAAAACCACTGGCTGGTTTAGTTTGGTTGCCCTTCAATTCTTCTATATCGGCTACTAAAAGAACTGTTTCTAAAAGTTCTGGGACGCCTTGTCCTGTTTTAGCAGAGATGAGATTATAGGGGATATCTCCTCCTAATCCTTCAAGAAAGATTTCATTGGTTAATAATTCTTGCTTAACTTTCTCAATATTAACATTCGCTTTATCAATTTTATTGATAGCAACTATTAACGGAATATTAGCTTCTTTGATATTTTTGTAGGCCTCAATGGTTTGCGGTTTTACTCCATCTTCGGCTGAAATTATTAGAATAGCTATATCAGCAATACATACTCCAGTTGCGCGCACATTAGAAAAAGCGGCGTGTCCAGGAGTGTCAATAAAAGTAATTCTCTTTTTTTCTTTTCCGTTTTTTTCATAAAGCACTTCATAAGCAGAAATATGCTGAGTGATACTGCCAGCTTCATTTTCCACAATATGAGTTTTTCTTATAAAATCTAAAAGAGTTGATTTTCCATGGTCAATATGTCCCATGACAACAACAACAGGCGGTTTTTCTATTAATTTTTCCTCATTTCTCTTATTCATAATTTTACTTAAAAGAGTTCTTTGTTTGATTTAAAACCTTGGTTTCTTCTTCAGAAAGTTCATATTTTGACTGCCAATTCTCAACTGGTTTAGCAAAAACACTAACTTTATCTCTTGTGTATAAACTGGACATTATTATACCTTTACCTTTTTTATTAAGAAAAGTTGTGGCAAAACTTTGGTCTCCACCCACCCCGTCTTTTTTAAAAGGATTGAATCTAATAACTTCTACGTTCTGAATATTGTTTTTCAGTTTATCCTCTACCGTATCAAATTTTTCTATTGTTTCCTTCCCAAATTGTTGCAATTCCCCAATTTTATCTTCAATAGAATTGATTTTATCTCTTAAACCCTTTTTATCTTGGAAGAGATTAATATCTTTGCTTTTTATTTCTAACCTAATTAACCATAAGACAAAAAGGATATTAATTACCGCAAGAAAATATAAAACTATTTCTTCTAAAGTAAAAGTCATCATGTCAAAAATTATACATCACAAACACTTTTTTGCAATTTGAAAAAGCCATAGTAAAATAACAAGTAGTGAAAAAAAGAATTTATTTGGATTATGCGGCGGCTACCCCTCTAAGAGAAGAGGTTAAAAAAGTGATGGAAAGATTTTGGGCTATTGATTTTGGCAATGCTGGCGCTATTCACACAGAGGGAGTTATCGCTAAACGAGCTCTAACAGAATCTAGGAAAAAAATAACCAATCTTATTAATGCTCAACCAGAAGAATTAATTTTTACCTCTGGGGGAACTGAAGCCAATAGTTTGGCTATTTTGGGTTTTTTAAATAAATTGAAGGATACTGGATGGGAAACCAAAGAAATGCACTTAATTACAACAGTATTTGAACACCCCTCGGTTTTACAGTGTTTTAAATATTTTGAACAACAAGGCGCTCAGGTTGATTATCTTAATATAGATAAAGAAGGCATTATTGATTTAAATCAATTAAAAAAAATTATTACAGAAAAAACTGTTTTAATTTCAATAATGTTTGTTAATAATGAAATTGGCACAATTCAACCTCTTTCAGAGGTGACAAAAATAATTCAAAATTTTAAAAAGAAAAAAAATTTTTCTTCTGTTTTCCCAGTTTTTCATAGTGACGCAGCTCAAGCTCTTTTATATTTACCGATTAATATACAAAAATTAAAAATAGATTTAATTAGTTTTGATGCGCAAAAAATTTATGGACCTAAAGGGGTAGGAGCGCTTTACATAAAGAAAGGAATTGAAATTAGTCCGCTTATTATGGGGGGTAGCCAAGAAAAAGGATTAAGACCAGGCACGGAAAATATTCCTTTTATTGTTGGATTTGCTAAAGCATTAGAATTAGCCGAACAAGAAAAAGATACTGAAACTAAACGCTTAACCAAATTAAGAAACTATTTTATAAAAGAAGTTATCAATAAAATCCCGGGAACTATTTTAAATGGCAGTTTAGAAAAACGTTTACCTAATAATGTTAATATTTCTTTTCCTAATAAAGATAATGAGTTTTTAGTTATTCAATTAGACCAAAAAGGAGTAGCCTGTTCTACTAAATCAGCTTGCTCTCAAGAAAAAAATTCTTATGTAATCCAATCGTTAGCAGGAGAAACTGAACGCACTAAAAGTGCTGTCAGATTTACTTTGGGTAAAACTACCACTAAAAAAGAAATTGATTTAGTCATAAAAAATTTACGGGAAATAGTTATTTGATTTTATTAGTTTTTTACCTATAATATATTTTATGGATATAGAAGAATTAAATAAAACTCAAATAATTCTTTTAACTTTGCTGGTAAGTTTTATTACCTCTATTGCAACAGGCATTGTTACTGTTTCTTTGATGAATCAAGCACCTAAAGTCGTCACTGATACTGTGCATAAAGTTATTGAAAAAACAGTGGAAAGAGTTGTCCCAGGTGAACAAAAAGCAACTATTATTAAAAATACAGAAACAATCATTGTGAGTGACCAAGATTTTGTTATCAAGGCCATTGAAAAAAACTCAAATTCTTTAGTCAGGGTTTTTAGTTCAGTGAAAGATAAAGAGGGGAAAGACCAGATTGATTTTGTTAGTTTAGGAGTTATTTGTTCTGAACAGGGAGGAATTTTAGTAGATGGGAAAAACTTATCCAAAGAAGGAAACTATTTTATTAACGATAATGAATTAAACCTAAAATTAACTTTTGTTGATAGTTTAATGGACAATAGTTTACTTTTATTTAAAGTGCAACTTCCTGATTCTAAAATTTTAGGAGAAAAAAAATTAGTTTTTGTTCCGATTGAATTTGGAGATTCTGATGTTTTGAAATTAGGGCAATCCATTGTTTCTTTAGGGGGAGAAGTATCTAATATTGCTCTTACTGGAATAATTTCTAATTTAAAAAGAGATAAATTTTCTATTTCTCCTTCTACAGAAAAACAACTCGAAACTCAAGCAGAAACAAAAATTATGACAACTGAAATTGAAACCAGTTTAAGTTCTCAACTACCAGTTAGTTTATTGATTGATTTAGACGGAAAAATTATTGGAATTAAATCATCGGCAAGTTTTTTTATTCCAATAAACTTAGTTAAACGAGATTTAGATAAACATAGTCAAACAAATTTAGAAATAAAAACAGTTAATTCCAACTAAAAAATAATTTAGTTTAATTTTAATTTTTTAATTATGCCTCCTTTTCAAAATTTTACCACCAAAGCTAAAGAAGTCATTCGTCTTTCTCACGAATTGGCGATTGAACGTGGACAAAATCATGTCAGCCATCTGCATCTTTTTACGGCTATTTTAACTCAAGAAGAAAATGTCGTTGTTTCTATTTTAGAAAAATTGAATGTGGACGTCGTTCTTTTAATGGATTCTTTATTAGAGTTAATTGAAATTCCAGAAAAAGCGACCACTCTAACTCCTTCTTATCAAATTTTTTTGACCCCAGAATTAGCACAGGTTTTACAAAAATCAATTACTATTGCCCAGGACCTAAAAGATGAGTTTATTTCAGTAGAGCACCTCTTTTTGGCCTTATTTGATGTTCCAGGAGACACCTATGAAATAATGGCAAGATTTAATATAAGGAAAGAAGACGTTTTAAATACATTGCAAGAAATTAAAGAAGGGAAAATAACTAATATTAAAAAACCAAAAAAATACAAGACCCTTACAAAATTTACTCGGAATCTTACTCAATTGGCTAGTGAAAATAAATTAGACCCAGTAATCGGACGAGACAATGAAGTAAGAAGAATTATCCAAATTTTATCTCGTCGCACTAAAAATAATCCTATTTTAATCGGGGATGCTGGAGTGGGGAAAACCGCTATTGCCGAGGGTTTAGCTTTGCGCATTGCGCAAGGCGATATCCCGGGTTCTTTAAAAGATAAGAAATTAGTTTCTTTGGATTTAGGTTTATTAGTGGCTGGAACAAAATATCGTGGAGAGTTTGAAGACCGCCTAAAAGCTATTATCAAAGAAATCCAAGAAGCGGAAGGAAAAATTATTTTATTTATTGACGAAATTCATACTATTGTGGGAGCGGGAGCAGCCGAAGGTTCCATGGACGCTTCTAATATGTTAAAGCCAGCTTTAGCCAGGGGTGAATTGCAAGCTATTGGAGCAACCACCTTGAGAGAATATCAAAGATATATTGAGAAAGACCCGGCTTTAACTAGACGCTTTCAACCAGTTTATGTGAGCGAACCTTCTATTGAAGATGCTATTTCTATTTTAAGGGGTTTGAAAGAAAAATATGAACTTTACCATGGAGTCAAAATTATTGATGACGCAATTATTTCTGCGGTAAACTTGTCTAGCCGTTACATTACTGATAGATTTTTACCTGACAAAGCTATTGACTTAATTGATGAATCAGCCTCTTCGCTTAAAATTTCTTTAGAGAATAAACCGCCTGTTTTAGAAGAAGCTGATAGAAATATTAGAAGGTTGGAAATTGAAAAAGAAGCGCTTAAGAAAGAAAATAAAACAAAAAATAACGAGCGTATTAAAGAAATAGATAAAATAATTGCTGATTTGAAAGAAAAAAATTCAGGATTATCTATTAAATGGAATAATGAGAAAAAACTTTTGTCTGAAATTAAAACCATCAAAGAAAACCTTGAGCAATTGAGAATTGAATCTGACCAAAGCGAGGCCATGGCTGATTTAGCTCGCACAGCAGAGATTCGTTATTCTGAAATTCCTCAAGCTGAAAAAGATTTAAAAGAAAAAATTAATCAACTTAAAAAGTTAAAAAGAACGGGTAGAATTTTAAATGAAGAAATTACCGCTGAAGATATTGCTGATGTGGTTAGCCGTTGGACCGGTGTTCCTATTACCAGAATGTTAGAGGAAGAAACAGAAAAATTAAAAAGATTGGAAGATGGTCTCAAACAAGTAGTGGTTGGGCAAGATATTGCTATTAAAAAAATAACAGATGCTATTAAAAGATCTCGGGTAGGAATTTCTGACCCTAATCGGCCAATCGGTTCTTTTATGTTTTTAGGGCCAACAGGTGTAGGTAAAACAGAATTGACTAAACGTTTGGCAGAGATTATGTTTAATGATGAAAAGGCCTTAATTAGAGTAGATATGTCAGAATTTATGGAAAAACATAGTGTCTCTAAATTAATTGGCGCTCCACCGGGTTATGTGGGGCATGAAGAAGGCGGAACCTTAACAGAAACAGTTCGTCACAGACCTTATTCTATTATATTGTTTGACGAGATTGAAAAAGCCCACCCAGAAGTTTTTAACATTTTATTACAAGTTTTAGATGATGGTATTTTAACTGATGCTAAAGGCAAAGTAGCTAATTTCAAAAATACTATTATTATTTTAACTTCTAATATTGGCTCTAAATATGTGAACGAAATGGAGACCATCGGTTTTAATAATTATTCCAGTGAAGAACAATATGAAGAAACCAAACAAAAGGTCTTGGATTCCTTGAAAGATTACTTTAGACCAGAATTCTTAAATCGTTTGGATGATATTATTGTTTTTGATATCTTGAAAGAGGATTCTCTTAAAAAAATAGTGGATATTCAAATAGCCCTTATCAAAAAAAGATTAAAAGGTAAAGATATCACACTCTCTGTTTCAGCCCCAGTTCTTTCTTATTTAGTCAAAAAGGGCTATAATCCGCAATACGGAGCTAGACCTTTGAAGAGATTAATCCAAAATGAAATCCTAACTCCTATTGCCACTCAAATGATTTCTTATGGAATGATGCAGGGTGGGTCGGTGATGATTGGTGTAAAAGACGATCAGTTAACTTTTACTGTGCAGAAAAAAAAGACACCCGCTGTTAAAGAAAACACTGAATCAAAAGCAAAAGTAAAAAAGAAAGTAGAATTGGTTGTTTAGTTATTTAGTTATTTAGATAATTGAGTGGGGAAATTGCAAAACAATTTTTCCACTTAAGATGCGTCGGTGGTAGAGCGGTCAATTACACGAGTCTGTAAAACTCGCGCCTTACGGCTACGCAGGTTCGAATCCTGCCCGGCGCACCATATAATATTAAAACAACCCTTAATGGGTTGTTTTAATATTGTGTTAATGGTGCGCCGGGCAGGATTCGAAAACCAGAAGATGTTGCGACTGCAAGGAACAACAATGAGGCAGAGTCGCGAAATTTTGCGAAACAAAATATTTGTGACCAGAATCCTGCCTAATTTTTTGTCTTGATTTTAATCTTAAATAATGTAATATATAGGATATGAAATTTGCAGTTGTAGAAATTGGTGGAAAACAATATAAGGTCTCTGAAGGAGATACTATTAAAGTTGAAAAATTCCCAACCGAATATAAAATCGGAGATAAAATTACTTTTGATAAAGTGTTGTTATTAGATGATGAGGAAAAGACCCAATTAGGCACTCCTTATTTAAACAACAGAGTTATGGCAGAATTTGTAGCCGAGGGCAGGGGACCAAAAATCAGAATTAGACAATTCAAATCTAAAAGTAATTATTTAAAAAGAATGGGACACCGCCAACCTTACGACCAAATCAAAATCACTCAAATCTAAGATAAAAAACACCTTTAAAAGGTGTTTTTTAAACCCTATTTTTAAAAGCGTTTTCAAAAGTATTATTATCTAAATACTCTAATTCTGTGCCAGTAGATAGTCCTCTCCCTAAAGTAGAAATTTTTAACTGGTATTTGTCAACTAACTTTTTAATTTCTTGAGAAAGAAAATCCAAAGTGTTTTCTCCTTCGGGGTTTAAACTTAAAGCCAAAATAACTTCTTTTAATTCTTGATTTTTAATTTTTCTTTTAATTAAGTCCAAAAGTTTTTTTAATCGAATTCTTTGTTCAGGTTGTTTTTCTAAAATAGGTAACAATCCTCCTAACACAAAATACATTCCGTTATAATTTCCAATTCTTTCTATATTTTCTAAATCAGCATCTTTCGCCACTACCATCAACAAAGACCGGTCTCTATTCGGGTCTTTACAAATACAACACAAGTTAGATTTATCTTTCAAAGAATAAAAACGAGAACACTCCTCACAAATTTTAACTTCTTTTTTTAGTTGTTTAATCAAGTCAGTTAATTCATAAATAAAACCATTATTTCTGGTCAGTAAAAAATAGACGAAGCGTTTAGATTGCCTTGTTCCAATCCCAGGGAACTTGGAAAAATATTCAGCTAATTTATCAATTGAATTCATTTAGTTGTTGATAATTAGTAAAAATTTATTTGATATACAAAGACAGGATTTTTAGGTAATTGGCTTTGGAAAATGGTGTGGGCTTAGGTCTGGGTTTTCCAAAGCCAATTATCTAAAAATCCTTTCATCTTAAAACTCATCGGTTTGTTCGGTTTCTTCTATACTAAAATCGCTAAAATCATTTTTTTCAATACTTTGGAAAGTGGCTCGTTTATCATTGAAATTTAACTCTACCTTGCCTGTTGGTCCGTTCCTGTGTTTTTCTATTAAAATTTCAGTTAAACAAGATTTACCTGAACCATCTTCGTTGTTATCTCTATGGATAAACATTACCACATCGGCATCTTGTTCAATAGAACCAGAGTCCCGCAAATCAGACAGACGAGGACGTCCTCCACGACTTTCCACCGCTCGGCTTAATTGCGACAAAGCAATTACTGGCACATCTAATTCTCGCGCTAAATGTTTTAGAGAACGAGAAATTTCAGTCACCTGTTGCACCATAGAATCAGACCCGCGTGATTCGGTGGGAGCCATCAATTGCAAATAGTCCACAATAATTAAACTCAAACCATGTTGTCTTTTTAATTTTCTGGCAACTGAACGCATATTTAAAATATTGTTAGCCGCTTGGTCATCTATAAAAATAGGAGCTTTAGATAGATGGTCCAATGACTCTCTAATTAAGTTAAACTCTTCATCTCTGGTCAATTGACCAGTTCTTAATTTCCAAGCGTCTACTTTGGAATCAGCCGCCAACATTCTATCCACTAACTGTTGTGAACTCATTTCTAAAGAAAAAATAGCTACCGGTAAATTTTCCTCCACTGCCACTTTTCTAGCGATATCAAGGGCTAAAGAGGTCTTTCCCATAGAAGGGCGAGCCGCAATAATAACCAAATCCGAATTCTGGAAACCAGATAACTTGTTGTCTAATTCTTTAAAACCAGTTGGCACCCCTCTTAATTTACCTTCTGATTTATGCAAACGGTCTAATCTCTCCCACGCCTCGCCTAAAGCGTCTTTTATTTTTATAAAAGAGCGAGAAATTAAAGAGCTCGTCACAGTAAAAATACTTTTTTCGGCTTTGTCTAAGGCCTCTTCTAATTTTTCCGTTTCGTTATAGCCCAAATTAGAAATTTCCTCGCCAGCCCCAATTAACCGGCGCATCATATATTTTTTATGAACAATTTTGGCATAGTGTTCGGCGTTAGCAGAAGAGGGAACTGTTTCAACCAACTCTGTTAAAAAAGTTGTGCCACCAATTTGGTCTAATTGTTTTTGCTCTTTTAATTGAGAAGCTACGGTCAATAAGTCAATCGGTTCTTTTTTAGCGAATAAATCTAACATGGCTCTGAATACGATGCGGTGTTTTTCAGAGTAAAAACAATCTTCATTAATAATATCCAAAACATCATAAATGACCTCGGGTCTTAACATAATAGAACCCAACAAGGCCTTTTCAGAATCAATGTTTTGAGGAGGAATTCTTAAATTAGGATTATTTTTTAAAACTTCCATAACTTGTATTCTATCATAACCTTTCACTTCGCAAAGGATAGACAAAAGGGAAAAAATAGGGGATAGACGGGGGATAAAATTTGCTTAATTAAACTATATTAAATTATGAACTAATGTTATTATATTTTATAGTTTTGACAATTAAATTTTATTATCAATAACATTAAAAATAAAAAATGAAAACAAAAATTTTAACAGTTTTTCTTTTAGGAATTTTGGTTGTTCCTCATATTTCTTCAGCGCTAACAACTGAAGAAGTTATAGAAAATTTAAAATCCCAATTAACTTCTTTGCTATCTCAAATAAAAAGTTTACAATTACAAATAACTCAACTTACTACCGATCAACAAGCTACTAAAGTTGATGCTGTTTGTGGTTCTGCTCACAACCAATTTTTTTCATATAAACCAACCACTAATCTTTGTAATATTGGTCGAGCCACCACAGTTGGTGAAAAAAAACAAATAGATGGAACCATTCTTTATACTTGGGTTTGTTTAGGCGAAAATTGGGGTAAAAATTCTATTTGCCAGGCCTATGACAGCAATCCTGAAAAAACTTTTGTTGTTACTTCACCTCAAATTAACGAAAAATTGATACGAGGAAAAACCTACACTATTAGCTGGATTAATAACGACTCCCAAGTAGAAAATTATAATCTTTATTTAATCGGAGGAAATTTGATAACCTCTAAATATTTAGGAATTGTTGCTGGCACGGAACAAAAATTTGAATGGACGGTTCCGTTAGATATAGCTCTTGCTTCAAATTATCAAATTCAAATAATGGATAGTAATCTAAAAACTCTTGTGGGGAATAGTGAACCTTTTGAGATTATTTCAGAATCGACGGCCATTTGTTTTGATTCTGATGGTGGTAAAAGTTTTTATGTCAAAGGTGCTACTTATGGAACTCTGACGACTCAAGGTTCAACTACAAAAATTTGGGAAGATTATTGTTTTACGGAAATTCTTTTGAAAGAATATTACTGTAAGCCCTTTAGTTCAGACACTTTGGCAGTTGAATCTTTAAGTTATTCTTGCCCTAATGGTTGTGGAGAAGGAGCCTGTTTTTCAACTGAAGCTTTCTCCCAAAGCATTTTATCGCCTAATGGAGGTGAAACCTGGAATGTGGGAGAAGCTTACGAAATTAAGTGGGAAAAATCAAATTTTTCAACTGAAAACGTCAGCATAAATCTTGTGAATAAAAACAGCCAGTCAATTTATAATTTAGGTTCTTTGCCTAACAACGGTAATTATGAGTGGACCATTCCTAGCGGGATTGTCCCTTTAGGCACTACTGATACTTTTAAGATTAAAATTAGCATCAACACTCAAGGTTTTCCTGTTCAAGATTTAAGTGATAATTTTTTTACTCTTATAGGTAGTATGGTTGATGGAGTATGCGGTTCAACTAATTTGACTCATGTTGATACTACCCCAACTTCTAATCTTTGTAATTCAGGCACCCCCACAAATATGACTTACAGTAATTTAGGATTAAGCCATTATCAATGGTGGTGTAAAGGCATCGGAAAAAACCACAAAGATAGTTTTTGTTTAGCTTATAAGAAAAATTAATCTTTCTTATAAATTTCTAACCCTTTGTCAGTATCTTTGATTGAATAGCCCTCTGTTTCTATTTGATTTCTTAATTTATCAGAGACCTGCCAGTTTTTTTCTGAGCGTGCAATTTCTCTTTGTTTAATTAAAGTTTGAATGGTTTGTGGTAATGTTTTTATCTCTATTGGAAAAGAACTAACTGGAACTTCTTTTTTATGGAGGTCTAATCCTAAAATTTTATCAAAATCTAATAGCGTAGCTCGTTTATCTTCAGCCGATAAATCAGATTTTAAAACCTCGGCAATTAAAGCCGTTGCTTGTGGTAGATTAAAATCATCACTAATTTTTTCTTTAAATTTTTCTTGATATTTTTTTGAAACTTGACCAACATTTTTTCCTAATTTTGAGATAGATATCAATAGTCCCTCGTAACCCTTTTGCGCCCCAGCCAAGGCCTCCCAAGTAAAATTTTGTTTAGAACGATAATGCGCTTGCAAAAAGAAAAATCTCAAAGCTAAAGGATGGAAACCTTTTTCTTTAATATCATTTAAATATACCACATTTCTTAAGGACTTACTCATTTTAGCACCAGCAAGACTCAAATGTTCATTATGCAACCAATAATTAACATATTTAACTCCCGTCGCTGATTCGCTTTGAGCTATCTCGTTAGTGTGGTGGGTTGGAATATGTTCAATTCCGCCCATATGAATATCCAAAGTATCACCTAAATGTTT
>Ga0172375_10009671_pt1 | contig 12650 bp, 11 predicted proteins | sample LakKiv1m_FD_114537 | JGI IMG/M metagenome (GOLD analysis project Ga0172375, IMG submission 114537) | Freshwater microbial communities from Kabuno Bay, South-Kivu, Congo - kab_092012_11.1m | ecosystem: Environmental > Aquatic > Freshwater > Lake | place: Democratic Republic of the Congo... | reverse complement strand
GGGAGTTGGTGGAATGCCAAGGGGTAGGATTATTGAGATTTATGGAGCTGAATCTTCTGGCAAAACTACATTAGCATTGCACGTTATCTCTGAGGCGCAAAAAAAGGGTGGTACCTGCGCTTTTGTTGATGCAGAGCATGCAATGGACCCTGATTACGCAAAACGCTTAGGAGTCAACGTAGATGATTTGTTGATATCTCAGCCAGATTCTGGTGAGCAAGCATTACAGATTGTAGAGACATTGGTTAAGTCTGAGAAAATTGATGTTATTGTGGTTGATTCAGTTGCTGCACTTACACCTCGCGTTGAAATAGAGGGAGAAATTGGAGACCAGCATATGGGTTTGCAAGCTAGAATGATGTCACAGGCTTGTAGAAAATTGGGTGCAATTTCTTCTAAAACAAACACAATGATTATTTTCTTAAACCAAACAAGAATGAAAATTGGAATGGTTTTTGGAAATCCAGAAACAACACCTGGTGGAATGGCATTAAAATTTTATGCTTCAGTAAGAATTAACTTAGCAAGAACTGCGCAGATAAAAAGTGGCGATGAAATTATTGGAAATAGAGTCAAAGCAAAAATTGTTAAAAATAAAGTAGCAGCTCCTTTTAAAACAGCTGAATTTGATATTTATTATAATGAAGGAATTTCTAAAACTGGTGATGCTTTAAGGGTTGCAATTGATCGCGGTTTAGTAAAGCAAAGTGGTAGTTATTTTGCCTATAACGGAGAAAAAATAGGCCAGGGCACAGAAGGTGCAAAAGCTTATTTAAAAGAACACCCTGAAGTAATGAAAGCCATAAAAACTGAAGTGATGAAAGGCGAATTAGCTGTAATAAAAAAAGCCAAAGAATATTAAAAGATAAATAAAAAAAGCCCCGGTTACGGGGCTTTTTAGTAGATTCTATTTAGGCGTGTAAGCTAATAAGCCCATTTGGCGAGCGCGTTTGATTGCAACAGCAATCTTTTTTTGGTGATACAAACAAAGGTTTGTTTTCTTTCTTGGTTTTATTTTATAAAAACCTGAAACAAACTTAGAGATTAACTCTACATTTTTAAAGTCTACGTTATCTATATTTTTTTGACAGAAGTAGCACATGATTTTCGAACGAAGTGAGGAAATCACCCTGAGCCATTTTGGCGAAGGGCATACCTCTTTATTAATTATTAAAATGGAATATCTTTTACATCTATTTCTTCGGCTGCGTTGTCTTCAAATGAAACTGTTTCATTATCTTTTGCGTTGTCAGTAGATGGGGGAATATAATTTTCTTCAATTATTGGAATATCTTCTTGTTTTGCCGTGCCGTAGCTTTCAGCGGAGGCGGGTTCTTGCATTTGGTTAGAAGACCTTGAATAGTTAGATGATCCAGCAGATGCCCCAGATCCTGAAGGTGCTCCCATTCCTTTTGGTCCTAATTGTAAACTTTCAGCAATAATTTCAGTTCTATATTGTTTTACCCCTGCTTGATTAACCCAATTTCTTGTTTTTATTCTTCCTTCAACAAGAATTAAAGAACCTTTGGTTAAATATCTTGCAGAAATATCAGCTAATTTTCCAAAAGTTACAATGTTGTGAAATTCAGCTTCTGATTTCTTTTCTCCTTGACTTGAAGTATAAAACCTATTTGTTGCTATACCAAAGCTTGTTACTTGGCCACCATTTGGCATAGACCTTACTTCTGGGTCACGCGTAACATTTCCCAAAACGAATACTTTGTTTAGATTCATAGTTTTATTAGCCGAGGATTTCGTCGAGTTCTTGTTCTATATCTTTTAACTCGACTTTTTCCTTGATTTCTTTAATTTTAGCACTAGATTTTTTTTCTTTTATTATTTCTTCTTTTCTTTCTTCTCGCTCCGAAGGGGTGAGGTTCGCTTCGTTTTGCGAGGCGGCAACTATTGGTGATGTAGTTATTTTTTCTCTAGTCCTTCTTGTTTTCTTAAATTCAGCAGCTTTCTTTATTATAAGCATATGTCTAACAATTATGACATCTTTTGCTAAATTTGCTTCAAACTCAACTAATTTTTCCGGTTCTAATTGAAACTCTAAAATGCCCAAAAAACCAGAGGCCTTTTTGCCTATTGGATGAGAGAATGTTTTTGCTGTAGGAATAGATTGTTTTAAAATTATCCCTTCTTTACTTGAAATAGTTGATTCTATTTCTTTTGCTTTTGCTTCAGCCTCTTCTGATGTTATTTCAGGAGAAACTATATACGTTAACTCGTATGTTTTCATTTATATTTAAATAAGAATTCCCGCCCCGCTTAGCGGGGTGGGGCCTTAAGTCTCTAGGACTATAGGCATGGAAATTCATATTTGGTTAATTTTGTTTGTAATGACATTATATCAAATTAGCCTTGAAAACTCAAGTAAGAGGTAATATAATTGTCTTATATGAAAATAAATCAATCTATTTTTAAGTCATACGATATTAGGGGAATATATCCCACAGAGTTGGATGAAAATTCCGCTTATTTAATTGGACGCGCTTTTGCTAGAAAAGCAAAGGCAAAAAAAATCACAGTTGGTTATGATATGCGCTTATCTGGGCCTGTTATAAAAAAAGCTTTTATAAATGGAATAATTGATGAAGGTGTAAATGTTAAAGATATAGGTATGGTGCCTGTTGATGCAGTTTATTATATGGTAGGTAAAATGGGTGACGAAGCTGGTGTTATGATTACAGCCTCTCACAATCCAAAAGAGTACAATGGATTTAAAATGGTATTAAAAGACATGGCACTTATTGATAGCCAAGACTTGTTGGAGGAGGTAATAAATATGCCAGAAAGTTTAGGATTAGAAAAAGGTGAGGTTGAGGTGGTAGATATTATTACAGGATATATAAATCATGTTTTGAGTTTTATAAATATAGATAAAATTAAACCATTTAGGGTTGTAGTTGATGCTGGAAACGGAATGGCAGGCAAAATAATACCATTGTTAACTGAAAGTTTGCCAGTAAATCTTGTTGCTTTAAATTTTAAGTTAGATGGTAATTTCCCGGCACATCCGTCTAATCCTTTATTGTTAGAGAGTCAAAAAGAAATACAGGAAGCTGTTATAAAAGAAAAAGCAGATTTCGGTGTTATATTTGATGGTGATACTGATAGATTATGTTTTGTTGATGAAAAAGGAAACTTTATTTCCGCTGATATAACCTTGCTTTTATTGGCTAAAATGTTTTTAGAAAAAGAACCGGGCGTTAGCATTGCATATACTTTAAATTGTTCTAAAATAGTACCAGAAGTAATTGAAAAATTTGGTGGAAAAGCTCTTGCTACAAAAATAGGGTATAACAATATTTGGTCTTTAATGCGTCAAACTAAAGCAGTTTTAGGCGGTGAACTTTCATCTCATTATTCTTTTCGTGAAAATGGATATTCTGATTCTGGATTTATTGCTTTTGTGGTTTTGTTGCAAACATTGTCTACATATAATCAGTCATTTTCAGAAATAGTAAAACCGTTTTATAAATATTTTAAATCACCAGAAATAAACTCGCAGGTTAAAGACAAAGAAGCTGTAATTGAGAAACTAAAACAAAAATATTCTGATGGTGAGCAAAATTTAATAGATGGTATAAGAGTTGATTATAAAGATTGGTGGTTTTTAGTAAGGCCGTCAAATACAGAACCATTGTTACGCTTAACAATTGAAGCAGATACTCAAGATTTATTAGATGAAAAGATAAAAGAACTTACAAAAATAATTAATAAGTAAGTCCCATTTTTTCGCGAACTTCTTTTATTGTTGTCTCGGCAATTGTTTTAGCCCTAGAAGCTCCTTTGGTTAAAATATCTTTTACGTAAACATCCCTAGTTTGTAATTCTTTTTGTTTCCTACGAAATGGTTCTAAATAATCAATGCAAATTTTTGCTAAAGATTTTTTAAAGTCACCATATCCCTTGCCTTTAAAATCTTTTTCTAATTCTTGTATGGTTTTTCCTGTGAGAAGAGAATATATGGTTAAAAGATTAGAAATTCCAGGTTTTTTGGTTATATTATAAATTATATCTTTACCAGAATCTGTTTCTGCAGACATTATTTTTTTTGTAATATCTTCTGGTGTATCAAACAAAGAAATACAACTTTTTGGATCATCAGATTTAGACATTTTCTTTTTTGGATTTGTTAAACTCATTATTTTAGCCCCGCTTTTTGGTAAAATACTTTCTGGTTCTGGAAAAATGGAACTAAATTTTGCATTAAACTTTTTAGCAATTGTGCGGGCTAGTTCAACATGTTGTTTTTGATCTTTTCCAACTGGCACCCCAGTTGATTTGTAGAGCAAAATATCTGCTGTCATTAAAACCGGATAGTTGAATAACCCAGCATTTACATAATCTTTATGTTGTTTTGACTTATCTTTAAACTGGGTCATTCTGGATAATTCTCCCATTGGAGTTATTGTTCCTAAAAGCCAAGCTAATTCAGCATGCTCTTTAACTTCTGACTGTACAAATATTATAGACTTATCTGGGTTTATTCCGGCAGCCAAATAAACTGCAGCTGTTTCTAAAATGTTTTTTTGCAATTCTTTGGGGTCATATGGAGTGGTAATTGCGTGTAGATCTACAATGCAAAAAATGCATTCATTTTTTTCTTGCAATTCAATCCATTGCTTTATGGCTCCTAAATAATTTCCTATATGTAGGCCACCCGTTGGGCGTATTCCGCTAAAAATTTTTTGTTTGTTTTCCATAGTTTTATTAAATTATTTAGTTATTGTAGCACTAACAGGGAAGCGGTAAAAGACTTGACAGGCATACTTAATATATGGTATAATAAATATGTACAACCGGATAATCAAAGCCGTGCACATGGAGGATGCCGGCTTTTTTTATGCATAAAATTAGTATTTAATATTTAATAGCGCCAAAAGGCGGAGACCCGTTCTCCGCTGTTTTTATGTTATAATTAAGTAATATGCCATACAGAAAAGAAAAATTTTTAAATGGAGAAATCTATCACATAATTTTACGTGGCTTAGATGATAACTTAATTTTTAAAGACGTAAACGATTATTATCGTGGCATTTTTTCTATTTATGAATTTAACAACACGAATTCCACAGAAATAAGAAAGAGGAGGCAAGCGCGCAAGAAAGAGAAAAAGAAAGAAAAGAGCGGAGACCCGTTCTCCGCCGTTATTGATAAAAGAGAAAAATTAGTGGACGTAATGTGTTTTTGTTTTATGCCTAATCACATTCACTTATTAGTAAAACAAGCTAAAGATGACGGTATCACAAAATTTATGAGAAAAGTTGGTGCTGGTTATGGTAGATATTTTAACACTAAATACAAAAGAAAGGGTTATGTTTTTCAGAATAGATTTCGATCTGTTTATATTGAAGACGATAAACAATTGCAAACTATTTTTAATTATATTCATGCAAATCCGATTTCTTTAATTGAGCTAGGGTGGAAAGAAAATGGAATAAAGGATCAGGATAGGGTTGTAAAGTTTCTAAAGGATTACAAATGGTCTAGTTATAAGGATTATATTGGAGAAATTAATTTTCCTTCAGTTACTGAAAGAAATTTTTTCTTAGAATTTTTGGGAGATTCTAAGGGGTGCGATTTGTCATTAAGAAATTGGGTTGAATACAAAAAAGCTCTCGATAAAAATCAAGAACTTCTGTTGGAGTAATAAAAAAGTAGCGGAGAACGGGTCTCCGCTACTTTTAGGTTTAGACTTCGATGACGACAGGTAGTATCATTGGACGGCGGGAGGTTTTGGTGGTTAAGAAGTCGCCAATTTTGTTGCGGATTTCATCTTTAATATAGGTCCAATTTACTGGGCCTCCGTGTCCGGCAGATTTGTAAACTATTTCAATCACTTTTTTACGAGTTTGAGATAATAAATCTTTAGACTCTCGCAAATATACAAAGCCCCTAGAAATAATATCTGGAGATCCCTTAACCTGGCCGGTTTTTTTATCTATTATAGCTACAATAACAAACATTCCATCTTCGGCTAACATTTGGCGATCTCTTAAAACAATTTCTCCAACATCTCCAACTCCAAGTCCATCTACAAAAACATAATTTGTTGGGACTTTTTCTTTTAAAATTTCAGCAGGTATTGCTCCATTGGAAAATTTTATAATAGAACCGTTGTCTGGCACAAATATTTTATCTTTTCTAAATCCAATTTGTTGAGCAATTTTGGCTGCTTCTTTTAAGAAATAATGATTTGCATAAACAGGAATAAAATAATCTGGTTTTATTTCCAATAACATTTCTTTAATACCCTCAATATTGCTGTGTCCGGAAATATGAACATCGATAATATCTGAATGGTAAACATTGTCAGATTGTCTATAAAGATTATCTTTTACACGTTGAACAGTGCGTTCATTACCCGGAATTACTGATGAAGAAAAAATAACAGTGTCTTGTTTTTTAATTTTTATAAAGCGATGATTCCCAGCAACGATTCTTGAAAGAGCTGCCATTTCTTCTCCTTGTCCTCCGGTGCAAATTACAATAACTTTATTATCTGGGTAATCATGAGCTTTATCTACAGGGATTAAAACACCTTTAGGAATTTTAATATAACCAAGTTTGGTTGCCAATTCTATATTTAGCTTCATTGAAAAGCCATCTAAAGCAACTTTTTTATTGTTTTTTGTAGCAAACTCTAAAATTTGTTTTATTCTAGTAATTTGTGAAGAGAATGTGGTTATAATTATTCTGCCCGGGGCATTTATTATTAAGTTAAAAAGATTGCTTAACATTTCTTCCTCGGTAACTTGTTCTTTAGAGTTTGTAGCTCCCAAAGATTCTAGCATTAAAATGGTTGGCCTTTTTAGGTTTGCTAATTGATTATAATTTATAGTCTTTCTGCCAACGGGATCTCTTTCTATTGTCCAATCACCTGGATGTATTACTGTTGCAGAAGGAGTTTCTAAAATTATTCCCATTGCATCCATAATTGCATGGTCAACCTGGAAAAATGACAATGTAAAAGCTCCCAGGTTTATTTTTGCCTGCATGTCTTTGACATATAAGGTTTTCAAATGTTTTGATGCGCCTTTTTGTAAGTCTTCAATTCTGTGTTTTACCATTTCTAAAGTTAAAGGTCTGCCAATTATTTGTGGATTTCCAAGTTGTGGTAAAAGTATGGCTGCAGCTCCAATATGGTCTAAGTGACCATGGGAAAATATAACTCCACGAATATTTTTTTCTTTTCCTTTTAAATATTCAACATTAGGAATTACATAGTCAATTCCTGGCATATCTTCTTCTGGGAATTGTAAACCCATATCTAAAAGAACAATATCTTGGCCATATTCAAAACAAGTCATATTTCTTCCGACTTCTTCGCATCCTCCAAGAGGAATTATTTTTAATGAATTATCTCCGCGCCAGATTTTTTGTGGTGTAGGAGTTGTTTCATACCAACTTCTTATTTGAGTTGGTCTTGCTTGTCCCGTAGAGACGGAACGTTTTTGTATTATCATATTAATTTTTTTAATTTTAAATTTATTTGTGCCGTGGGAGAGATTTGAACTCTCATGATCTTGCGATCGCAGCGACCTGAACGCTGTGCGTCTGCCAGTTTCGCCACCACGGCGAGATTTTAGCCAATTTTTAGGAATTCTAAATTTTGAGGAATTTCTTTTAAAGGTTGTTCAAAGCGCAGTTCTGGCAAGGACTTATAGTTTGGATTTTTTATCCAACCTTGTTTTGTGTAATAATATCCTGCACCTTGTAGCTTAATATATGAAGAATAGTCTGATTCGCAATTATCCGAAATCCAATTTGCCATTTTGAGTTCTTCAGTTGTTGAAGGGTTTATTGTAACGTGTCCATAATATGGTGGCATTATTGCGCATTCTCCTTTTTTAACTTCTATTGCATAAACATCTTTTATTTCTCCAGTAGGGTTTCTTTTTTGCAAAAGATAAATTGCTTTGCCCTCTAAAACCATATAAATTTCTGGATAAGCTCCAATATGGTAATGTCCTTTGGTTTTATTAAACTCATTTCCAAGCATTTGTGGTTTTAAGACTGTTTCATCATATCTTAACTCACCGTTATTTTTTATAGCGCGGTACATATAATATAAATCCATGTCTGGCGATTTTTTGGCAAAATCTTTATCTGCTAAAACTTCGCGCATATCATTAAGTTTTCTTATTTCCATGTTCTTCTTGTATTTATGAACCAATTTTGAATATTCTGAAACCTTTTTGCTGGATCAACTATTTTTAATGTATCAATTCCTTTAATTTTTCCAGAAACCCAATAAATGTAATTAGGATTATATAAAAATATGGCAGGGGCATCTGCAAGTATTATATTTTGCAAACTTTCATATTTTTGAGATTTTAAATTAATATCCAAAGTTTCTCTAGCATCTTTTAGTAATTGGTCAGCTTTTTTATTTTGATATATTGAAAGATTTAATCCAGGGTCATTAATTTGTGTAGAATGCCAAAATGGATATAGATCAGGTTCACTTCCAAGGGCTTGGCCATAAAGTAAAGCATCATAATCTCTATTTTTAATAATGTCTTTCAATTCGGAAAGTTCTACGATTTTTATATTAATTGTTGCTCCAATATTTTGCCAATATTCTTTTAAAATATTAGCAGTTTCAATTAGTTGTGGTTGATTTATTGTAGTTAAACTAAATTGCAATGGTAAAGAGTTGTCCTGTGGAGCAAAACATAGCTCATTTAATTTGCTCCTTGTTGAAGGCCCAACCTCTCCAGTAGGAGTAGTATTTGAAAGATATTTCTGTTGAAAAGATATTACTGCGCTTTCAGTTCCCTTACCATATTTTGAGTCTGTGTCGTCTTTTATTAAGGTCTTAAAAGTTTCATCTAATCTTGCTAAACATGCCTGAAGTTCTGTTGTTTCATTTCCAGAGGAACCAATCTTTAAATAACTTTTGAATTGGAAGGCTGACTTTTTTGTGTTTGCCCTTGATCGTTGTACTGGGCTTCCTTCAACACTTGTAATTTTATAACCAGATTTATCTAAAAGTTTTCCTGCTGTAATTGTATCATAAGTATAAGTTACTGTTGGTGTTAAATATCCAAAATATTCTGGCAAAATAGGGGAATCAACAATTGATATTTTCTCTTTAAAAGAATTTTGTATTTTTTGTACAAGTTCTTGTTTGTTTGCAGAATTATTAAGAGCTTGGGTTATATTAACATCAGATAAAATATTAGAACTTTGTGTGTTGAAAAATACTGCAAAATATCTTGGCAAAGAAAAAGAATATGTATTAAATTTTTCGTTTGTATTCCATCCTTGTCTTATTTTCTTTTCTGCTAAAGCTTGATTTTCATCTAATGCTGAGATATCAAACCCATCTATCTTTTTTTGATTGGCTGCACTAATTAGCTCTTCTTTAGTAGCAAAAAAATTAAAAGAAATTTTAGATATATATGGTAGTTTATTATAATATTTTTGGTTTACTTGAAGAGACAGACTTGTAATAAAATTTTTGTTATTTTCTTGTAAACTAAGTAAAGTATATGGGCCAGATCCTATTGGTTGTAAATTGTATGGAGAAAGAGCAAAGTTTTCTGCTAAAATGTCTTTCCATATATGTGAAGGTATAATTTTTATAGTGCAGTTTTCTAAAAATGAATTATATGGAGAGTTTATAGATAAAGAAAATGATTTTTTAGATATTTTCTCTACAGTCACATTTAACCAGTTTGCTCTTAAAGGACTTTTGTAATCTGAGTTTTGAATTGTTTTTATTGTATAAATTACATCTTCAACTGTTAATTCTACGCCATCTTGCCAATAAAGATTGTCTTTTAATTCAAAGGTATATGTTTTTCCATTATTGGAAATTTGATAATTTTTTACTAAATCATTTATTATTTTTCCATCTTTGTCATAAGTCATCAAACCAGAATAAATTAACCCTATTAATGTTCTATCAATATCATTTGTTTCTCCATAAATAGGATTTATAAATCTTGGTTGACCAACAACTCCTTCTATATATTTTCCAGCATAAGCAGGAATTACTTTTGTATTGTCTAAATAAAGGTCAATTAATAAATATGTTCCAGACAAAATTATTAGTATAACAAAAGCTAAAAAAAATATTTTTTCTTTTCTTTTTAATACTTTAAAAAGTTGTTTCCACTGAGAAAAACTTGGAAGTTTTTTAGAACTCATTTATGGAATTAATATATTTAATACGCCTAAAACAAGAAAAATTGTTACTACAGCAATTGTTGCATAATATATTTTTTTTTGTGCTCCGCGTTTGATAGAATAAATTTCTCCACCACCTCCAAAACCAGCACCTAATGCAGCGCCTCTTTGTTGAATTGCAATAAGTATAATTAAAATTATAGATACTGCAATTTGAGAATAGAATAATATAGTGTTCATGTTTATTTTTTTATTGTAAAAAAATTAATAATTAAATTTGTTGTCCAGATAATTATAGTTGTATATATAAGAGGAAGGAATAAGGGGACAGTTAACTCATCAAACATTTTGTCTAAAATCCATATTAGTCCCATATTTATTAATATAGTAAAAAGTCCAAATGTAAATATTGCTAATGGTAAAGATAGGGCTTTAAGTGCGGGTTTTAGAAAATAGTTTAACAAACTTAAAACAACTCCTAAAACCAAAAAAATATGCCATTGTTGCGTCAAGGGAAAACCGAAAAGATTAGATGACGGATATGTTCTGATTATAACCCCAGAAACAAAAATAGTCGATAGCCACAATCCTAAAGCAGTGGCAATAATTTGAGAGAGTAGTCTCTTCATTATTTGTAAGTATAGCAGATTTTAGGCTTTAATGCAACAATTCTTTCTTTCTCAATTTTTTATGATAGGTCACGGCAAACCGGTGAGCTTCATCATCAAGTTGTAAAATTAGATTTTGAGTTTCTCGAGAGAGGTCTTTTAATGGAATTGGGTTTGGCTGCCCATCAATAAATAATTCTTGTTTGCCTTTGGCAATTGAAATAATTTTTAAATTTTTAATTTTTGGATTTTTAAAATAATTTTTAGTTTCTATTGCCATATTTAATTGTGCTTTGCCTCCATCAATTAAAATTACTTCTGGATATTTCCAATCTTTGTGGTTAAATCGGCGAATTAGAATTTCTTTTAACATTGCTATATCATTTGGTTTGTCACCAAGCCTAATTTTAAATTTGCGGTAAGAGTTTTTGTACGGTTTACCATTAATAAACGCAACCATAGAGCCAGTGGCGAATTTTCCCTGGATATTTGAGATATCATAGCATTCTATTTTTGATAACGGATTAATAATTTTTGATTTTTCTATAACCTCAGAGTGCGCCATTACTTGTTGCAGATCTAATATGGTGTCTCGTATTTTTCCAGCTTCTTCAAACTTATTTTTTTTGGAAAAATTATTCATTTCTTTTCTGAGAGAACTTAAAACATTATCTTTTTTACCTTGAAGTATTAAAATTAATTTTTTAATATTTTTTCGGTATTCTTTTAAATTTGGATTTGGGCCAGGGCAAAGTCCCAAATGACACCAAGTGCACTTGTTTTTTGGGTGTTTGCTGGAAGTATAAAAAGGGAATGCTTTTCTTAAAAATTTTAGAGCATTCTTTAAAGCCATACCCCCAACAAAGGGGCCAATATAACTAATTTTCAATTTACAATTTACAATTTTCAATGACGGTTGGTGGGTAATATAAACATAGGGAATTTTTTGAGAATTTTGGGCTATAGCAACAAAAAAATAGTTTTTGTCGTCACGCCAAACAACATTAAATTTTGGATGGTATTTTTTAATTAAATTAGCCTCCAAAATTAAAGCCTCTATCTCCGAGCCTGTCTCAAAAAATCCAATTTTATCAACTTTATTTATAAAAAGATTATCACGATAAGACGGTTGGCTAAAATGGTTTTTAACCCTGCTTTGTATGTTCACAGCCTTGCCGATATAAATCGGTGGGATGTCCGACATCCCACCGACTGTAAAGAAATATACTCCGGGTGTTTTTGGGAGCTGATTGAAATTCTTGTTGTTGATATATTTAAGCATTATCATATAAGCCCATTTAAATATAAAAATTAGGTAATTTCAATAGGTAAAACAAGGAATATTGTAAAAATAAATTAATATATGATATATTTAAATAATTTAAATGATTAATATATTAAAAAAGAAAAATATTTTATTATTTTGTATTATAGCAATTGTAATAATTGTTGGTTTTGTTGTTATAGTATTTTCAATAAACCCAAATAGTTTTAAATATTTTTTAGGTAGTTTAACTCCGCCCTGCCCTAACAGTATGGCCGATGATGGAGAGAACTGTTTGGTAACCAACTGGACAGACTTGAATGCAATCAGAAGTGATTTAACTATAAAATACAAACTCACTGTAGACCTATGCAGTACTACTAACCCTGGCACTGGCATTACTTGTGTTTCTACTGGTTATGTCGATGTTGGAGATAACTGGACGCCAATTGGATCATGCGGACCGGGAGGTGCATGTATCTTTGGAGATCCTAGTTATGTTTTTCAAGGAAACTTTAACGGTAATGGAAAAAAGATTTCTGATTTGATAATTAATAAACCAGGAACATATGATGTTGGTTTGTTTGGTTCTTCGTTTGGTAGTATCTATAATATTGGATTAGTTGATGCAG
>Ga0172375_10009670_pt1 | contig 12651 bp, 13 predicted proteins | sample LakKiv1m_FD_114537 | JGI IMG/M metagenome (GOLD analysis project Ga0172375, IMG submission 114537) | Freshwater microbial communities from Kabuno Bay, South-Kivu, Congo - kab_092012_11.1m | ecosystem: Environmental > Aquatic > Freshwater > Lake | place: Democratic Republic of the Congo... | reverse complement strand
TTGGAACAGCAGAAGGAAGTGATCTTGAACTTATTAGACAAGCTCTCGAAATCCTTAACGGAGTACATTAATTCTGCTGAAAGGAAGATAGTTAGCCTACAGGTGCAAAGGAATATATTTGGTATATCAACTCTCTTGATGGGAATATATATTATATTGCAACATTTAATTCCTGTCATACCATAAGATAATTTAATCAATTCCATAATAATTGGACACTATATGGTGGAGGATGTTATGGAACTTAAAGAAATTGTTAGAGCTATTAGAAGCGGTAGAAGCGGTCAGAACATTGAAGGAGCTAAAATAGATAATGATATTCTATTTATTCAAAACAAAGCTTATAAAATTCAAGGTATTCAAAGACTTAGGCTCATTGAAATAGAAATTAAAGATAAGCCTAAAAATACTAAGAAAATTGTTACTTGCGCATGTGGTGAATCTTTTGAAGTTTCTAAATTCAATCCTTATATTAAGAAATGCCCAAAATGTAGAGGGCAAAGAACTCATTCTTCTGAAGGTAGAGAAGTAAAGTGTAAAATTTGCGGAAATTCTTTTGTTATTTCTAAATTCAATCTTTATCTTGATAAAGATATCTGTAATTCATGTATGAAAAAGATTCGTAAGAAGAATTATCTTACAAGAAGGAAGAATAGACTTAATTCAAAATGATGTTCATGGACACTATTTTTTTTGAAATTAGAGGAATTTTCTTCTTTTTAAAGAAAAAAGAATTTGAATTAATTATTAATTAGGATCTTATATGAAATATATATCTTGTAAGTGCAAAACTTGTGGTAAATGGTTTGATAGAGCAATTGTACATCCTTATTTGATAGAATGTCCTGAATGTAGAAAAGGTCATCCTATAATTCATTTTTCTAAAGAAGAAAGAATTTTTAATAATAAAGTAAAGTGTCCTGAATGTCGCAAATTACTTGCATCTATTGATCATAAACGAATTGGTATGATGACTTGTTCTAAATGCAAAAAACTTTGGTGGATCTTTGATGGATGGTTTAGAGACTGGATAAATGATGATATATTTAAAGATTGTAAATATATTGGAAATTTAAAAAAGCAAAAATTTATTGAAGTAATATATAGATAATAATTGACAAAAATTCAAGAGTATGTTATAATTAAAGTATCAAAGGGAGAAATCCTAGAAGGAGATAGAAGATGGAAAACATAGATCTTGTAAAGGTAATTGAGGATGGACTTGGGAAAGATCGTTTAAGGAAGCTTCAAAAGAATTCAGATAATTATCAGCAATTTTGGATTGGTGTTCTTAAAGCTACAAAACGAGTTGACTGGTCTAAAGATTTTATTGGTTTCCTTATTTCTAATGGTTATGGAGAAATTAGAAATGCATATCGTGCTGAATATACTAAAACCAAATATCGAGTTTGTCTAAAATGTCATAAAATTTATAATTATCGTACTTTAGCTTGTCCTTGTTGTGGAGAAGAGCTTATTACAGAACAGAAAATTTTTCCTTATATTGATGACATTGATTCTCCAGTTATTGAAAATATTGATGAAAAGATAGATTTTGAAAGATTTGTTAATACACTTCAAGGACAAGAAGCTTATATTGGTAAAAGGTGGATTATTGATAGGGTAGATCTTTATTATAATAATCATTTAAAGCAACTTTCTAAAGAAATGAAACTTTCTATCCCTAGGATATGTCAGATAAAGCGCAAGATTCGTGATAAATTTAAAATTTGGGTTGAGAATTAATTTATAATAAATCTTTGGACACCATATAATAAAGGGCGTGCTATAAAGGAGTATATATGAAATGTGAAGTATTGGTTGATCTTGGTTTTGGATCAACTGGCAAAGGAGCAGTCGCATCATATTTAGCCAAGAAGAATAAATATGATGCATCTATTAGAGTACAATCTATTCAGGCTGGGCATACTCTTTATAATAATGGAAATAAATATATTATGAGGACTATACCTTGTGCTTGGGTAAATCCTAATATAGCTCTTGTGCTTGGGCCTGGAATTTTTCTTGAAAAAGAACTCTTACTTCATGAAATTGAGATGATTTCTAAGGCTATGGGTGAAGATGTTCGTGATAGGCTTTATGTAGATTTTAGGGCTACTTATATTATTCCAGAAGATGTTGAGGCTGAGAAGAATCTTGATAAGGATATAGGTTCTACTGCTCATGGTTGTGGATCATCTCTTATAAGGAAGATTTGGAGAAGAGGTCCATTTACTGCAGTTCGTGATGATACTTGGGCTAAGGATAATGGTATTAAAGTTGTTGATACTATTCGGTTAATGCAAAATATGAATATATTAGCTGAAGGTTGTCAGGGTACAATGCTTTCATTAAATACTTCTCCTTATTATCCTTTTGTTACTTCAAGGGAAAGTACAGCTTCTGGAATTATTGCTGATATGGGTATTTCTCCAAGAACAGTTACTGAGATTCATGGGGTATTTAGGACTCTACCCATTAGGGTTGGAGGACATTCTGGAGATACAGGAGGCAAGGAATTAGATTGGGATAGTGTGAGTAATAGAGCAGGAAGACCAGTTACAGAGATTACTACTGTAACAAAGAGAGTAAGGAGGATTTTTGAATTTTCAGATGAAGATTTTGAACATGCTGTTTTAGTAAATAGGCCAACTAAATATTATATGACTTTTGCTGATTATCTTGGTCCTGATGTTTATGGAGCAAAGAATTGGAATGAAATTGGGCCTATTGGTCAGAAGGCTATTATTGATTTTATGGATCATCTAGAAGCTAAGCATAATGTTAGAGTAAATTGGCTTTCTACAGGAGAGAAAGAATTTGATTATATTGAATTATAAGGAGTAAGAAGATGTGGATTAAAAATGAAAGAAGTCAGAAGAATACTCAGGGATATATTCTTGAAGGAAATGTGCCTATTTACATTTTTAGTGAAAATCCTGTAAGAGTTAGATTCTTGACAGAAGATATTAGTATTGAACAGGTGATGTCTGAGATGAATTTAGTAAGGGAAGCGGCTATTGAATATATTGGAACTAAACTTATTCATGAAAAATGGATTCAGCCTGTGTCTCATTGGGAGCATCAGATTAAAGAAATTCCTGGAAAGCGTTATTTTTCTACTGTAGTTTGTAAGGGTAGGAATTGTTGTCCTCTTTGTAATGAAAATATAATTGCAAGGAATAATGGGGTCTCTGAAAATAAACTTTTACCTTATCCTGTGAGGAAAAGGTTTGTAGTTCCTGCTTGGTTTTATGATATGGGCAAGATACTTTATGTTAGGGGAGCAGAAGATTTCTTTGATGATATTTCTACTTATATTAATAAAAATGGTGTCAATAGTGATTTTGATATTTATAAGCAGGGTAGAGGATTTAATACAAAATATAGATCCATTTATATTGGTCCTTCTCCTGTGAATGAATTAGATTTATCTCAGATTATCCTTCCTAAGAATCTCAATTTTGAACTTGATGAGGCTGAATATTTAAGAAGGATTAATGGTGGTAATATTAGAGAAGCTGTTCAAGAAGAGGATAAACCTCAAGATAAATCACAAGAGAAACAGGAAAAAGAAATTGTTGGTGATTTTACTTTGCCCTTTGGATCACATAAAGGTAAAAGTTTAAAGCAGCTTTTTGATTTGGGTGAGACTGATTATCTTGAATTTCTTTCAAAGAATAGTTCAGGATTAGTCCAAGAAAAGGTTATTGCTTTCATGAAAGAAATAGGGCCATCCTAAAGGAATAATATATGGGATTGGATGTTCAAAAATTACAAGCAATGTATGATGAAGCTGTAAAAGAATTTAATTTATTAGATAAGGCTCCAATTCCATATGTTATACCATCTGGATCTCTATTATTGGATAGGAGTTTAGGAGTAGGTGGATACCCTGCTGGAAGAATTATTGAGATTTATGGACCGGAAAGTTCTGGAAAGTCTACTTTGGCTATTCATGCATGTATTAATGCTCAAAGATTAGGTAAATCATTTGCATATATAGATATGGAGACTACTTTTGATGAGTCTTATTTTCATGCATTGGGTGGAACAGGTGAACAGAATGTTAATTGGTTAAAGGTATGCCCAGAAGTAGGAGAAGATGCATTTGAGATTATTTGTAGATGGATTGATGCAGGTGTAGATCTTTTAGTCTTAGATTCAGTGGCGGCTATGATACCTAAAGCTGAGCTTGAAGGTGATATGGGTGAAGCATTTATGGGTCTTCAAGCAAGAATGATGGGTCAGGGTATGAGGAAGCTTGTAAATCGTATTTATGCTAAAGGCGCTACAGTTATTTTTATTAATCAAACAAGACAAAAAATAGGTGTAGTTTTTGGAAGTAATGAAACTACAACAGGAGGGAATGCATTAAAGTTTTATGCATCTGTTAGATTGGATATACGACAAGTTGGTGATTTTATTGAGGATAAAGATAAACAACAAATAGGCAAATATTCAAAAATTGTTTTAAAGAAAAATAAGGTAGCTCCTCCTATGAAATCGTGTCTTGTACCTATAATTTGGGGAAGGGGTATAGCGCGTGAATATGAGCTTCTTGATTTGTTTTTAACTAAAGGTATTATATCTAAATCTTCTTCATATTTTATTTATAAAGAAGAAAAGTTTAATGGCAAGATTAAGATTCTTGAATTTATTAATAATAATTTTGATAAACTTTTAAAAGAGATAGAGGATAAAAAATGGATGTCTTAAAGATAAGATCTTTACAGTATATAAAACGATTCAATTATGAATCTTGTATAAAATATCAATCTGTGGCAGAACATTCTATGATGTGTGCTTTAATAGCATATGATTTTTGTAAAATATATAATTATGATTATAAAATAGTTATTGCTGCTTTATTGCATGATGTTGCTGAATCTGTTATAGGAGATATTCCTTATTTAGTCAAATCTTTTATAGATAAGAAAGAAATAAATAAGCTTGAGTCTGCTGCATATAAAGAGCTTAAAATGGAAGATCCTATTCGTGGATATGAAGATATTGTGAGTTTTATAGATATATTAGAACTTTGTATTTATTTACAGGAAGAGAGGCTTCGTGGTAATAAGAATTTAATTAATATTGAAGCTGAATCTAGAGGTAGATTAGAAAAATATCCTATTTGGTTGAAATATACATGGACACTATTGGATAATTTAGTGCCTTCTAAGGTTATGCCAAAATTTTTGAAACATTGAGGTGTTATGGAACCTATTACTGTTGAAAATATAGTGTCATCTTCATTTGAAGATGTAAGGACTTTTTGTTTTAGTTTAATAAAAAGTCATGATGATAATATAACTCTTGATAAGGAACTTTTCGTAAGGCGATTGGGTGAATATTCAGCGCTTTATACGTATTATGCAGAGCTTTATACACTTCTTATTGGAAAGGTAAGGGAAGCTTCTGAGCTTCATGATAATTTTAAGAAGCAGAGATTGATGGATAAGAGGGATTCACTTGAATATTGCTTAAAGGCATGTAAATTTGCTTATGATTCTCTCTCAAGAAAGGTTACTTTACTTGTAGATGAAGATGATGATTGAGGATTAATATGACTACACAATGCAAGCTTGTTCTTGATGAATGTGATTTCCCTGAGACTGATATTAAAGAGATAGAAATTGTACTTGTAGAGCATTCTCCTGCTCAGATTATTCATCTGGTATGGTCTAAAGACCCTAAAGGCATTCATGATTTTGAATGGTTTAAACCTTTCTTTAAAGGCTATGTAAAGAAAATTAATAAAAGAGTATTTGAGCCTGATGATGCATTTTGGAGTGCATATTATTATTTAGATCAGGTAGTGGACACTTTATCTAGTTATGATATGCCTTCTATATATGATATGAGTCGAGAAATGAAAAAATTAAAGATGGCTGTTGGAAAGTCTAGGGTAAATTCAGTGCCATATATTTATAAAGTATTTAAAGGTATAAAGCTTGTAACAGTTGAGACTAATAAAATAGATTTTGAACTTATAAATTATGGAGTAAAAACTCATGACATTAGTTGAATATGCTCAATCAGAAGGTATAATATTTACAAAGAAAGGTAATGAATATTGGGCTTCGTGTCCATTTCATGAGGACAATTCGCCTTCATTTTCAATTACAGGCGATATGTGGTATTGTTTTAGTTGTAAAAAAGGTGGTGGTCCTATAAATTTTATTTCAGAATATAAAAATGTTACATTATATAATGCAAAAAGGATGTGGATGGAGCTTAATGGGAAAATTTTAATAGATAATGATAGAGAAAAGTTGACTAGGCTTGTAGAATCTTTAGCTGTTGATGGGCACCCTTATTTAAGAGGACGTGGTATTGGTGATGAAATATGTAAAAAATTTAAAATAGGATATTGTGATAATTATCAGGCTTTTTTAACTCGTGAAGGGATTGATTCTTATACTGCTTCAGAATTAGGATTATTTGATTTTTCTGGTTGTATAATATATCCATTTTATGACGATGATGGTGTATATAAGATAGCGGCAAGATCTATAAAAGAAAAAATATATAATAATAGTAATAAAGATTCTAAATTTCATAAAGATGGCTTTTTTGGTATGCAGAATATAAGAGGAGATGAAATTTGGATTTTTGAAGGATATCATGATTGTCTTGTTGCCGCTCAAGAAAAATATATGGCTGTGGCAGCGGCTGGTACTAATATAACAAAGAATATGTGGAATGAACTTAAAAGGTTTAAACGCATAGTTATAGTACCAGATGGTGATTTAGGTGGAAGATCTTGGCTTGATAGAATATCTAAAGATTATCCTATCGGTTTACCTGTTGAATTTATTGTGTTGCCTAATGGTGATCCTGATGATTTTATGTTGTCTAATCAGTTCAATTTTAAATCTATTATTCCCTATCAATGGATATTATCTAAATATCCTGTTAATACTATAGCTGAAAAAATAAGAGCTGTAAAAGAGTCTTCTGAATATTTCTTAAAATTATCTAAAGATCAGAGGGTTTTAGTAAAAAGTTGGTTTAAAGAAACATTTGGTGATGATGAAGCATTAGATTATATATATGTGGATCAAGAGCCTGATATTGATTCAGAAAGGGTAGTTTTGGCAAATTGTTTGTATTCAAAGAATATAAGGCTCGAAACTGTACAAGAACTTGATGAATCATTTTTTAGTACAAAGCTTCATAAAAACATGTTTAATATTATAATGGAGAAAGAAGCTACACCACAACTTATACAGGTTGAATTGGGAGTGGATTATTCAAACTATGTTGATCTTATAAATTATAGGATTTATATAGACAACGTTCTTTTAGTAGGTAGACGTAATAAAGTTTCTAAAGTTTTATCAAGGGCAGATCTATCTGATATTTCGAGTATAGTAGAAGACCTTTATAAAGTTACAGATCATTTAAACATTACAGATAGTAAAGAACTTGTGACTAAAGTGATGAAGATTATTAATGATCGTGTTACAAATCCCAATATGCTTGGCATTCCTATTGATAATTTTCCTACTTTAAATAAAGTTTTAATGGGTTGGGTTAATCGAAGGTTTATTCTATTATCTGGTAATTCAGGATATGGTAAAACTACTTTAGCTTGTAATTTTATAGATAATTTAATAGATAAATATCCTGTATTGTTTATAACTTTGGAAATGACTGAAGAAGAAATTTTAGAGAAGCAGATATCTATTAGGTCTGGTATTCCTTCTATGAAAATACAGACTGGATCTTTGACTCAAGATGAATATGATAGAGTTTCTGATGTAGCTGAGCATTTAAAATCTGGGAATCTACAAATCATATATGGTGTGAATGATATTTATAAAATAGTTGCTTTGATTAAAGCTTTTGTAATACGGAAAAAGATAAGGTTTGTAGTAATAGATTATCTTCAATTAATTACTATAAAGTCAAGTGATGAAAGATGGGAACAGCTTTCTGCTATTACAAAGATTCTGAAGAATCAAGTTTGTTCATTGGGGGTTACATTATTTTTGGTATCACAACTAAAAAGGAGTGCATTAAATCAAGATCTTCCTGATGCTTCAGAGCAGGCTGGAGCCTATGCCATTCTTGCTGATAGTGATGTGGGCATGACTATAAAGAAGCAAGATCCTAGGGAAAATGAAGGTAGTAATTTTTTGATATATGTTAGTAAACATCGATTTGGTATAGATAATGTGGCTATATCTTGTGAATTTGATAAGAACAACCAAAAGATCATAGAACTTTAATGGACACTATGAATAGGAGTATGACATGATTATATTTGTTGTAGGAATGCCGCTTGCTGGTAAATCTACTCTAACAAGAAGGTTAGCATATGACTTTCATTTGCCTTATGTTTCAACAGGAGAAATAGCTAGATCTTTAAGTATGCAAACTGAAAATTCTATAAAGACATTAGATTTGTCTCTTAAATTTAATGATCAAATTAATCAAATAGTATTAAATACTTGTTATAGAGATTGTATTATAGATGGATATCCAAGATCAGTAGAACAGTTTAATCTTATTAAGAATTTAAATTATAAAATTTTATTTATCACTGCGAATCCTGTGACTATATATGAAAGGTTGGAAAATAGGAAGATTACAGAGCATAGGCAAGAGGATTTATTTGATGTAGTTATAGGTAGAATTGAAAGGTCTTTAGTTTGGTGTAAGGAATTGAGGAAATTGGCTGGTGATCGGTTTATTGAATTCAATGAGAATAGAGGTTACAAGGAGTTTAAAGTATGCGCAAGTTGATAGGTAAAATGTTAGAATATTTTTTAGGATATGAACATATAGTGAAAATTCAATATGATGAAGGAGCGCAAGAACCATATAAAGGTCATATTAGTGATGCTGGACTTGATCTTTATTGTAATGCAGATGTAGGTATACCTCCAGGTGTTACTGTTGAGATACCGTCTGGAGTCAGAGTAGATCCTGGTTGTCATATTTGGTTGGAAATTAAAGCTCGATCTTCTACTATGAAAAAGAAAGGTCTTGAAGTTATTGATGCAATAATAGATGCAGGATATAGGGGTCAGATGTTTGCTATAGTGCATAATCCTACAGGAGGACACAAATTTGTAAAGAAGGGAGAAAGAATTATACAAATAGTACCTCATAGAGTTATACCTATTAAATTTAAAGAAGGTAAACTCTCTGATTCTTCTCGTGGTAGCAGTGGTTTTGGCTCAACAGGAGTTTGAAGATAAATGTATGTTGATTTACATGTACATACTAATTATTCACTTCTTGATGGACTTATTCGTCCTAAAGAATTAATGATTAAAGTAAAGTCTTTAGGACGAGATTCTGTGGCTTGTACAGATCATGGTTCAGTTGCTGGTCTTGTAGAATTTTGGAAGGAAGCAAGGAAAGCTGATATAAAGCCTTTATTAGGTGCTGAATTTTATCATGAAAAGAATAATGAAAATTGTCATCTTATATTATTGGCTAAAAATAGAGAGGGATATAATAATCTAATAAAGCTTAATAATTTATCTCAAAGTAATATTTATAAGAAGCCACGTATTAATGATGATATGATACGTTCTAATGGTAAGGGTTTAATACTTCTTACTGCTTGCATTCAAGGATATCTTGCTAAATCTGTAATAAATGGTAATCCTGATTTTGACTGGTTTTTAAATATTTCAAAATATGTAGATCATTCGTTTTTAGAAATTCAAAATCATGGTATTGCGGCTGAAGATATAGTATGTACTGAATATTTGAAATTTGGATATCCTGTTGTAGCTACTGTAGATGCTCATTTTTTAGAGAAGGATCATGGAAGAGCACATAATGTTGGTCTTGCTATCTCTATGAACAAGAAAGAGGGTGAATTTAAATTTAATGGAACAGGATATTATATATGTGATGAAAATGATATTAGACTTCCCAAAGATGCTATAGAAAGGACTCATGAAGTTGCTAATCTTGTAAAAAATTATGATATAGGTCATGACCAATGGGTATTACCTAAAGTTTCTTATGTTGTAGATGCGGAATTTGCAGAGCTTGAATTTAGATTAGATGATTATCTTTTTAATAAAGATTTAGACGAGAAAATTTATCGAGATAGATTAAAATATGAATTTAAAATAATTCATGAAAATGGATTTTTGCCTTATTTTAAAATAGTTGCTGATATATGTGAATTTATTGATGCTCAAGGAAAATTGAGAGGTTGGGGAAGAGGTTCAGCGGCTGGATCTTTAGTGGCTTTTTTATATAAGATAACCAAGATAGATCCTATAAAATATGGATTATTTTTTGAGAGATTTTTAAATCCGGATCGAATTTCTCCTCCTGATATAGATTTAGATTTTCAACCTGAAGATAGAATGCTTGTTATAGGGTATCTTCAGAGAAAATATGGTAATGTATATCAAATAGGTACATATACTACTTTGGGTTCGAAAGAAGTTATACTTTCTTGTTCAAAAGCTATGGGTATACATACAAGACTTGCAGAGTTTATACCTGTAGAGGCTCCAGTACCTTCTATTTCAGAACTCGTAAAGAAAGATTCTTTTTGGAAGCAAGTAAAAGCTGAGGATAATGAAGAATTTATAAAGATATGTATAATACTCGAAGGTCTTCCTAAGAATAGATCTGTACATGCATCGGGTGTTGTGATAGATGTTACAGGCGAGATACCATATTATATATCAAAGTCAGGAATAAATGCTGGTCTTCCTATTACTTCTTATGATATGTATAGTTTAGATGATATAAAATTTACAAAAATAGATATTTTAGGTGTAAATATGCTTTCTATAATAGATAGAGCATGTAAGGCAGCTAATATTAAAGTTGAGGATATACTACTTAATGATGAGAAGACCTTTAAATCATTTAATGATGGTAATAATTTGGGAGTTTTTCAATTTGATGGGCATTTTTTTACAAAGATTATAAAGGATTTACATCCTGATACTTTTGATGAACTTGTAGATCTTAATACTTTGGGAAGACCAGGGTGTTTGGAGAGTGGACAGACTGAGGAATATATAGATAGAAAGTTTGGAAGGAAAGAAAGAAAGCCTATTCATCCTAAACTTATTGATGATGGTCACCAAGGTTTACCACTTTTTCAAGAACAGATGATGAAGATTTCACGTGATCTTGCTGGATTTACTATGTCTGAGGCTGATACTTTAAGAAAGGCTATAGGTAAGAAACAGAAAGATCTTATGGATTCTCTTATGATAAAGTTTTTGGATGGGTGTGAAAATAATGGAGTTTTAAGGAAAGATGCACAAGATATTTGGGATGTTATAGAAAAGAGTGCAAGATATACTTGGAATTTGTCTCATGCAGTAGCATATACATTGATATCATATTGGACTATGTATCTTTCTGCAAATTATCCTGCAGAATTTTTCTGTGAACTTATTAATGGCGCGGATGATCATACAAGAAGAAGAGTGCTTTTATCTGAATGTTTTAGGAGGAAGATACCTGTAAAGCATGCTTTAATTAATGTGGCACAAGAAAATCCTGTGGCTGTAAATGGTGAAATAATTTTGGGTTTATCTGGTATAAAGTTTGTTGGAGAATCTGCTATATTGGCTATATTGAAAGCAAGAGTTATGGGAAATTTTTTATCATCTAATGATCTTAAGAACAGAACTAGGATTAATTCAAGAAGTTTAAATTATTTATTAAAGGCTGGTGCGTTTCCTAATGAATATATACCTACAAGGGATGATGAACTTGAATCTATAGGATATAGTATATCTGGTAGAGCTATAGATCAAGGTCATCTAAAATATATAGAAGAGATAGGTGAAATTATAGAAGTTAAGAATACTACTACAAAGAAGGGAAAGCCTATGAGTTTCCTTACTGTTGAATTTCATGACAATATAAGATCTGTAGTGGTATTTTCTAATTTTTATGAACAATATAAAGATTTATTTAAAAAGGGTGCTGTATTTGGTTTCATATTAGATGGTGATGTAATGCAAGGAGTTTATAATCCATATGATCTTGATAAATTGTATGTTGAGATACCTTCTGATAAAGTGGATGAATTTTTAAGCTTTTATGGATCATGTAAAAGTCTTCCCAATATAAAATCTGCAGGATATGATGTTGCTTCTATAAAACTAACAGAGGAACTCATTTCTTTTATTGAGAAAGAATTTGGTATAATTAGTATGGGTAATTTATTTGGACACTATTAATAAAGGAGTAATTATGGATAAGGTGTTTTTGAGCGTGTCTAGTTCCGGTGGTTTGATATGATAAATACAGTAAATTTAGTTTATGAACAACTTTTAAAAGAAAATGAATTTCGCGAAAGATCTCATAGACATTATCCTTCTGGTGCTTGTGCAAATATTGATGGACAGTTTGTTGGAAAATGTCGTAGAGCTACTTGGTGTGAATGGCATAATATAGAGAAGACAAATCTTATAGATGCTCCTGCTCTTTTTAAAATGCAAGTTGGTGATCTAATTCATAATTATCTTGATAATATTATGGATAGAGTTTTGCTTGATAAAGGTTTTGAACAGATACCTGATGAAGATGTAGGTAATGAGAAGGCTTTTATTTGGCAGTGTTCTTTTTTGAAATATCCTTTCTCGGGTAGGAAAGATAAGAGATTTAAATATCAGGATAAGATTTATACTGCAGAAT
>Ga0172375_10009668_pt1 | contig 12653 bp, 9 predicted proteins | sample LakKiv1m_FD_114537 | JGI IMG/M metagenome (GOLD analysis project Ga0172375, IMG submission 114537) | Freshwater microbial communities from Kabuno Bay, South-Kivu, Congo - kab_092012_11.1m | ecosystem: Environmental > Aquatic > Freshwater > Lake | place: Democratic Republic of the Congo... | reverse complement strand
CCCAAAATACGTCAACCTGATGTTCAGCCGCGGGGCGAGCATGCCTGACCCGGACGGGATCTTGAAGGGGACAGGCAAGAAGGCACGGCATATTCGCGTGGAGGAAATGACGGATGAGATGGGGGAACTTATCAGGAAGTATCTGAGATTTGCTGGTGAGAGCTAGTATTGCGCGAAGTAATGTCAGTCAGCATTGTCTGGCTGAAATCAAACCTACAATTAATCGAAGACCTCAAGTCAGGTTAAAACCTGACCTACATTTCTGTGACCTTGTAGACAATTCTTGACGTAGCCCGTGGTGTCAGGCTTACTCGAAGAGCGCAAGCGAGCCTGACCTACTATTACACCCTTATCAAAATTAATTCAGGTAAGAAATTATCTTCTAACCGATCATTCTTTGATAATCAGGCTCTTGACGCAGAGGATCGATATCGGGATCTTTTTTAGCCCATTCTTTCAGGTCAGGTTTTACTTTAAATGCCTGTTCCAGATTACCTAACGCTTTTTCAACTTTCCCATTTAGAGAATAAAAACAAGCCAGGTTGTAATACGCATTGGCATCCCAGCCGGGAAAGGCGAGCAGCTTTTTCGTATATTCTTCCTGAAGCCCGGCAGCCTTCTCGTAGAAACCCTGCTTTAGGAAATAATCGGAGATGTGCGCGGCCACATGGTAGCATTCAGTACCCAGGGCGCGGTCGAGCAGGGAGCGCCCTTTCATATGCGTGTATTTTTCTTTATCCACCAGGGCATCGGGATCTTCGCTTTCCAATAATTCCAGAGATTTGGCGAAAACTTTCTCTTCTTCTTTACGCGCCTCTTCAAAGGTCTTCTCTTTATTTCGAAGCAGAACCCCGTCGTTGATGATCTCGTAGTAATCTCCCGCCTCCGGAACAGGCTTGCCCGCGCGCGCCGCTTCCACTTGGCGGTTAAAGTGGTCGCCCCAGAAAGCAAGATGTGTAAGCATGTCCTTAACGCCCCAGCGCTGCAGGGAACCGCATTCCTTTTTTTGGGGTTCGTTCAGGTTTTCAAGCACTTCTGCCAATTCCTTGCGCAGCGACATGAACAGGTCAAGCATTTCTTCTTTGATGCGGGCGTTTTCCATTAGATTCTCCACAAGCTGACGAATGATTAAATTGTAGCAAACTTCAAATGAGATTCGGGTCCGTAAATTATTCAGGCAGGCGGCGCGGCACGCGGCTGACCTGCCAGACACCCAGCAGGATCAACGCTCCGCCGGCCAGGGTTGCCGGGACGATCTGCTCTGACAAGACTATAGCAGCAACCAGGGTGGCAACCAGTGGCTCGAGGTACAGGAACGCGCCCACCTGTGAGGCGGGCAGCGACTGCAGCCCGTCGTTGTAGAAAATATATGACAACGCGGAACAAAGGACGCCCAGAAAAGCGATGGCGATCCAGCCCGTGGCAGTAAATTGGTTGAACTCGTGCCAATATTCGCCGGCAAGGAACTGCAGGCTGGTGAACAGCCAGCCAAAGAGCAGAATATAAAAGGTGACCTTAATGGCAGAATGTCTTTGCAGCGCAGGACGGGACATCACCGAAAAGATGGCCCAGTTGGGGGCGCTGATGAATATGAGGATATCGCCCGGGCGCCCGAAGCTGCCGCTGAACATGCCTGTGAGATTGCCCTTGCTGACCACCAGCAGCACACCCAGAGTTGCCAGCACAATACCGGCCGTGCCAGCAAAGCCGAGATGTTCCTTGAGGAACAGCCAACCGAGCACTGCCATAAAGACCGGCGTGGTCGAGACGATCCAGGCGGTGGTGGCTGCTTCGGAGGTCACCAGGCCGCTGGACTGCAGCCACTGATGCAGCGTGATGCCCATGAAACCCAGAAACGCGAACTCGAGCCCATCCTTCCAGCTCGGAACAGACAGTTCACCGTGCCGCCAGGCAAACCAGCCTAGAATGATGAGGCCGATCAGGAACCGCGACCAGACCACAACCACCGGCGATACTTCGCCCACCGCGAGCTTGGTGGCGATAAAAGAGCCGCCCCAAACCGCTATGGCAGCCACCAGCTTTAATTGAGCTGTAAAAACTTTGGATGATCTCAATGACAAAACCGCCTTTTTTGGAAAAAAATAACCTCTAAAAATGCAACCGAATAAACGATGGAATAATTACGAAAATATCTGTTAACTGACCTTCAGGAAGCGGACGTAGATCTTGCGGGGCATGCCCTTCTGCTCCGCGTGGTGCGCACGGTGCTCAAAAAGAAAAATTCCCTGCCAGATCCCAAGGGTCAGGCAGCCGTCATCAATGGGAATGGATAAACTGGATTGGGTGAGCGTGGAACGGATGTGAGAAGGCGAATCGTCGGGACCTTCGATGGTATGTTCAAACCAGGGCTGGTTTTCGGGCACCAGGCGCTCGTAAAAATTGACCACATCCTCACGCGCAAGCGGGTCATACCCTTCGCTGATAGTCAGCGATGCGCTGACGTGCGGAATATAGAGAAAGCACATCCCCTCATGGATTGCATGCTTTTTGACCAGCGCCTCGACGCCAGCGTTGATCTTGGTCATGCCCTTACCTTTGGTTTCGTATTCCAGAACGTCCTTAAGCCACTCCATGTAAGCTCCGCGAAAGTTTTGATGATTTTACCAATCAAATAGAAAATAAATCCTTCCTTTCTCTAATACTTGCCCAAAATCAGGGATGATAAAATTTAACGGAAATTTGGTTTTGTTCAGACATAATTCAGGAGAGTAATTGGCTGAATCTTCCGGTTCACGGCTGGAACTGCTGTACCGCATTTCACAGACCATCAATTCATCCCTTGACCTGGATGTGGTAATGGAATCGCTGATGGATGAAGTGATCCATGCCACGCATGCGGAGCGCGGATTTTTGATGCTTTATGATGACCAGGGGCAGCTCTCATTTCGCACCGCACGCGGGATGAACCAGCAAGATATCGAAGAATCCGAGTTTAAGATCTCACGCGGTATTGTTGAGCGCGCTGCCAAAGAAGCAACCCCTCTGCTGACAAGCAATGCACAGCTCGACCAGCGCTTTGATACCCGTGCCAGCGTCAAACTTTACGGCCTGCGTTCAGTGCTATGTGTTCCCATCATCCAAAAAGGTGAAACATTGGGCGTGATCTATGTGGATAACCGCTTTCAGAACGGCATTTTTTTGCAGGAAGACCTCGACCTGCTCACATCCATTGCTTCCAGCGCAGGGATCGCCATTGACAATGCCCGCCTCTACCGCATCGCGGTTGACAAGGGGCGCATGGAACGCGAACTGCAGATGGCCCGCGAAGTGCAGGTCAGCCTGATACCCGCTTCAACTCCGGTCATCCCTGGCTGGGATCTGGCCGCATGCTGGAAACCGGCTCATGAGGTCAGCGGTGATTTTTACGATTTCATCCCTGTTTCGGATGGGAATTACGGCATCTTTGTGGCGGATGTTTCAGACAAAGGCATGCCGGCCGCGCTGTTCATGGCGCTATCGCGCAGCGTGATCCGTTCCAATGCCGTACAAAATGCAAGGCTGGATGAAGAGATAACCAAAGCCAACCACCTGATCTGGCGCGATTCGCGTGAAGGCATGTTCATCACCCTGTTCTACGCGCTGCTGCAGCCAGACTGCGGCGAGGTGACCTACGTTAACGCCGGCCACAACCCTCCGCTTGTGCTGCGCTCGGAAAAAGGTACTTTTGATCGGCTCGGACGTACCGGAATGGCAGCCGGTGTTGAAGATGATACGCCTTATTCCCAGGCGGCTGTTTCCCTGGCTGCAGGAGATTACCTGGTGATGTTCACAGACGGCGTGACCGACGCCCAGATCGGGAGCGCGCCGCCCTTTGGGGAAGAACGGTTTATGGCAACCGTTCGCAAGCATGCAGGCAAAAGCGCCCGGGAGATGGTCGAAGCGATCGAAAAGGACGTATGTGAATTCTCTGGCAGCGGCGAGCCCGTGGATGATCTGACCTTACTGATCGCCAGAAAAACGGGCTGAAACCTTATGGGTGAGAAATGATCGGGACCGTATTGAATGGCCGCTACCGGCTCGACAGGGAGTTGGGGCAGGGAGGTATGGGAACTGTATATGAGGCCTACGACCTGCTCCTGAACCGCGTGGTCGCGGTCAAACTTCTGAGCTCAAAAAAGCTCGGCACCGAAGGAAAGAACCGCCTGCTTTCTGAAGCACGGGCGGTCGCCCAGCTTAACCACCCCAACATCGTGTCTGTTTTTGATGCCGGAGAAACTGATGGCATGCCCTATGTGGTGATGGAATATATTCATGGCAAATCGCTTCATGAACGTCCGCCGAAGAACACGGATGAGATCCTGCGAGCGGCGCTGCAGATCTGCGATGCGCTGGAAGAAGCCCATACCCACGGCATTGTCCACCGCGATCTGAAACCTGAGAACGTGATCGTGGCCGATAACGGCCTTGCCAAACTGACGGACTTCGGCCTGGCCAGGTCGCTGGCAACACGCATGTCGCAGGAAAGCACACTGACCGGCACGGTCTTTTATATCTCTCCCGAGCAAGCTCTGGGAAAACCTCTGGATGGACGGACCGATCTGTACGCCCTCGGTGTAATGCTGTATGAATTTACCACCGGGCAGCTGCCTTTCCAGGCGGATGACCCGCTGGCGGTGATTGCCAGGCATATCCACGAAGAACCCATCCGCCCAAGCCAGCACCAGTCGGATATTCCTGCCATTTTCGAAGAGATCATTCTGAAATTAATGGCAAAAAATCCCGATGACCGCTTCAGCAGTGCAGTTAAAACACATGCCGCGCTGGAAGCGTTGCTTGAAAAGCGCAGCGGCAGGGCGGGCGCCAAACAGAAGCACAATATCCCGCTTGACCTGACCAGCTTTATCGGGCGCGAAAAAGAGGTCACAGAAGTCAGGCAGATCATCGCCGAAAACCGCATGCTGACCCTGACGGGTGTGGGCGGTACCGGCAAAACACGCCTGGCGCTGACTGCAGCCCGCGGGCTGGTGGGTGCCTTTGAGGGCGGGGTCTGGCTGGTTGAGCTATCCACCATCTTTGACTCCGGTCAGGTGCTGCGCTCAATAGCCGCGGTTCTGGATGTGCACGAAAAATCAAACGCCCAACTGCTTGATTCACTCATTGAATTCATCGGCGACCAGTCCATGCTTCTGATCATGGACAACTGTGAACATCTTCTCACCGCCTGCGCGTCGTTGGCCGAGAAGCTGCTGACCGCCTGCCCCAACCTTAAACTGCTGGCAACCAGCCGGGAGTCGCTGGGATTGCCGGGCGAAGTGACCTATCATGTGCCTTCGCTCCAGCTTCCGGATGCCACCAACCCAATTAAGGCCAAAGACATTTGGTCGGTAGAATCGATGCGGCTCTTTCATGACCGGGCGATAAATGCCAAACCGGGATTCAAACCCGATGCTGCTGAAACCGAAGCCGTCGCAAAGATATGCGACCGCCTGGACGGGATACCACTGGCCATTGAACTGGCCGCCGCAAGAGTGCGCTCACTGCCAGTGGAAGAGATCGCCGCGCGGCTCTCAGACCGGTTCCGGTTGCTCACCGGGGGCAGCCGCTCAGCCATGCCGCGCCAACAAACCCTGCAGGCGCTGGTGGACTGGAGCTACGACCTTTTGACCGAGGAAGAGAAAACCCTGCTCAGGCGCCTGTCGGTATTCACCGGCGGATGCACCCTCGACGCAGCCGAATCTGTTTGTCCGGGCAACGGCCTGGAAAAAAACGAGATCCTCGACCTGATGGCGCGGCTGGTGGACAAATCGCTGATGAACTATAACGAGACTGGCATAACTGCGCGGTACGAAATGCTGGAAACGATACGGCAGTATGCGCGTGAAAAACTGATCCAGTCGGGTGAGATCGAGGTCGTGCGCCGGCAGCACCTGAAATACTTCACAGAATTGACGACAAAGGCAGCCCCTGAACTTTGGCGCTCGAAACAACGAGAATGGATGGACCGGCTGGAAGAAGAACATGATAACCTGCGCGCGGCGCTAGAATGGAGCCTGTGCGAAGAATGCGGCAGCGACCTGCTGCCGATGGGAATGCGTATTGCCACGGCAGTTTCCTACTTTTGGATGGTGCGGGGCTATTGGAGCGAAGCATGGGGCTGGATGAACGACTTGCTGAAGGAATCCAAAGGAACCGAATTTAAGACCACTGAAAAAGCCCAGCTGCTTTATTCAGCCGGGTTTTTGGTGAAGGACCTGGGCGACGTCCATGTTTCAAAAGTCCTTTTTCACCAGGCATTGGATGATGCCAGGAGCATCCAGGACACGCGCTCCCAGGCCTTCGCCCTGCTTGGGCTCGGTGAGATCGCTTTAAACGAACACGCCATCCCCGATGCTGAAACCAATATTGACCAGGCATTGGCCATGTTCAGATCGCTGAATGACCAGGTCGGCACCCTGCTGGCGCTATCGTATAAGGGCGGCATCGCAGCCGACCGGCAGGGATATGACAAAGCCCGGGAATACTTGCATGAAAACCTGAAGATCTGCCGGGAGATCGGGCATGAATTGGGTGTTGCCGGCACGCTGGTGGCCCTGGGGCGCATTGAAACCTACTTTGGGGATAAGGATATCGGACGCGATTATCTGGAGGAGGGATTGGCGATCTTCCAGAAATCCGGTGATAAATCAGGCATAGCCAACGTCCTGTCTGCCATGGGACTCGCGGAACTCTACTCGGAAGATATCGAAAAGTCCAGGGCGCATTACGAAGAAGCTTTAAAGATCTCGCGCGAGCTGCGCAACGGGCCGGGGTCAGGGGTGGCCCTGATCGCGCTGGGCGAGATCGCCAGGGCTAAAAGCGATTATGCAACTGCCCGCGGCTACTATGAAGAAGCCCTGAAGCTTAATGAACATCTGGGGCAAATGGGCATTGTCAGCATTGTGGCGCACAACCTGGGTTATGTAGCAAGGCAGCAGGGAGAATATGAAAAAGCGCTGGAGTATTTCAGGCGGAGCCTCACCCTTTCCATGCAGCGCGACCAGCGCCGATTTATCTATTTCTGCCTGAGCGGCATCGCAAGCGTGATGGTGGACCTTGGAAAAACCGCTACCGCCGCGCGCATCTTTGGCTGCGCGGAAAAGCTGGGTTCAACCAGCCACTTTGATCTTGATCCGGTGGACCGCTGGGAAGTGAACCAGAGCTTAAAGAAGCTTGATCAGACCCTGGATGAAAAAGAAAAAAAGCGTCTTTGGGAAGAAGGCCGGGCGATGGCGGTTGAGGATGTGATCACCCTTGCCATGAGTGACGAAAAAGTACTTCCTAAATAGTTTTAACCACGGGCTTTATAATTTCCGGCTTTATTTAATCGCAGGAATTGAAGGCTTTTCCACTTCCCTGATCGTCCGAAGCGTTGACAGGATCAAGACTACCAAAACCAGACCGAATGCCAGCCAGGCACTTGCTTCAGGCAGCCTGACCTCGGCAAAGGGGAGTTTCGCAAAGTGAAGCACAACCTGATTGCAAAAGGCTGCCAGCGCCCAGGCGAACCTGGCCATTATGGCGCCGACCGGCGGAAAGATGAAATGTGCCAGCACAGCAATGCCGCCGACCACCATTAGTGGCGGCTGCAGGGGCAGGATGATGAGGTTGGCTGCCAGAGAATAAGGCAGCAGATCAGGGCTTAACCCAAGCACAACCGGCGATACCGCAAACTGGGCGCACAGCGTGGAGATTAGCAGCATACCAAAGGGCATGGCTGTTTGGTTCGTCTTTTCGCTAAACCGCCCTCCCATCCAGTTCTGGAGAAGTTTGAGCAAAGGGTCAGCCAGAACCATAAGCCCCAGGGTTGCCAAAAAAGAAAGTTGAAATCCGAGATCCCACAGCAGCATAGGGTTTAATAAGAGCATGACAGCTGCCGCAACGATGAGGGTGTTGACCCCGATGATCCGCCGGCCGATATAGTAAGCCGGAATGGCAAGACTGCCCATGATCGCGGCGCGCACCACGGAGGGTTCAGCGCCCACCATCAGCGTATAAAAAAGGATCGCACTGACAGCCAGAATTCCCGCCAACGCCGGTTTGAAGATCCGGCGAAAAAAACGTATCACCAAACCGGCTATCAGAGCGATATTAAAACCTGAAATGGCAATGATATGCATGGTACCAGTGGTGCGATAAGCGCTTTCCAGATATCCGGGAATTTCCTGGTCAATTCCCAAAAGAATTCCTGAAAGCAGCGAGGATTCCTGAATGGGCATCTGGCTTGTGATGAATTCATACGCGTTCTCCTTCGCACTGTAAAGTAATGCGACCAAAGGGTTGCCAAAGCCCCGGCTCAGGGTTGTTATTTGCGGGTAAGCCATGCGCGACAGGATACCCCTGCGTGCGAGATAAGATACATGCACTGGTTCGCCTTTTGAAAGGACAGGTTTGATCGACCCTTCCAGAGCCAGCCGGTCGCCATAAGCCAGATGAAACCCTCCGGGCAGGCGCAGTTCCAGCTTACCCGAAACAGGCTTTTCCTGGCCCTGGATCGATAAGGTTTCAGCGTCGAGAATTGCCACAGATGATTGCTGAGAGAGCTCGGGAAAAGAACTGATGGTGGCAATTAATAATGCATTTTCAACCGACTGGTAGTAAGACAGGTCATTTGGGGTTGGATCTGGCAGAATTGACTGAAAACGCCAACCGCCTAAAGCGAAAAGAGCAATGAGCAAACCAGCCGGGATACTGAAGAGCTTTTTAGACAGCAGCGGATGAAAATACTTCCTTGAAAAGGAGTATTCAATTCCAGAAAGCAGCAATCCGGAAAAGAACAAGGCCGCCCAGAATCCCCAACCACCCTGGATTTGGGCGGATACAAAGTTACCGGCAATGATGGCTAAACCCAGCCAGAGAAGCGGCATGGGTTAAGTATATATGATGGGGATCAGGAATAAACCCCGCGGTACTTTTCAGGGAGCATCGCAGCAATTTTGCGCATCAAGATCTCAGTCCAGCGGATCAGCTCTTCGGAACGGTGGTGGGGTGCAAACTCAGGCAGGGTAAAAGGCTCGCCGAAGGTGGCGGTGATATGCGGGCGGCGCAGGCGCAGTAGTTGCTTAAGAGCATCCTCGGTACCGGTCAGGGCAACAGGCACAATGGGAGCGCCGGATTTAAGCGCCAGCATGATGGTGCCGGGTTTGCCCTCCTGCATCCGGCCTGTCTTGCTGCGCGTACCTTCGGGAGCGATGCCCAGCGCCCAGCCCCTGGCCAGTACATCCGATGCTTTGCGGATGGCGGTGAAATCGGCAATGTCGCGATCTATCCAGATGCCTTCAGCAATATCTGTAAATATACTGACAAACCAGTTTTCTTTATACTTGGTGGTCACCAGGGCGGTGATATCCGTGCGGGTTGGGTTGACAAAAAGGACCGGCGTATCGATTTGGCTCATGTGATTGATCGCCAGAATAACCGGCCCGCTTGCGGGAAGATTCTCCGGATGAATATACTCCGTATGAGTGAGCGTTCTGATCAAAAAGCGCACAAGGCGCTGAAGCGTTTCGCGTTTCATAAAAAGGTCCTGTCCCTAAGGATTATAAAGCGATTAACCATCCAAATATGCCATTCGTTACCCGGTTGAAGCAGAGCCTTCAGCCGAAGCAGAATTTACCGGTGCGGTGAGCTCGGGTTTGCGGAGGGTATGGTTTATGCGCAGAACAAGGTACAAAATAAAGCCAAATACCGCCGCCATCCCCACAACCGAAACGATATTTACAATCGTCGGCTGAAATTCAACCGCACCTTCAGCGGTGGCACCGGCAGTTGAAAAACTGTTCACCAAAGCCAGCGAATTCCAGGCGCCATGCAGGCCGGCAGCACCGAATATATTAAGAATGGCATGGCCGAACCGTTTCTGATTCCAGTTCCTGACAAGCTGATAGCCCACGAAACCGCTCAGGCCAATGTGCAGCAGGCCGGTGACAGTACGCAAAACGACTGCCTGCACCCAGGTTTCCGGGGTGATCTGGCTGACCAACCCGCCGCTTTCAAGCAAAGCGAAAGCGCCGCCGCTGATAAGGCCCAAAGTAAATCCTTCCGATACTTTCAATGGACGCTTAAGCAGGAACCAGAGCGCCATGGGCTTGAACAGCTCTTCCACCAGCGGGGCGAGCACACCGATCATGAGAAACAGCGCAGAAGCGATCACTGGATCGCGGGATAACTGCACGATCAGTTCTTCAAGCTGTTCAATACCGCCCTGATACAACTCAATTTGCTTTGTGATACTTTGCAGCTGGGCAAAAAAATCCGGACGGCTGATGAACACCACCATAAGCGCCACAGCAATGACCGCTACCATGGCGATCTCGGTCATCATGATTAACAGCGGCGCGGCTGATATACCGATGGCCAGCGTGCCCCATTCGCGAAAAGGCGTGGAACGCGGAAGCCCGCGGCGGCTGAATTCCACAAGCCACCAGACAGGAACAGCCACCGCCAAAAGAGTGACCGGCACAGAAATGTACCAGGCAACCTGCATGCGGACAACCAGGATTCCGGCAGCGATTACTCCAAGCCAGGCCAGGCCGGCAATTGAAGCTGCTTTAAAAAGCGAGGGGTGCCGGACAAGCGATATTTTCCCGCGCAGAGCCCTGACCGCAAAAACCAGCGCCGGCATTAGAAGCAAACCCACAAGCAGGGCAAGCGCACCCGTAGAAACAAGAGAAACCTGCTCAACAGACAAATTCGGGGAAGACAGCTGAAAACGCAGGCTGAAAAGAACGGCAGCTGCAATTAACAAACTAAACAAAATGCCCAGCGTGCTGAGCAGTAGCATCAGAACGCCGGGCAGTTTTTTACTTGCTGAAGGCATTATTTTTCGGTGATCGTAACGCTCAAAATATTATCGGTGGCAGGTTTAAAGATGTTATCGCGAATCGCAAGACTGGCGAGGACGTCCATGCCTGAGGTCACCTTTCCGAAGATCGAGCGCCCTGACTGTTCGGGCAGTGCGATCTTGTTGATGAAGAAGGTACTGCCATTGGTGCCTGAACCCACATTGTAAGCAAAGGTCGAGAGCATACCCGGCTCGTTGAATGAAAGGGTGCTGTCAATCTCATCTTTAAAGGCATATCCGGGGCCGCCGTAACCGGTATCGGTCGGGTCGCCTGAAAGCATGAACTGATCTGTGCTGATGATCGGGAGGTTGTTATACCAGCCTTCGCGGGCAAGGAAAATAAAACTGTTCACTGCGTAAGGCGCCTTGTCGGCAAACAGATCAACCACAATATCGCCCTTGGTGGTGGAGATGGTGGCAGAATAGGATTTGGTCGTGTTGAGCGACAATGCCGGGCAGGTGCCATATTCTTTTTCTTTGTTTAGAAGGAGCCTTGTGTAGATCGAGAAGATCTCGTTGCCGCGCTGGTTTTCAGGCCAAGCATAGCCGTTGATAAAAAGGGTGGGCGTGCCGGAAACGCCGATAGCGTCAGCGCTGGCTTTGGCATCCTGGACCTTCTTAACCACTGCATCACTCACCATGTCTTTAACGAGCTGGTCAGGATCAATACCCAGCTCCGATACGCGCTCTTTCAGCCAATCAGACAGGTCGGCAGGCGGGAGTCCAGCCCAAAATTCGGTATCAGCCAAACTGGCAACTGCCGGATTGTTCGGATTCTTGCTTTGGCGTTCGAAAAGCCAGATACGGAATTCCTTGAACTTGCCTTGAAGTCCGGCGGCGACCATAGCCTGCGAAGCCAGGATCGATTTGTCGTGGAAGGATTCGGGGAAGGGGCGCAGGCGGAAGACAAAGCGCACATCGTTTGGATAAAGGGCGGTAAAGTTTTCGATCAAGGGATCGAACTGTGCACAATGCGGGCACTGCGGTTCGCTGTAAACCATAAAGGTGACTGGCGCGTCCTTTGGGCCGACAATGTAATCTTCATCGGTCACTTCGGGCAAACCCTGATAGGGTGTGGTCAATGACTGGCTGAGCAGATTAAAAGGAACGCAGGGATTTTCTTCACTTGTGATCGCATTGCTGGCAGCGGATTGTTCACCGCCGCTGGCGGCAGCCTGGGTTGGAGCCGCTGTCGGGGCAGCTGTGGGCTCTGCAGCCTTCTCGGCTGCGGCGCAGGCAGAGAGCAGAATCGCTGCGATAAGCAAAATGGGTATGATTAACTTTTTCATTGATTCACCTTTCCGGTCTTTATTTGGATAAAGTTGATAAAAATAATAATAAAACTTCCTGAATTTTGGATTTTACCATATCCGGCGGCTGGCTGGCATCGATGATCCGCCAGCGCAGGGGCTCTGTGGCAGCCATTTTAAGGTAGCCAAGCCGAACCCGCTGATGGTATTGGAGCTGGTACGCATCCAGGCGGTTCCATTCGCCGCCGCCGATCTGGCGGCGCCGCAGGCCGACCTCGGGATCCACATCCAGTAAAAGGGTCAGATCGGGTTTTAATCCGCCGGTCGCAAAATCAAGCAAGTTCTTGATAAGAATCAGGTCGTTCTGGTGGCCGTACCCCTGGTATGCCATGGTGGAATCCGCGTAACGGTCGAGCAGGACTACCTCGCCTTTGTCAAGGTGTGGGCGAATGACCTCATCCACCAGCTGGGCGCGGGCTGAACAGAAGAGCAGCGTTTCGGTGCGCGGGCGCATGCTGGTATTCTCCATATTCATCAGGATATTACGCACCTGGTCGCCAATG
>Ga0172375_10009665_pt1 | contig 12654 bp, 12 predicted proteins | sample LakKiv1m_FD_114537 | JGI IMG/M metagenome (GOLD analysis project Ga0172375, IMG submission 114537) | Freshwater microbial communities from Kabuno Bay, South-Kivu, Congo - kab_092012_11.1m | ecosystem: Environmental > Aquatic > Freshwater > Lake | place: Democratic Republic of the Congo... | reverse complement strand
TAATTTTGAAAACCACACAAAAATCTCCAGCGAAGATTTTTGCTCGCGTTTCGCGTTGCCGTTTTGCCTTAGTTTCTCACTTTGCTCGAAACAAGCCTTCGGCCAGAAGGCAAAATCCTTGCCGGCAACAGCTTCACGAGGCTTTTCAAAATTACTAAGCCTCGCTTGACTGAATAATTTGTAGTTATAAAATGGGGGAGGAAATGAACCTGGAGGATGCTAGATATGCCGAAAGACTTTACGGATTTCGGGAACAGTGATGTCTCGCTTGCTCCTCTCGACCCTAATAATCCGGATTCTTGGTTTGCGGAGTCGGAGGAGGAGTTGTGGGAGAAACTACGGATGCTTGAACGCCAACGTTTCGTCTCTCCCGAAACCTTGGCTAAGCAGTTCACCGTCTAGCTTTGCCCTAGAGTAAATCGGCGCGCGAATCTTCGCGCGCCGTTAACTTCTTTCTGAATTATTTTCGGTTTTTTATTTCTGAAGTGATTTTCGCAATGAAATCGGAGAGAGAAGTTTTTTCTCCTTTTTCAACACCCCTTGTTTCCACAGTGATCATTTTTTCTTCCATTTCTTTATCACCGAGGATAACAAGATAGGGGATTTTTTGCAATTTGGCATTTCTAATCTTCTTGCCCAAGGTCTCATTACTTTCGTCTAACTCAACTCTAATATTGTTTTTCTTTAATTCTTGCTCGACTGACTTGGCATAATCCATTTGCTTTTCCGAAATCGGTAGAACTTTCACTTGCACCGGCGCGAGCCAAGTGGGGAAGTTGCCGGCGTAATGCTCGATTAAGAAGGCGAAGGTTCGTTCGAGCGCGCCAATAGCAGAGCGATGGATCATTACCGGACGCTTTTTGTTTCCTTCGCTGTCAACGTATTCCATATCAAATTTCTCGGGTAAGAGAAAGTCGATTTGCGCCGTAAAGAGCGTATCTTCCTTGCCGTTGACATTCTTTGCTTGGACGTCGAGTTTAGGCCCGTAAAAAGCGGCTTCATCAAGTGCTTCAGCATACTTAAACCCGGCCTCATCAAGGGCCTCTTTCATCACACTCTCGGCGCGATCCCAAAGGTTGTCATCAGGATAATATTTTTCTTTATTATTTGGGTCACGTTTCGAAAAGCGGTAGGAAACAATATCGGTAAAGCCGAGTCCGGTCATTCCTTCTTTGATTAAGGCCAGAACTCGTTTGAATTCGTCTTTCAAACCTTCTGGTGTGACGAAAATGTGAGCGTCGGTCAATTGAAATTTGCGGACGCGGATCATCCCCATCAATTCGCCAGACTTTTCGTAACGATTATAGTCGGCAATTTCGGCATAGCGTACCGGCATATCTTTATAACTCCAAGCCTTACGCTGGTACATGCGGATATGATGTGGGCAGGCCATTGGCCGAAGGTAAAAGAGGTCACCATCCATATCAATTGGTGCATACATATTTTGTTGGTAATGATCTAAGTGGCCAGAGGTTTTATACAATTCTTTAGAGCCAAGATAGGGGGTAGAAACATGTTCGTAATCATATTTGCGCTCAAGTTCGCGAGTGAAATTCTCGAGTTCAAATTTAATCGCTGTGCCCTTGGGCGTCCACATTGGCAAACCCTTGCCGATTTTTTCATCAATGAAAAACAAATCCAATTCCTTTCCTAATTTTTTATGATCACGAGCCTCAGCTTGAGCGAGCATTTCAAGATAATTATCAAGCTCACCTTTGTTGGCAAAAGCCACACCGTAGATACGGGTGAGCATTTTGTTTTTCTCATCACCGCGCCAATAAGCGCCAGCGACGCGAGTGAGACGAAAGGCGTCGCGAGCAATTTCGCTGGTGCCAGCGACATGTGGCCCGGCGCAGAGGTCGGTAAGTTCGCCAGAATGATAAATCGTAATTTTCTCTCCTGCTTTGGCCAGTTCATCAATCAATTCGAGTTTATATGGCTCATCAGCAAAAATTTCGCGCGCTTGATCAGCCCCCACTTCTTCGCGCGTAAAAGCAATGTCTTTGCTCACTAAGGCGCGTATTTCTTTCTCTAAATCTAATAAGTCATTTTCGGCCGGCACTGTCTGTCCAAAATCAAAATCATAATAAAAGCCGTTGTCAATCGTTGGGCCAATACCCAACTTAACTTCCGGATACTTAGCTTTAACGGCCATGGCCAAAAGGTGCGCGAGCGAATGACGAATTTTATTTAGATCATTTTCCATATTATTTATTAGGTTTTTAATTATTAAACAAAGCACCCCGACAAAAATGCTAAGCATTTTTGTCGGGGCGATAATTTATTTAAAATTTCGCGGTTCCACCCAACTTTTTTCTCATTTTTGATTAGATTAGGCTTTTGGCGCGATTGCTCGCTAGCGTTTGGTTGTCGCTACAATCTCTAAGTAATTTAATAGTAGGTCTTATAGTTCAAATTGTCAAACCTTAAGCGACTTGACTTGAAATCATTATGGGTATATACTCAATACTAGGTCGTGATTAATAGCCCTCTAACTATAAAAATTATGCCTAGATTAGATGGAACAGGTCCCCGTGGCCAAGGTTCAAGAACGGGCCGAGGAATGGGTAATTGCTTAGCCTGCCCAAGTTTTGCTAATTGTCCCAATCTCTCTAAAGAGGAGCGAAAGAAGCTTTTGCTAGAAGAGAAGAAGGCCGTTGAGCAAGAATTGGCTAATTTGGATAAATAGATAGCCAACAGATAAATAGCCCTTTCTGGGTGATTTTATCTGTGCAATAATAAATATATGCCAAGACCAAGATTGTGCCGAAGAATAAACTTTAGTCCTAATGCGAGATATTTTAAGCCCCAAGGTATCCCCTTGAGAGAACTTGATGAGGTTGAATTGACCTTAGAAGAGCTGGAAGCTTTGCGCTTGAAAAATGTAGAAGATTTGGAACAAACCGAGGCCTCCAAGAAAATGAAAACCTCGCAAAGCACCTTTCAACGAATTTTAAGTTCCGCTTACGCCAAAGTGTCCGACGCCTTGATCAATGGCAAAGCGATAAAGATAGATGAGTAGGAGTTTTTGTTTCTTTCCGTTATAATTAGATGGTTATGAAAAAATATCTAATCGGTGTCTTGATTATTTTCGCCCTTCCCATTTTGGTTGGAGCGGTGAGTAATTGTGTTAAAGAGGGAGAGCAAGTTTCGACTGGTATCTTGCCACCTGGTCTAAACCAAGAAAGGCCACAATGTTGCCCAGGGCTGGTTTTAACGTGGCAAAAAGATTTACGCGATGCGGGTGTTTGTAGTAAAGAGACAAAATCACTAGTCATCCGTTTTTGGCAACAAGTAAAGATTTTGCAAAACAAAATAAAATTAGTGATTTGGGGATAATTAAATCACAATTCTTTTACCGCTTCAATAATGATGCTTGGTTCGCCATTGCGGTGGCTCATTTTGCCTTTTAGGGCAATGACTTTATCGACGACAAGTAGATCTTTATATTTCTCAAAAACTTCCGAGAAGGCGACGCCCTCGATATTGTCGGTCAGATCCATGATTTTGACAAAGGCCATTCGCTTATTATTTTTAGTAATAATTTCGCGCACGGCGTCAACAATACCACCGATGATCAAGGGCATTCCTTCTTCTAATTCACGCTGATGTTTGATCGTATTTTCTGGCTTAGTAAATTTGTCGCGGTAGGGTTCGAGTGGGTGGCCCGAGACGTAGAGGCCAAGCAATTCTTTTTCCCAGGCTAATTTAGTTTTGGGATCTATTTTTTCTACCTCTTTTAATTTTAGCGCGGGTGGGGCAACTTTTTCGGGCATTAGACCAAAGAGCGAAGTTTGGTTGGTATTGGTGTTTAACTCTTGGCGATTATAAGCGAGGGCCTCTTCGACATTGCCGATAATTTGCCCACGCTCAATGCCCAAGCTGTCTAAGGCGCCGGTTTTCGCGAGGGCCTCAAGCGACTTTTTGTTCATATTACGATGACGGATACGGGTGAGAAAGTCGGCGAGATCTTTATAAAGTCCATTTTTCTTGCGTTCTTCAATAATAATGTGCGAAATTTCTTCGCCCAGATTTTTGATGGTGACCAAGCCAAAACGAATCTTATCTTGAGCACCAGGATTTTTTTGGGCGAGAATTTTAGCCGCTTCGGTTAATCCCTCCGTTTTTGCACTTTTAATCACCGTAAAGTCTTCGAAACTTTCATTAACGTCGGGTGGCAAAACCGGGATATTCATCCGTCGGCATTCAGTAATAATCTCAGCAATTTTCTCGGTATCACCAGCTTCGGCCGAAAGGACGGCCGTCATATACTCGGCCGGATAATTGGCCTTCATATAAGCGGTTTGATAGGCGACGCGCCCATAGCTGGCAGCGTGCGCTTTGTTAAAGCCGTAAGCGGCGAAGGGTTCAATTAGTCCCCACATTTCTTGGGCCTTTTTTTCACTCATCCCATTATCGATCAGACCCTTAAACAATTTTCCTTTTTGCGCCTCCATTTCGGCCGGAATTTTTTTACCCATTGCTTTGCGCAATTTGTCGGCCTCAGTCCATGAGTAACCAGCCAAGTGAATCGCGGTTAGCATCACATCATCTTGATAAACCAAAACGCCAAAAGAATGATGGAGAATTGATTCGAGTCGTGGATCAAGATATTTAATTAAAGCCGGGTTATGTTTGCGCTTGATGTATTCGGGGATCATTTCCATCGGGCCGGGACGATAGAGAGCGACCATGGCGTTGATGTCAAAGATGGTCGTCGGTTTAAGTTCTTTAAGCCAGCGCGTCATTCCGCCACCATTTAATTGAAAGAGGCCGATGGTCTCTCCCTTAGCCAAAATCTCAAATGTTTTATTATCGTCCAAGGGAATTTCGTTGATATCGATTGTTTGACCATAAACTTTGCGCACAATTTTAATCGCGTCTTCGAGAATGGAGAGGTTGCGAATACCGAGAAAGTCATATTTAAGTAGACCAACATCTTCGACGGCGTGCATTTCATATTGGGTGATCGTTTTGCCACCCTTGGGGTCGAGTTGGATAGGGGTGTAATCGGTAATGGCGGTCGGGGCAATGACGACGCCAGCGGCGTGCACCGAGATGTGGCGGGCGCAACCCTCAATTTTTTTTGCTAAGTCAATGACTTTTTTCGCGTCTTCATCCTTCTTATACATTTCGGTCAGTTCGGGCACCATCTCCATGGCGCGGTTGATTGTCATTGGGAAGCCTTGCGAACCCATGGGAATCAATTTGGCCATCTGGTCGCCAAGGGCATAAGGGTAACCCAAGGCTCGGGCGACATCGCGCACGGCGCCCCGGGCGAGCATCGAGCCAAAGGTGCCAATTTGCGCCACATTATTATCACCATACTTCTGGCGGGCATATTCAATAATTTCGTCACGACGTTTGTCGGCATAATCCATATCGATATCGGGCGGTGATGGGCGATCGGCGTTTAAGAAGCGTTCAAACGGGAGTTCGTAATAAAGCGGGTCAACGGTCGTGATACCAATAATAAAAGAAATAAATGAGCCGGCGGCGGATCCTCGAGTGTTAGTGAAAATGCCAACTTCGCGCGCGTGATTAATTAAGTCGGAGACAACGAGGAAATAAGGGGAGTAACCTTTCTTGCTAATTACTTCAAATTCATAATCTACACGTTTTCGCGCCTCATCGGCGCGCTCCGGATGATGCTCAAGATATTTAGCCAAACCAAGTTCAGCCATTTTTCTTAATTCTTGATTGTAGTCAGAACCAGCCGGGATCGGGTAATTGGGGAAGTTCCATTTGCCGAGTTCAAATTCGACATTACAACGCTCGGCAATTTTCAAACTATTTTCAATCGCTTCCGGCACGTGAGCAAAATTTTTAATCATTATTTCGGGCGAAGTGAAAGAAAAATCTTCTTCCGTATTAGTAACGCCCTTAAGGTCTGACAAATCATTGCCCGTTTGAATTGATAAAAGAGTATGGTGAGCGAGCGCGTCTTCGCGATTAAGATAGTGTGTGTCTTGGGTGGCGACGAGGGGGATGTCTAACTTTTTCCCCAGCTCAATAATTTTTTGCATCACCAATTGTTGTCCTTCAATTTGCGGGTGATGCATGATTTCAAGATAATAATTCTCGGCGCCAAAAATCTCTTGATACTCTTTTATTACTTCCTCCGCTTTTTCGGGCTCATAAGTTAGCGTGCGTGAGAGTTCACCGCCCATACAACCGGAGAGACAAATTAAACCTTCATGATGTTCGCGCAATAATTCTTTATCAGCGCGGGGTTTATAATAATAACCTTCGAGATTGGCTTTGGTTACTATTTTTATTAAATTATGATAACCGGTTAAATCTTTAGCGAGGAGAGTGAGATGATAACGTCGGGCATCAATGTGCGGTTCTTTATTAAACCGACTGCGCGGGGCGACATAGATCTCGCAACCGATGATCGGCTTAATTTCGTGTTTGAGGCAGGTTTTATAAAACTCGATCACGCCATACATGCTACCGTGGTCGGTAATCGCCACTGCGGGCATGCCATATTCCTTCGTTTTTTTAACCAATTGCGGGATTTTGATCAGCCCATCGAGGAGACTATAATGGGTGTGATTATGGAGGTGGACAAACGACATAGGGAGATTATAACTAAATATCTGGTTGGCGTCGATGAAGCCGGGCGGGGGGCCTTGGCCGGGCCGGTGGCGGTGGGGTTGGTGGGGTGGCCCGCCCGCAACACTTCGCGAAACGTTGCGGGCGGGGCGATTAAAAATTTTTTAAAAGATTATCCGACTGGTAAAGATTCGAAAAAATTAACGCCTAAACAGCGAGATTTTTGGTTTGACAGAATTAAGGAGCTAGAAAAAATGGGTTTGTTGAAAACTCAAGTGGCCTTGGTGAGTAATAAGGTGATAGATCAGAGGGGGATAAATTGGGCGATTAAAAAGGGGATTGAGAAGTGCTTGCGCGAAGTCGGCCAGTGCGAAGTACGACTTCGGGCGCACTTGAAGTCGGACTTCTCACTGGCGAGCACTCAGACATTAGTGTTGCTTGATGGGGGACTCAAAGCGCCAGCCGAATGGGTTAATCAACAAACAATAATTAAAGGCGATGAAAAAGAATTGGTCATTTCGTTGGCTTCAATTGTGGCGAAAGTAACAAGAGACAGAGAGATGGTTAAATTAAGTAAAAGATACTCTAAGCATCATTTGCATAAACATAAGGGTTACGGTACTAGATTGCATTATCAAAAAATCGCCGAATTTGGCCTCTTAGTTATCCACCGCGAGACCTATTTATCAGGGTATTGTCAAATTAAGAAAAAAGAGTAGGATAAATAATGGACCTGAAAGACGGGAGCCACCACAGAACTCAATCTTGGAAGGAGATTTAGTTATGGTCAAAGGTGGGAAAATTGTAGTGAGGGACGCAAAAGCCAGGGGTGACAAGATCACCTTAATGCGACTTTTGATCAGTACCGATGCGGGCAAAGAAGTAAGGATGGCAGCATGGAGAGCGTTGCAATCCGAGTCGTTGCTTGCCAACTTGGGAAGTTCGGGCCTATGCTGGGTAACTCGCAGGGCCATCGATGATGAAGTCCGTGTTAAAGCCGATCGGATGTTGCAGTTTGGCCACGGAAACATCATTGCTTTCTATCCGCAATCCTCGCCGTCAGCGGTAAGGACTGATAGTGACGGTTTAGTGATAGCGGCAGTCCGTTAGTCGTAATTGCTGGGGTCCTCGTCTGTCCGAAATAAGGGGTTGAGCGCTAACTCGAGTGTGCTTCGCCCCTTTTTCTTTTGTCTTGATTATTTGTGCCAATTAAGCTATATTTAAAGTTATATGGTAGTACGGATGCGTCATACGCGGGCTCATACCGCCAATCGTCGTTCCCATCACGCTCTTAAGGAAGCGAGTCTTTCGTTGTGCACTAAATGTGGCGCGCCGAAGGCCGGTCACCAAGTTTGCAAAAACTGCGGGACCTATCGCGAGCGTGAAGTGGTAAATGTGTTGGCTAAAACTGAGAAAAAAGCCGCCAAGAGAAAGTCGGCCGCGAAGTAATTAGTTTTTAGGTAATTAAATTTTAATAGTTTTTTGAAAATATGGCTAATCGTCATTTGTGCCGAAGTTTAGCAATGCAGATCCTCTTTGAGTTGGATTTTCATGAGGAGCATCCAGCCAAGATTGTTGACCAAGCCGTTCTTCGAGTGGTTGATGAATTTGCTCCTGGGATTGATGACCTGTCTTATGTTCGCGAATTGGTAGACGGAGTGATTAGTCATCAAACTAAAATTGATCAAGTGATTGAAAAGGCGGCGCCCGATTGGCCACTTGAGCAAATCGCCGCCGTTGACCGCAACATCTTGCGGTTGGGTTTATATGAGTTGATTTTTGCCGACCGGTCTGATGTACCGGCCAAGGTGGCCATTAATGAGGCGATCGAATTGGCCAAAACTTTTGGTGGCGAATCAAGTGGCCGCTTTGTTAATGGCGTACTGGGCACAGTTTATAAAGAGATGGGCGAGCCGGGCAAAGATGAGTCGCCGATCAAAAAGAAAAAAATTGTCGATATCCCCTACGACCAAATGCCAATTGAGCAATTGGGTGGAGCGGTGGTCTATACCAAAGTGGGCGAGCAAATTTACTTGGCGATGGTGCATGATGTTTTTGGTCGCTGGACTTTGTCGAAGGGGCATATTGAATCAAATGAAGATGTGAGTGAAGGGACAAAACGTGAGATTAGAGAAGAGATGGGGATCGAGATTGAGCTTGAACAAGAAATTGGCAAAAATGAATATATTGCTTCTGATCCCGAAAAAGGCAAAACTCGACGCCAAGTCTCTTATTTTCTCGCTTCAACTACCGGTAAGCCGAAATTAGAGTTAGAGAAGAAGGGAGGGCTGGATAAGGCCGAATGGTTCCCACTGGCCGGAGTGCCTGAACTGCACATGTATGATGACATGGTGCCGATCATCACCAAGGCGATTAAAATTCTGCTCCGTTCCAACCCCGCCAGACCTTAAGTGAGCCCATTTCCCCTCCCTCCCGCCAGACCTCTGGTGAGCCCGAGGTCTGGCGGGGAAGCAAAACATCATGAAAAATTTTGAAGCTAAAATTAAATACACTTTCCATAATCCTGACTTGCTCAAACAAGCTTTCCTTCATCGTTCTTATTTAAACGAGCATCGCGAAGTGACGCTCCCTCATAACGAGCGCTTAGAATTTCTGGGCGATGCCGTTTTAGAACTAGTTGTCACTGATTGGTTGTTTAAAGATTATCCTGATAATCCTGAAGGGGAGCTCACGGCTTATCGCGCGGCCTTAGTTAATGCTAATACTTGCGCCGAGTTGGCGAGCGACTTAGGGATGAACGACTTGATGATGCTCTCGCGCGGTGAAGCTAAGGATACGGGGCGGGCGCGCCAGATTATTTTGGCCAACGCCTTTGAAGCCTTGGTGGGCGCGATTTATCTTGATGGTGGTTATGAGCCGGCGCGTGAGTTTATCGCGAGTACCATCTTCCCCAATGCCGATGAGGTGATTAAGAAGAATTTAGTGGAGGATTATAAGAGCGCCTTTCAACACAAGGCGCAAGAGGTAGTAGGAATTACTCCAACTTACAAGGTGCTTGCTCAAGAAGGTCCCGATCACGATCGTCAATTTACCGTCGGCCTCTTTTTAAATGATGAACAAGTCGCTGAAGGTGCCGGTCACTCCAAACAAGAAGCTGAACAAGTGGCGGCGCGCGCTGGTCTAGAAGAAAAAAACTGGAATTAAAAACGGCTCAGAAAACTGACGACCGTCAGTTTTCTGAGCCACTAAGTATATTCATGCGGTCGTTAAGAAATACTTAGTTGATTTTTTACGGGGAAAAGCAAAACCCCGTAGAACAGTAAACTGTCTACGGGGCGCAGGTCGCCGGTAGGGAAACGGGCAACTTTGCTTATTCCTGCGCGGCGGCTTAGTTCTTGCCAGAACAGGATTTGACCTGCTCGGCGATTCTTGTGACAGCCTCCTCAATTACCACCAACAAAAGAATGATAATCGTCCCTGTTATGATCGCGAAGTCGGTCGTCAGGGAAACCATGTCAACCTTGCTCGGAGCGAGCATGTGGATAATGTCGGCCAAGAAAAAGCCAACGATCCAAGACACAACAAACGCCGACACAACAAGTTTGGCAAACGTTCTCATGAGGTTAAATCTCCTTCTGAACAGCCTTACGGGGGCTGTCACTATCTAACTTTAATTATACACCCAACGGGTTAGCTTGTCAAGTGTCGGGAAATGGTCTGATATATTATAATTTTAGGGATGACGTTGAAGAAATTGGAGCTGTCGGGGTTTAAGAGTTTTGGGCGCAAGGAGACGCTCACTTTTGATGTGCCGGTGGTAGCGATTGTCGGGCCTAATGGCTCGGGCAAGTCTAATGTGGCGGAAGCTTTTCGTTGGGTATTGGGTGAGCAATCGCTCAAATCATTGCGCGGGAAAAAAGGCGAAGATTTAATTTTTAATGGCTCGTCTTCTCTCGGTCGCTTATCGCGGGCTTATGTCGCGGTCACTTTTGATAATTCTAATCGCAAATTTTCGACCATTGATTTTGACGAGGTAACGATCTCGCGCGAGGTTTTTCGCGATGGGGCCAATGAATATAAGATCAACGGTTCGGCCGTGCGCTTGCGCGATATTATTGAACTCTTGGCCAACATCTCGATCGGCGCTTCGGGGCATCATATTATCAGTCAGGGCGAGGCCGACCGCGTGCTTAACGCTAATCCGGTGGAGCGGAGGGCGATGATTGAAGATGCGCTGGGTTTAAAAATTTATCAATGGAAATTGGGCGAGAGCGAAAAGAAGCTTGGCAAAACAGAAGAGAATATTAAGCAGGTTGAATCAATTCGGCGCGAGATCGCGCCTCATCTTAAATTCTTGAAAAAGCAGATGGAGAAGATTGAGAAAGTGCGCGAGTTGAAAACGGAATTGCAAAATTTGTATGGCGATTATTTGAAGCGCGAAGAAATTTATTTGACCGAGACGAAAAATCGGATCACGCAAACCATCGGTGAGCCCAAAGCGCTCTTGGCTAAACTGACCGATAAGCTGAGCGAGTATGAGCATCGGCCGGAGAATGAACGCCAGAGCGAAATTATTGCGGAAGAAAATAATTTGCGCGAACTCGAATCGAAAATTCGTCATTTGCGGGCGCAAAAAGATGATCTCGCTCGCGCCTTGGGGCGCTTGGAGGGCTTGCTGGAAGTTAAAGAGCATGAAGTCAAGAAGCCGGCGCTGGGAGTTAAAATTCCGCTCGCTGAGGCGGAAGCGTGGCTGGGCGAGCTAGATGATAATTTTGCGCGGATTGAGCAGGCGAGTGATCTTGCCGAAGTTAAAAAAACGATTGCCAGTTTACGTCTGCGTTTGAAAGACTTTTTGCATGATTATGAGAATAAGGCGCACCCGGCCGAGGGCGATCATACTGAAGAGTTTAATAAAATCAAAGGCGAGCACGCGAGCCTCTTGGCGAAAGTGGGCGAGTTAGATAATGAGGAGACAAAATATCAGAGCGAAATTACTGATTGCAAAGAGAGGGTTTTGCGTTTGCGCCAGAGCGCGCAAACCGCCGAACACGAATTTTATGAATTAAAAGCGCGCAAAAGTGAGCTCGAAGCGAACCTGCGGGCTTTGCAAGCGGAGGAGGAGCGGGTGTTGCTCGAAGAAGAGAATTTTAAACGCGAGTTAGGCGAAGCCGGAGTACTCCTTGGTCGTGAGGTGCTTAATTATCACGAAACGATTATTGATTTGGTTGAGGCGCGCAAAGAAGAACGGCACTTGCAAGATGAGCGCCGACGCCAGATTGAGCGAATCAAAATTCGCTTGGAGGATATTGGTGTCGAGAGTTCAGAAGTGTTGAAAGAGCATGATGAGGTGGTGGAGCGCGACACTTTTCTCGCGAAAGAATTGGAGGATTTGGCGCGAAGCAAAGAATCACTACTTGCGATAATGACTGATTTGTGCGCTAAGATTGATGGCGAGTTTAGCGCGGGGGTGGTTAAGATTAATCAAGAATTCCAAAAATTCTTTAACCTGCTTTTTGGTGGTGGCAATGCGGGGCTGGAAGTTTTAAAACCAGTTAACAAAAAAGAGAAAACGGGGACTGATTTGCTGGGCGATTTGCCTGCCGAGATTTCTGATTCAGAAATTTTTGCGGGTGAAGATGATGATGCTAATTTAAAGCCTGGCGTTGAGATTAGCGTTAGCCTTCCGCGCAAGAAAATTAAAGGCCTGGCGATGCTCTCGGGCGGGGAGCGAGCGCTCACTTCGATCGCGCTCTTGTTCGCGATGTCGCAAGTCAATCCGCCACCATTTTTGATTTTGGACGAGACCGATGCCGCGCTTGATGAAGCCAACTCGAAAAAGTATGCCGATATGATTGAGAATCTCTCCAAATATTCTCAATTGATTCTCATCACCCACAACCGCGAGACGATGTCCCGCGCCGGCATTCTCTATGGCGTGACCATGGGTGCCGATTCCGTCTCGCGCTTGATCTCGATCAAGTTTGACGAGGCAACCGAATTTGCGAAGTAGTCGCTCGGCTTAGCTAATTTTGAAAACCACACAAAAATCTCCAGCGAAGATTTTTGCTCGCGTTTCGCGTTGCCGTTTTGCCTTAGTTTCTCACTTTGCTCGAAACAAGCCTTCGGCCAGAAGGC
>Ga0172375_10009663_pt1 | contig 12658 bp, 11 predicted proteins | sample LakKiv1m_FD_114537 | JGI IMG/M metagenome (GOLD analysis project Ga0172375, IMG submission 114537) | Freshwater microbial communities from Kabuno Bay, South-Kivu, Congo - kab_092012_11.1m | ecosystem: Environmental > Aquatic > Freshwater > Lake | place: Democratic Republic of the Congo... | reverse complement strand
TTCTTTAAGAAACCAAAGAATAAGTATTTTACGATGCGGGTGAAAAATCTTAATTCATCTGCGGGTTTCGCTACGGCTCAACCCGCCTACTTCGTAGTGTTCTTAAGCACCCGCATAATAAAACTCGTCAGAGGTGTCAAGGCCCGACATTTGCGCAAGACGAAGCGCTTCTAAATTAGCTTTGATTGTCGCATCAGGTTCATCAACAATATCTTGGATATATTTTTTCCATTCTTCCATTGATTTTCCTGTATTCTCATCAGGATTTCCTGTGGGTGGAACACCTCCGGAATCTCCTCCACTAGAACCTCCCTCATCTGAACCGCTGCCTGAATCTCCTGCTGGTGGAGATGGTGTCCCAGAAGAACCCTCATCAGAATTTCCATCACTAGGAGGAATGCCGTCATCACTTCCACCACCATTATTATCTGCAGCATTACCTCCCCCAGTATAATTCTGATTACCGTTAGTATTCTGAGAATCGCAGCCGTATATCATAAAAACTAAGAATAAACAAACAACAACCAACACGACTCTTTTACCCATAACTAACAAGTAAGTTCTTTTTCTTTAAATAATTAACTATACCTTCGGGGCAACCCTCTACAACGAAACTTTAATAAACATGTTTTACCTATATCCCAGACGTGCAAAAAAAGAGGGAGATTATATCATTCATATTTTTCTTAGTTTTACTAAGTTCAATCTTCTCTTTTAACGTCCATGCTACTAAAATCTCAAATATAGATGATTATTTTAAAGATATCAGAACTACTTTGGATCAGCTTAATGCCCAATACGATAAAATGAGCGCAGATTACAAAGCGTGTATTACTATTACGAATAATAATCGAGATACTTGTTATGCAAATGTACCCCCACAAAGATATGTTGAGGGGAATAAAATATGTAGTAATAATTGGGATATCTCCTACAAACAATGTGAAGAGGCAGAACATACAATATATGTTGCCAATAATGCTGCCCGCGAAAAATTATATGCCCAATTAGAATCTGACTTGGATCAATATTATAGTGGATGGAGCCAGGACCAAATACAAACCGCATATAATCTCGCTTCTGAACAAGAAACTGCCTGCTATCCAAAAGAGGTTAAATATATGAATGATTGCCCAGCGGACTTGGGGGGCATATCTTGCTCGGTAAGAGTATTTAATGCCGATATATGCCTTATTCCAAAAGAAACACGAGTAGCTCTTGGTAAAAGAGTTAATTGGGGGGGAGAGCAAACAGAACAAAATTCCAATGAACACCTACAAGTAAAGCAAGAAGGTAACTTTCCTCCACCAACCAAAAATGAGAATGAAAATCGTGGAAGGGATGTATTAGGAAGAATAAATCCCAGTATTGGTGGTTATCTTGGAGACGCTTATGTTCAAAGAGCAGATGGTACGAAAGTCATCCCGGGAAAAGAGCTCTATCTTAAAGTAGATGATGTTATCGCTACTGGCCAAAAAGCAAATGTAAACATTATGTTCTCCAGTACTGGCAAGATGAATCTTGGCCCAAATACGGTAGTAAGAGTTGGCAATGCCCTTTTAGACCAATATTATCTGGCTAAAGGAACATTTAAAACACAACTCAACTGGGGCAGTTTGCCACCACAAAGATTAGAGTTCAGAACGCCAAACGCAAATATCATTAGTACAGGTACGGAATTCGTTGTTGATTATAATGAAACAACAAATACTACTACGGTATACCTTAACGAAGGCAATCTGGAAATAGATGTAAAAGATAAAACAATCAACCTCACTGCGGGAAATTATTTAATTATTTATTCAAATGGAACAACCCGAACTAATCCTTTAGAAGCTGAAAAGTGGACTAGCTTGGGAAATAATTTTTATGAATTCCCCGAAAGTACCACAAAGACATTTAAAAGTTTTCTAATAATCATGTTTTTGGGGGATATAATCTCCTTGGTTGTTTTGACCTGGTGGATGAAAAAGAAGATTAAAAAACCAAACAAGAAAGATAACTCCACCAAAAAAGGAACAGTAAGTCTTGTTTTGGGAATAATGGGGATTATTCTTGTCTGGGCCCCTTATTTTGGTCTTATCTTAAGTTCAATTGCATTTTGTCTTTCAAGAATACAAAAAGTAAATAAGCCCACGGGTTTAGCAACTGCCGGATTAATTCTCGGAATTATTGGTATCTTATTGAACATAATTGTTCTGGTTAGCGTTTTTATGACTATGATGATTGCTTCTTGAAAAGTTTGTTCTCTCTTGATACAAAAGCACCCTTAAGAATGTTTGAAAGTATATAAAATAACCTCTCCTAAGAACAAATCTTTTAAATAAAGCTAATATTCATAACTTATGGAACAGAGTCAGGTTAATCAATGGATAAGAGAAGTATTGGCACAAAACAAAATAATATACTCTTCTATTGGCGTATATCAAAACGGAGATAGACATTATAATAATGTTAAGAGAGATGATTTAGAAGACCATCTTGCTTACAACTTTGGTTTCAGACCGGGAAGGGCTCTTTTCTTAGAAGGGAAGTGTATTCATGCGGGATATCTTCTGCAAGACAGAATAGAAGCACTAGAAAGAGAATTTGCAGAAATTCCTCATACACCAACAGAACCAAGTCCAATCTATCTTTAATCCAATTCAGGCAGATCCTGTGTACCCATTAATGTGACTACATGGTTCTTTTTATCCACATCGATAACTAACTCTACCAAGTTGTTGACAACGATATCGTTGCCCATTAAGTAATAAGAAATGTTTCTCAGTTCTCTAATCCTGACTTTCTCTACGTTCGGATATTCTAACACTTTCAAAGGAGCTTTAGCCGTCAGGTGAGGATTATTCTCGTTAAATATACCTATAAAAGCAGTCCAAAGCCCGTCTTTATCTTTTCCCGGCTTACGGCTTACCACCACGCTCTTTACTTTGAATTTATCCATCATTTGTTACTTTAGGAAGTTCTGGCTTTTAAATATTACTAAAATTTTCTTCAAGTGGAGGTAATAAGAAGCCCACCAGGAAGCCAAGAAAAGTATCAATATCCATAAACGGCTAGCCCAAATCCCTCCCAGGAGATAACCGAGCAAGAACCCACAGATGATCAACACTATCGGAAAGATGGGCTCGGTGTAACGTTTAATGAAATATACTCTTCCGGCCAAGAATCCGGCGATGATTACTGAGAGATAACTTAACAACGGGACTTTTAACAGGATAGAAAGTACAAACCCTAACACCATAAAAGCTAAAGTTCCCGCTTCTGCCCATTCTTCTGCCCATTTTATTCCCATGTTTATCTCTCCGATCCGATAAGGATATAAAACCCGCCCAGGATTGCTCCAGCGATTATCGCTACAATCAGTCCCCAAGTAGTCTTAGTTAATAATAATATCGTACCTAACAGAGTTAAAATCAGTCCCACCCCATAAAGTATGCGCGAACCGAAAAAGATGTTCAATCCGTCCAACTGAGGCAGAGGAATCAAAGAACACCAAGCCATAATGATATTTAATACTAATCCCTGACTAAAGAAATAACTATCTGGATAGAAATATAGTCCTAGAGCAAAAGCGATTCCCAATATTAAATTTCCGATAATACCCCATAAGCCGATCACGGCATTGGTCCAGTAGCTGAACCCGTAGCGAAATTCACCTAACCGCAACTTTACCATAAATATGACCGACATGCATCCCACTAAGATAATAGGCACTTTACCAACGGTCAAGAACGCTAAAATCAAAGAGATGCCCAGGCCAGCCCACCATACTTTAAATCGAGCCAGATGCCCTTCCGCTAAACCATAAATTTTCTGACAGGACAGTCTAAACCAGATACTGATTGCAGCAGCAAAAAAAGTCAGGGCAAGATTTTGTAATCCGAAAGCCAGGTCAAACGTTTCTGTACCCCAATCTCGGAAAGAATAAATAAATCCAGCGACGAGTGCTACTGCTGCCAAGCCCCCGATTTCGGAAAGGTCAAATTTATAATACTCTTTAATCCTAGAGACTAACTCTTTATAATACACCATCTTTTAAGCAGAAAGATTATTTTGGGATATATAAATGTTAATGTTAACTTAAGAAATTCTTTTTCCATATTCCAGGAAATGATTTGTTTTATCGATTGCTACTCGAGTTTCATAATCAGCTTGCAATGCGGGCATTTTTTGTTCATGCCATTGGTTAAGAGCCTCATAAACAATTCTTAAATTATCTACCAGTTTACTAGCCTCAGTGCGTAAACTACTAGTTTCGCTTCCGTTACGAATCTCCTCTTCTACTCTATGAGCATCTTTAATTTCAAAAGTAAAGTTATACTGAGTAGGAGTTTGCACTTCTACAGTATAATGCTTACCTAAAAGCTCCTGAACCAAAGGTTTAAGAGTTTCATCTTTATCCACATCAAAACTATTTAGCAAAGTAACTCTAAACTTCATAAAAGCATCATAACCGGCAGAAGTAGGAATTATTTCTATTGGTGAACCCAGAATAGAACTTAACACTCGATTTTCCCTTCTTCCTCCAAAATTAGGAACAACCGTTTTTTCTAATTCTAAAGCCAGAACTGCTTCTAACGCTCCGGGATGATAAAACGATTTTAAAGCTGTAGGTCCTTCTTCTCTTCTCGTATCTGGCAACATAGCTACCCAAAACTCATAAGCAGTTTGTTTTCTAGAACGCATCCATTCTCCCGCTTCCCAATTTCTTTCTTTTTCAGGTAGATTTTGCCACTCTCTTTTCAGATAATCTTCTAAATATCCTACACTGCTTACCGCCATGGCTCGGAAACGTTGCCATTGATAAGCTGCTTCAAATCTAGCGAGAGCTTCTCTGCGAATATCGGTTTGAACAGGAATTTGTTTCATCCCTTCTCGAATATTATCAGGGTTAACTTGAGCCATCTCCAAATGTACATTAACCGGAAATTCTCCTTTCTTCACCCACCCTTGTTCTCCATTATATACCGATACCCCCACATAATCAGCCACCGGAAAAATCTGAGGAGCACTGTTAAAAGTAGTTCCATCAGGCAAACGATTTTTGTTATGAATGGGTTCCACCAGAAGAGCATGATCCAAATTTTTGTTTTCCACTTTCTTAGGAAAATGTAAACTCCATTCTACTCTATCAGAGTAAGGTTTATGTTCCTGATCATAACTTTCTGAACTACCCCTTACTACCATCTCTGCTACTAAAGACTCTTCTGCTTGAGATGCAAAAGTTTGATTAGTAACCCATTCTCTAAAACGAGAATTCATGCGCTCCACTTGAGCTAAACCAAAATCAACATAAGTCTGAGTAGTTGGAAAACGAGATAATTCATTCTTTACAGTAACCATTATTGTCTTTAAGGGATAGCTTAATTTATAAAAATAGTTGTTCTGAAACAGCTATATGAAACTACCTCTTCTCTAACAGCCATAATTTATAATAAGAGTCTCCTCGCTGCACTTCTTCTTCTGAAACCAGCTTGAATTTAGAAGGTGTAGATATCTCTAATCCTTTCCGGGTAATCATAAGTAAAGTCCCTTTCGACTTCAGCAAATAACTGGACTGATAAAATATTTCGTTAAGTTTCTCTTCATCTTTAGTAGTGATCTGAAAAATTATGCGGTCAAACTCTTCTTCTGAAAATTTCACATCCAACTCATCTAAAGAATAGCGACTAAAATTCACTATTTCTTTCAGTCTAGCCAGAGCAATATTTTTTTTAGCGGCAATGGTGTTCTGAGAACTTTCATCAAACGCTGCTACTTTAACATTAGAACTCTTTCCCGCTTTGATTTCTAAATTTTTACTAAAAGGAAACTTCGCCCAGGATAATTCTGTCGTTTCACTAACTTTAGAGTGAGCAGAAAACAATCCTGCTTCTATAGCTAGGGCTCCATCTTTAGCGAAACCTACCAATAATTTATCCCCCGGTTTAAATCCAGACTGGCGCACAAAGTAATAAGCAAGATCGCCTTTAAAAGAAGCTTGACTAGCAAACACGCGATAACTGCGAGAGTTAAGATCCTTACCTCCCAAGTCTATACCTAACAAGTACTCCTCTCCGGAACGGCAAAGAACAATTTCTGCTTGAGGATGTTTCATCTCAATATTGGGAGTAAACTTCAACTTATCTTCGCATAAGCGGAACAATTTGCTCATAACTTTACGAGCTAAGATTAAACGATTATCGTTCCCTTTAACATTTTCTATCACCACTTTCAAAGATAGTTCGGAAGAAATGAACTCCAACCAAGGGAAACTTTTTTTCTCCAAGTCTAGCTTATCCACATTCTTGTTCTTATCTATTAAAATTAAAATTCGGCGGAAAGACTGACCGTGTTGTAATAATTTCAAAAAGTCTTCCTTTTTCTGTACTTCAAACTCTACTACTGCTTCTGAAGAAACCGCCTTAACTCCAACTAATTCTTCAACTTCTTGTGCAGCTAAATTTTCCTGCCCGGAAAGAACGATAAGAAAAGATCTCATGGTGATTCCGTACTCTCAGCATCTCCTCCTTCTTCCTCCTTAACCACTTCTGCTGCTGCCACCAGATTATCTCCTTCTTCAAGACGGATTATTCTCACTCCTTGAGTAGCTCGACCCACTTCAGAAATATCTGAACATTTGATACGAATAGCTATTCCATTCTTAGACATAACCATCAGTTCTTCATTACCGCCAACCAGCATTACTGCTCTCACCGGCCCGTTCTTCTCGGTAATTTTAATGTTAGTGACCCCTTTTCCACCCCGATTACACAACCTATACTCAGAAACTGGAGTACGTTTACCATACCCTTTTTCAGTCAAGGTCAGAATCTGTTTACCTTCATCAGCAGCCAACATCCCTACCACTTCATCATCATCTTCTAAACGAATTCCGCGTACGCCCATGGCTGTTCTGCCCACTGAACGCACATCCTCTTCATTGAAACGGTTAGCCTGCCCGTTTTTGGTAGCTAAGATAATTTCGTGTTTGCCGTGAGTGTAACGCACTCCGACTAAACTATCTCCTTCTTCGAGATTAATTGCACGGATGCCTCCTTTACGGGGGTTAGAAAAATCCTGTAGATTACACTTCTTAACCGTCCCGTTCTTAGTAGCCATGAACAGGTATCCTTCAGTAAAATTTCTTACCGGAACGATTGCCGTAATTTTTTCATTCATCTGCATTTCTAACAAGTTGGAAATATGTTTTCCTTTGGCTTGACGACTACCTTCCGGTACATTGTACACTTTCAGCCAATATACTTGACCTTGGTCGGTAAAGAAAAGCAAATAATCATGAGTGGAAGTTATGTACAGCTTTTCTACAAAGTCTTCCTCTTTCATCTCCGTAGCTTTCATCCCTTTTCCCCCTCGTTTCTGGGTACGATAAGTGTCTAAGGGCAAACGTTTAACATACCCGGAATTGGTCATGGTAACGATTACCGGAACCTCTTCTATTAGCTCTTCCAAATCGATAAATTCATCATCATCGCCACCGTGAACGATCTTTGAGCGACGTTCATCATGATACTCAGACTTAATTTCTTCCAGTTCTTCCTTGATCAAGTTCAGTACTTTCTGAGTAGAAGCAAGAATTTCACTATAGTAAACTATCTTTGCATTAAGTTCAGCATGTTCTGCACGAATCTTTTCTTGCTCTAATGAGGCAAGTTTCTGTAAACGCATTTCTAAGATGGCTTTTGCTTGAAGATCAGAGAGATGGTAAGTGCTCATCAAGAAATTATGGGCCTCTTCTACCGTGCGAGAATTCTTTATTCCAGGGATGACTTCCTCAATATTTTGTAAAGCTATCAATAGACCATCTAGCAAATGAACTTTCTTCTGGGCCTCTTCCATATCATACCGCGTCCTGCGCACAATCACTTCTTTTCGATGCTCGATATGGTATTGAATAAATTCTTTCAATCCCATCGTTTTAGGTTCATCATTAACTAAAGCTAACATATTCAAGCCGAAAGATACCCGCAAACGACTAAATTCGTATAACTGGTTGAGAACAACGTTGGGATCAACATCCTTCTTCACTTCGATTACTACTCTAATCCCTTCCTGATCAGATTCATCGTTAAGATTACGTATGCCCGGAATTCTTTTATCCTTAACCAATTCTGCAATCTGTTCAATTAATTCGGCCTTGTTGACCATGTAAGGGATCTCGCTGACGATGATCTGGTCCTCTTCGATCCTAGCTACAGCTTTAATGGTAACTTTACCTCTCCCTTTAGTGTAAGCGTATTGAAGTGCCGGACCACAGATGACTTCTCCTCCGGTAGGAAAATCGGGACCGGGAACAATGTTCATTAATTCTTCTGTAGAAAGATTAGGATTATCAATCACGGCAATAGTAGCATTACATACTTCTTTGAGATTATGGGGAGGAATACTGGTAGCCATTCCTACAGCAATACCGGTTGAACCGTTAACCAGTAAATTAGGCAATTTGCTTGGTAATACTCTGGGTTCTTTCAGACTTCCGTCAAAGTTGTCCACTTCATCAACTGTATTCTTGTCAATATCTTTCAGCATATCTTCCGCTAACTTGTTTAGTTTAGCCTCGGTATAACGCATGGCCGCCGCGCTATCTCCATCAACTGATCCAAAATTTCCTTGGCCTTTGATTAACGGATAACGTAAAGAGAAATCCTGAGCCATTCTTACTAGGGCATCGTATACTGCTAAATCACCATGAGGATGATACTTACCGAGAACTTCTCCCACGATCCTGGCACATTTTTTGAAAGGTTTGTTATGGAACATTCCCATGTCATACATAGCATACAGAATTCTTCTATGCACAGGCTTTAATCCATCTCTTACGTCAGGAAGAGCTCTTCCTACAATGACAGACATAGCATAATTTACATAGGCCGTTTTCATCTCTTCCTCGATTAGACGAGGAAGAATCTTATCGTTCTGTTCCGAATTTTGTGTGGGAAGTCCGGGTGTTCCTTTATTTTCTTCTGCCATGTTTTATAGACGACAAATTAGTAAATTAAAGAGAATTTCCTGGTTTATAAAGATTGTGCTCTTGTTTGAGCTATAATCAAGAACTTACACTAACTTCTTTTCATCCTTCTTCAGATCCTGCATAGCCTTCTGAATTTCCGTCTTGCCTTCTTTCTCTTTCTGATCCAGATCGATAAGACGTTCTACTTCGTCCGCTTCCTTATCTACCGCTTCTGCTTCCTTTAATACTTCTGGTGGCACCCTGCTCAAGAAAGCCTGTTTAGCTTCTTCTGAAGGCAAGTCAAAATATTCGAAGAATTTTTTAGTCAGCTTAAGTTTGAAACTTCTTCCAAAACGTTCTTTCTCTACATATCCCTGCTCTTCTAATTGACGCATGTGTTCATACGCTCCTGAACCGCGTAACTTAACTACTTCTGATTGTACTACCGGATATTTCCAAGCAATGACTGCTAAGGTGGCCATCATAGCTGAATCCAGCTCGGTAGAACTGACTAAACTGCTAACTAAAGGCACGAACTCATCCCTTACAGTCAGTTTCCAACCGTTTTCTTTCTTAATTATTTGTAAAGAATGATCACGTTGAGCGTACTCCTGCTGTAATCTGACTAAGACTTGTTCCACTTGAGCCTGTTCTAAAGAGCACAAAGAAGCCATCCTTTCTGTAGAAATTTCTTTACCTACGGCAAAGAGTACCGCTTCCACTTTCTTTTCAGGAATTTCCATTTTCTCTCAAGATGAAATACGTTCCCTCTTTTAAATCTACCTTCTTATCATCAATGAGCTTGTCTAAGAAATCTTCAATTTTCTCTTTAGCTACGCCGGTCAGCTTGCTCAACTGTTCCGAAGTGAGATTATTGTTGGTCAAGAGTACTAAGATATAGTTGCGTAACAATAAGTTCATATTTCTTACCATGTGCTCATTTTCCAGCTTTACTTGTTTGGCCACCATATCTATACTATGTAATCGTGCCTGTAAATCAGTAAACATCTCTGAAAGCATGACATCATCAAAAGTAAGTTCTTCCGGTTCAATGATTTCTAGCTGAGAGGGCATATAATCAAAACAAAAATTTAGGATGTTACGCATATCATCGGTTTTAATTTCTAACTCGGCAAAAGTGGACCACATCTCGTCTTCAGGAAGAGCTTTACTCTCTGCTACTTCTTCATGAACTACAGTATAATTCTTATCTTCTTTAAGCTGTTTTAAGTATCCTTGAAACGCCCCTTCAATATGTTCTTTAGGTTTACCTACTACTTCAATGATTGCTCTAAAAGTAATTTTACTCATAAGTAAGGCAAGAGCAGGGGCTATTTTTAAGCCTTTCTGCCCTAGAGAAGATACTCTAACGCTTCTTTATTAGAACTAGAGCGATCAGGCCGAAAACTACTGCCAAAAGATAAGGAACAACTTTCTTAGCCTTTTCGCTAGATGATTCGTACACTAAGAAATAAGATTGGTTAAGAATAGTGCGTTTAGCTGCTACGGGGATAAGCTCAAGTTCCTTCTCTCCTTGCGTTACTAAAGGTTGTGCACTTCCTTCAGAAGAAGAAGACGTTCCTTCCACGATTACTTTATTCTGCAATTGGTAAGGAGTAATCTGGCCGTCTTTATGAAACTTAACTTTAAGGTTATATTCTCCGGGGTCTAAGTTTGGGTCTAGAGGTAAAGAAAATAGTAACAATCTCTCTTCCTCGTAACCAAGCAGGAATTCTTGTAATCCTTCTTCTCTTTCTATCGTCTCATTAAGGCAGGAATAACAACGGCTGCCTCGGTACATATACCCATAAGTTTGAAAGAAGTGATCCCATTCATCTCCTTTAATCTTAACCCGAAAATTAAGCGACTCTCCAGAATAAACGGAAATAGGCAAATCAACAAGCTCGTAAGAAACATCTTCTTCATAATCTTCAAAGGAGGATGTTGCAGAAGAAGAGGAAGAAACTTCATCGTCAGAAGAACTTTGTTCTTCGTCCACTTCTTCACAGTTATTTCCCTCAATAATAAAACTATTCTCTGCACTTTGATCTAACCCTTCTACCACTAACACCACTGTACTAGAATCTTCATCGCATAACGAATCGAGTTGCACCGGTAAGGATAAGCCGTAACTAGTATGTTTAGAATTAAGGTTAACTTTAGTTTCCTCACTCACCGTTTTACCATTTTTCTCTACTCTTACATAAACCACATACTTAGCGGTATTACCTCTATAGATATCTAACCCCACTTTAAGCATCTCACCCCATTCTGGACTAGTGGGAGTAATCTGATTAATTCGGATAGTAGAACCATCTGAAATAGAAGAAGTATCGTTAGTTTGGTTAGTACTGTTTACTATTCCCGCATTTCCTTTATTAGCAACAATAAACATCTTCTGGGCTAGATTATCACTTTGGTTAGTATCGTTACAGGAGGGGGTGAGCTTCGCTTTCAGATATAACACCCGATCCTCCTCAGAAATGTCCGCTTTCCACGTTTTCTGGCTTAAACTAGTGGTACTATACTTGCTCTTAACCATTCCCCCAAAAAGGTCTTCAATCCAATACTCAATAGAGAACGGGAAAGAATCATTATTCACAGAAAAAGAGTAAGAAAGAGACTGGCCTTGTTGATAAATCAGGTTTTCACCCAAATTAATGTTTAAATTCACATCACAACTTATCTGAGCGGTATCTTTCACCTGAATAGTAAAACACACTTGATTATCGCTAAAGTTAGTTTCGGACACGCTAGAAAGAGTAACTTTTCCGCACAAAAGATATTCTCCGGCCAGAGTGGGAGCAAATTCGCCGGTAGAAGCGTAACTGCTGCAACCCACTTCTTTAGTAAAATTACTCGTTCGGAAAAAATCTCTTCCGCTAATATTGTATTCTATCACTATAGTATCCTTAGAAGAGCAGTTGTCTTTATTATTAATAGAAATCTTGAACAAGTCATCATAACTGCTAGAGGTGTAAAGCACCCCATTTAAGTAAGGGGTTAAGATTAAATTGGGGTAATTCACACTATCGTTGTTAGTAGAGTTAGTATTATTCTGAGGAATAGTTAAATTAATTTTATTCTCTGCTCCGGGAGTAGCCAAACATTCTGTCCATGTCCCATTAAAAGAACAAATAGTGGCCCCATTTCCCGCCGCTCCTAAAGAAACATCATAGGTCAAGTTATCAATGCACTTCCCTGAACTGTTTAGAAGAGATAACTCTTCTCCATAATTACTTAACCCAGAAGTAAACACAGAATCATAGAGACTAGAACTAAAATCAGGATAATCCGATAAGAAAGTAGGGGCATCATCAGCGATAAGCGCGTATTCTCCTCTACCCAAAATTAAACTACCGGAGATTAAAGATAAAGCATGATTGGTGTTCCCTTCTCGTAAATTCCAACGGCTAAGATTAACATTTTCCGGTCCGGAGTTATATAATTCTACCCACTCATGTTTAGTATCCGTTCCAGGAAAGTCATACATCACTTCACTAAACTGGACTTGGGCTAGAGCGCTAAAGGTTAAAAGAAGAAATACTTCCACCAAGAACACCGCCCTTTTCCTCATACTTTAAGAATTACTTTGGCGGATATATATCTTGCGTAGTTACTATTCGGGAATACTAAACAAAGCTTTTAAAGGAATTTTCTCTAAGGGGTAGTACAATGGGATTAGGATGGTTATTCGGAAAAAAG